>Ga0182742_1000673_pt1 | contig 50551 bp, 47 predicted proteins | sample eDN5th37CBELigMG_FD_128880 | JGI IMG/M metagenome (GOLD analysis project Ga0182742, IMG submission 128880) | Enriched Miracle-Growth compost microbial communities from Emeryville, California, USA - eDNA 5th pass 37_C BE-Lig MG (version 2)... ...
ACCTTGCCAGCCTCTCTGGACTGAATTAAAGGTACTTCTTATCTGTGAATGATTATCGCACTTTAGAAAAGAGATGTCAAGAAATTACGTAATAAAAATCACACCACATTTTTATGCTTGTTCAATTTTTAGTAAAACATCACACTATGATTTTATACTTATAATTTTAATTGCTTTATACGTTCAATTGCTCTTAGTGTATTCTCATAACTAGCAAACGCTGTTAATCTAAAATACCCTTGACCGCATTGACCAAATCCTACTCCTGGTGTTCCAACAATATTCGCTTCCTTGAGCAAGAAATCAAAAAATTGCCATGAATCAAATCCTTCAGGTGTTTTTAACCAAATATACGGTGCATTTACCCCACCAAACACCGTAAATCCAGCTTCCTGTAATCCTTCACGAATGAGTTTAGCATTATTCATATAATATTGAATTAACGCTTGAATTTGTTCCTTACCCTCTGGAGAGTATATTGCTGCAGCACCTTTCTGAGTAACATAGGATACACCATTAAATTTAGTTGTATGTCTTCTATTCCAAAGCTCATTTATGGATACCTGATTACCTTGAGCATCCGTTCCTTTTAATGCTTTAGGAACTACTGTATAAGCACAGCGTATACCTGTAAAGCCTGCTGTTTTAGAGTAGCTACGGAATTCAATAGCAACCTTTTCAGCACCTTCTATTTCATAAATGGAATGAGGCACATTTTCCTCTGTTATAAATGCTTCGTATGCTGAATCGAACAATATAATCGCGTTATGACTAATGGCATAATCTACCCACACCTTTAGTTCATCCTTAGTAAGCGTCATGCCTGTTGGATTGTTTGGGTAGCATAAGTATATTAAATCAACCTTTTCAGTAGGTAAGCTTGGTTTAAAATTATTAGCTGCATTACAATCTAAGTATACGATATTTTTATATCGACCAATTTCTGTATCAAATTGCCCTGCACGACCAGCCATCACGTTTGTATCAACATAGACAGGATAAACCGGATCTTGAAGTGCAATTATCGCATTTTGGCTGAAAATTTCTTGGATATTACCTACATCACATTTTGACCCATCGCTAACAAAGATTTCATCAGGAGAAATCGTGACATTACGGGACTTATAGTCATGCTCAGCAATTAGCTCTGTTAAAAAGCTATAGCCCTGCTCAGGTCCGTAGCCTTTAAACGTTTCAGGGTTGACCATGTCGTCAACTGCTTTGTGCATTGCCTTAATAACAGCTTCTGGTAATCCTCTAGTAACATCCCCAATCCCTAAGCTAATAATGTCCGCATTAGGATTTTCTTGCATATATTTCGTTCTTCTTTTTGCGATTTCAGAAAATAAATAGCTACCTTGTAGCTCTAAATAATGTTGATTAATTACTGTCATAGTTTCACCTGTCCTTATTTCATTCGTAGTTTAATCATACGTGAAACTTGGGAAATGATTAATGCAGATTTTAACGAAATATTTGTATAATTAAGCTTTATTCTATTACCTTAAAACATAAAAATCTGCGATTATCTAGATCGCAGATTAAATAATATCGTATTAAAATCTTCGGGCAAAGGAACCTCAAATTGTAGTCTTTCACCTGATCTTGGATGTGTAAAGCCTAAAATCCCTGCATGTAAGGCTTGGCCCTTTAATGGTACTGTTTTATTTCTGCCATACACAGGATCACCTGCTAAAGGATAGCCTATATATTTCATATGAACACGAATTTGATGTGTACGTCCTGTCTCAAGCTGTAATTCAACTAGCGTATAATCTCCACCAATACGTTCAATAACTGAAAAGTGAGTAACAGCATCCTTTGCGTTACGGTCAGTAACCGTATATAGCTTTCGATCATGCGGGTCACGTCCAATAGGGGCATCTATCGTACCACTATCATGTGGGACATTTCCATGAACTAAGGCTGTATACCTACGAGTCACAGAATGCTCCTTCAATTGCTCTGCTAACGACACATGTGCTAAATCGTTTTTAGCGACCATGAGCAGGCCTGTAGTATCTCTATCGATGCGATGCACGATTCCTGGACGCATTACACCATTAATGCCTGAGAGGTCCTTACAGTGGTACATAAGGGCATTAACTAACGTGCCAGAAGCATGACCTGGTGCTGGATGTACAACCATGCCTCTTGGTTTATTTACAACAATAACATCTTGATCCTCATAAACAATATCAAGTGGTATGTTTTCTGCTACAACTTCTAAAGCTTGAGCTTCAGGTGGTGAAATCGCTAATTCATCACCCTCTAACAGCTTATAGTTTGCTTTAACCTGTTTATTGTTAACTAATACATGGCCATCCTTGATCCAATCCTGTACTTGTGTGCGTGATATGGCTTTATCATCAAGTATATCCGTTACAAACTTATCTAGCCTCAATCCAGCCTGTTCATTTGAAATAGCAATTACATCCTCTACTTCCTGCTCACCATGCTGCTCTATATTACTCATGTTCACTTGCTACCTTGCCTTTCTTTTTCTCTAGCCCAATTTCAATTAGCGTATCAAAAATTATTAAGATCACGCCTATAACAATAGCTGAATCTGCAACGTTAAAAATAGGGAATGTGTAGCTACCAAAGTTAAATTGGAAGAAATCTACAACTTCACCAAAGCGTACTCGATCAATAAAGTTACCAAGTGCTCCACCAAATACACTTGTTAAGCCGATTAATAAAATTACTCTTGCATTATTTTTCACACTATGAAAGTACCAAATTAATCCTGCCAAAATAACAATGGTTATGATAATGAAAAATAAACGCTGATCCTGTAAAATCCCAAAAGCAGCTCCGCGATTTCGGTGTGAGGTTATTAAAAAGAAATCACCAATCACACTTAGTTGTTCGCCAATTTCAAAATTTTTAACAATCAACTTTTTGGTTATGTAGTCGACAACGATAACAATCAATGAAATTAGAAAGTAATAATAATAGCGCACATTTTTCATCCTTCCTCAGCTACATATGTAAAATAATAAGTACGAACAATAGTTTAGCATAATCTAAACACAACTGCCACTTCTACCCTGTACATCATTGGTATTCATTCCATTGTTTATCACTACTACATTTAATAAATATGGTCAGACTATAAGCAATACGCTATAAAGGTGGTGTAATATGAGCAGTCCATTTAATGCTGAACAATTAGGACATATTAAACGATTTTTACAAGCTAGACATGAGCAGCTACAAGAGCAATTAAAGCAATCCATACAATTATCAGATAAAAGTGACCAAAGTGAATTAAGCCGATTCGATAATCATATAGCAGATCAAGCGACAGAGCTATTTGAAAAGCAACGTGACATCGCATTACAGGAGCATATTTTAACCCAGTTAGAGCAAACAGAGGCAGCGATAGACAGGTTTAATAATGGTGAATATGGATACTGCATAGCCTGCCAGCAGCCCATTGTATACGACCGTTTAATTTTGGCACCTGAGACGCAATATTGTGCAGAGCATCAGCCCGAGAGAACATCAGTAAAATATGAGCAAGTGTTTGAAAAATTTAATTATAGAAATAATGATGAGCGTGAAGCGAATTTTTTTGATGGAGAAGATACAACTCAAGCTCTTTACCAATTCGGTACGAGTGCAATATCAGAGTATCAAAATTATAACTATGAATTTTCTGAGGAATTCGATGATTACTATCAAAATGGCGTTGAAGCATTAGAGGATTTTGTAGCAACAGATATTACAGGCAAGCATGTCTATATTATACCTAACGAAGCTTATAAACATTATGTAGCTGAAATTGAAGACGATTCTGATGCGGAATCATAAATATTCTTATATAAATAAAAGCAGCTAGACGTTTAATCTGTAACGTCTAGCTGCTTTTGCACTATTCTTACTAAATCTGCTATATAATCGCCTACAATCGGCAAATTTAAAGCACCAAGCATTTGTAAAACATATAAGATAAGGGTGGCAAATACCGCAATACCAACGATTGAGCCCACTCCTCTAGATACCCCAACTAAAAAATTTCTCCATATAAGCTTAAAAGGGCGATTCATCAAGTCAACATAATCAGCAATTTGCGTACGCTCCATATTATTGGAGACCTTTATAAGCTGCTCCTCAATTTTAGCTAATGATTCCTGTATTCGCTTTTGCTCTTGATTTTGTTGGTCTGACAATAGACTCACCTCTCACCTTATGGATGTAAAGCCTGCTGTAGAGATGTACAGCAGGCTTTATAAATGACTAATTGTTATTGAATAGCAATTCCAATCGTTTTTTCACCTAGTGAAACTTGTTCCATATTATCAGTTGCTGCATATGAAACAGTATTAACAAGAACATTGTCTCGTAATACATTTTCAAACGATTCTAATGCAAGTTTTAACTCAGCATCTACATTCAATACAAGGTCAATACGTTTTTCTATTGGTAAATCAAGCTTTTTACGTGTGTCTTGTACTGCACGAATCACCTCACGCACTAAGCCCTCCTGCTCTAGCTCAGGCGTAATATCTGTATTAAGTGCCACAGTTACACCATTACCTGAAGCAGATGCAAAGCCTTCCTTAGCTTTCTTTTCAACAAGTAGCTCCTCTAGCGTAACGACAACTGCATCTTCACCCTCAGGTGCAAATGTATATTGTCCACTATTAACAATTTGACGTGTTTCATCAGCAGACATTTCTTTTAATGCTTGTTGGATCGGAGCAACAAGCTTACCAAATTTGCGACCTGCTACCTTTAAGTTTAGCTTTAATGTAAAGTCAACAAAGCCACTATCAGAATTTTCAACTTTAATTGCTTTTACATTAATTTCATCTTTAATAATAGCTTCATATGGTTCAAGCTCAAAGTCACGATCTAAAGACACGATTAATTCGGACAATGGTTGACGTGTTTTAATCGCCGTTTCATTACGCACGTTTCTTGCTAGCTCAACAATAACTTTAGCACTTTCCATATCGCGCTCTAATTGAGCATCGATTGCTGCTTCATCTACAGTTGGATAATCTGCTAAGTGTACGCTGCCTTCTCCACCTAAATTGCGATATACATCATCAGCGATAAATGGAGTATAAGGTGCGATGATTTTTGCTAATGTCATAAGCACTTCACGTAAAGTTTGGTAAGCCGCTACTTTATCAGCACTTAAGCCACTTCCCCAGAAACGATCACGAGAACGTCGAATATACCAGTTAGATAGCTCATCTACAAATAGCTCTATTGCTTTTGCAGGATTTAAGAAATCATTTACCTCTAACCCTTTAGCAACAGTGCCAATTAAAGTATTTAAGCGAGATAGAATCCAGCGATCTAGCTTGTTTTCAGATTTTTTAACAGCATGCTCATTATAGTTAAAGCCATCGATAGATGCATACAACGCGTAGAAGGCATGAGTATTAACAATCGTATCAATAACTTTAGATTTTGCTTCAGCTACGATACCTTTTGAGAAACGCTTAGAGTTCCAAGGTGCACTATCAGATAATAAAGCCCAGCGGAATGCATCTGTACCAAACTCCTCAATAATTTCCCAAGGATCAATAACATTACCTTTAGATTTAGACATCTTTTGTCCATTTTCATCTAGTACATGGCCTGTTGAAAGGACAGCTTTATAAGGTGCCTTACCATTATATAGTGTAGATACTGCTAGTAAGCTATAGAACCAACCACGTGTTTGGTCGATACCTTCGCAAATAATATCAGCAGGATACTGATCTGCAAATGCTTCTGCATTTTCAAATGGATGATGCTGCTGTGCAAATGGCATTGAGCCACTATCAAACCAAACGTCGATAACTTCTGACGTACGACGCATTACAGCACCTTCAGCAAATGGTGATCTTAATAAAATATTATCAACATAAGGCTTATGCAGCTCGATATCCTCTGGAACAAAGTCTACTGCACGCTCACGAAGGTCTGCGATGCTTTTTGGAGCATATTGCTTACCAGTCTCTTCACAAATCCAAACGTTAAGCGGTGTACCCCAGTAACGATTACGGCTAATATTCCAATCTACTAAATCCTCAAGGAATTTACCGAAGCGTCCATCTCTCAAATGACCTGGGTACCATGTAACTTCCTGATTATTTTTAATTAACTGATCTTTAACAGCAGTTGTTTCGATGAACCAGCTTTCTGTTGCATAGTACAGAAGTGGTGTTTTACAACGCCAACAGAAAGGATAGCTATGCTCGTATTTTTCTTTTGAGAATAATAATCCCTTTTCACTTAACTTTTTCACAATCTCAATATCAATTTCGCCGTCTTTAACAAAACGTCCAGCCATATCTGTTACGTCATCCACATAGCGACCAGCGTTATTTACTACAGAAATAAAGCTAATATTGTTCGCTCTAGCTACACGATAGTCGTCCTCACCATGTGCAGGGGCGATATGAACGATACCAGTACCACTAGAATCTGTTACGAAGTCACCAGGTATAACAACATGTCCTTTTTCAACTGCCACGTAGTTAAATAATGGCTCATAGCTTTGACCAACTAGCTCGCTGCCTTTAACTGTACCTAATTCTTCGTAATTTTCTTTCATAACAGATTCAACTAAGGATTGAGCTACGATATAAACTTCACCATCTTTTTTCACGCGTACATAGTCCATAGCTGGATTTACAGCTAAAGCTACGTTAGCCGGCAATGTCCAAGGTGTAGTCGTCCATGCAAGAATAAATTCATCTTTACCTACTAGCTTGAATTTAGCTGTTGCACTTAAATCCTTAACATCTTCATAGCCTTGAGCTACCTCATGAGAAGATAAAGTGGTTTGACAGCAAGGACAATAAGGGCTTACACGGTGACCTTGATATAGTAATCCTTTTTCATGAATTGTTCCAAGGATATGCCATACACTTTCAATATATTTATTATCAAGTGTAATATATGGATTATCCATATCTGTCCAGTATCCGATTGCTTCAGTTAGCTCACGCCATTGCTTTTCATATTCAAATACGCTTGCTTTACACTTTTTAACAAACTTTTCAACACCATAATTTTCTATATCTTGTTTACCTGAAATGCCAAGCTCTTTCTCTACACCTAATTCTACAGGTAGGCCGTGTGTATCCCAGCCTGCTTTACGAATAACACGGTAACCTGACATCGTACGGTAACGACAAATAAAATCCTTAATAACACGACCTAGCACGTGCCCAATATGTGGTTTACCATTCGCGGTTGGTGGACCTTCATAAAAGACAAAGTTAGGCTTACCTTGTCGGTTTTCAATAGATTGTTTAAAAGTATTTTCACTATTCCACTGTTCTAACACTCTAAGCTCTCTTAGACGTGCACGTTCTTTTACGTCAACGCGTTCCATCTTTCACATCTCCCTATTTAATAATAAAACAAAAAACCCCGTCCCAGAAAAGGGACGAGGTTGTCGCGTTACCACCCTTGTTTCAAGCACAATTATGCTTGACACTCAGTTCGAAAATGCACTATTGCATCTCGATATCCAGTTAACGGAGGATAGCCGGCATCCCTTACTTCAGTCGTTCAGGGCTGCTTCTCAGAGATGATATTCTGCTTAATTATTGCACCGATTCACACCAACCATCGGCTCTCTAAAGCTAAACTAAGCATACTTGTTCTCTTCTACGAATTATAATGATATATTTCTATTTATAACTAAAAATTATTCCATTGTCAAATTAAAACGAAATAAAAAAGATGTATAGTCAAATATGACTTTACATCTTTAGATTTTATTCTTCATCAACAGATACGTTTTCTAGTTGTGTCACATCTAGTGAATTCCAAGCTTCCTCAGTAAGTAGCTCTAATTGTGCTTCAACTATAGTACGGAATCTTGCACGGTAAATTGAAGCTTGTTTTTTAAGTTCGTCTACTTCTAGATTAATTTTGCGTGATTTATTAAGCGATTCGTTAATAATGCGATCTGCATTTTTCTCCGCCTCTTTAATAATAAGCTGAGCTTCCTTTTTCGCATTATTACGCACTTCATCAGCTGCCTCTTGAGCAACAATGATCGTTTTGCTTAAAGTATCTTCAATATTAGAGAAATGATTTAAGCGTTCCTGAACAGTTAGCAATTGATTTTGTAGTTCCTTATTTTCACGAATAAGAGACTCGTAATCCTTAATAATTAAATCAAGAAACTCATTAACTTCATCCTCATCATAGCCACGAATTCGTTTAGAGAATTCCTTATTATGTATATCAATTGGTGTTAATGGCATCTGAGCACCTCCTAGGTTATATAAACATATAAATGTTTCGAACATTTCAATTAGCTAAATTATAGCTTTCGACAGAAGTATTAAAAATCCTGCAAGAAATTAAATATATTTCCCTATTTCAACACGAATTTTCCCTTTTTTAGTCATATTTTCGCTAACAGAGATTAATTTAAATCGTCCTAAGCCTTTGATTGAAATGACATCCCCAGCTCTAAGCAGCTTAGAAGGGTCCTCTTCCTGCTTCCAATTCACTCTACATTTTCCCGCTTTAATAGGCTCCACAATTTTGGCACGACTAATCCGATAAGCATCACTTGATATCGCATCTAAACGTAAGGATGATACGGTAAATTGCTGCTGCTCGATTTCAGCATGAATCGGAATAAGTTTATCTATAGCTAAAATTGAAGTGAAAACATTTAATCGATGCACTTGTCGCAAGTGAATATCTAAATATGTAGCCATCTCTTTTGTCGTTACGATATGACAAAAGGTAGGATGAACATAAATATCACCAATTTTATCACGCTTAATCCCAAGACCTACTAATGAGCCTAAAAAATCACCATGATCTAGCTCGTTAAACTTCTCGTGTGCACTTGTCACTTCAATTACGACCAATTCAGTATCTTCATACTGAACGTCGATATATTCAGGGGCTATAATCGCACGTTTACGCTCAGCCTCCTCGTGACCACCATCAAAGCGATAATTAATATGACCTTCACGATTTATTAATGATTGAACAATAAACTGCTGTCTTGGATCTAAAAAATCCGTTCGTCTAACCTCATGCTGCACAACTGTACGTGTAAGCCATTCCTGTACACGATCTACGAAGGATTTTTCATCTGGATGAAAATGAGCGTATATACTATTATTCATAGTTTTAATATCCTTATGTCTTAGCTTATATTAGCCCAATCGCATCTAATAAGAAATAGACACCGCTTTGAATAAAGCGTAACGCAATTAAAGCAACTATTGGAGAGATATCAAGCATGCCACCAATTGGTGGAATAAACTTACGGAATATACCTAAGTAAGGCTCAACTGCTTTACCTAATATTTCACCTATTTGACTATCTCTTGCTCCAGGGAACCAAGACATCAAAATATAAACAATAATCATAAAATTGTAAATCGTAAATAAAGTTCCAACTACACTATAAATCAAATATGCCACCTCATTAAAATTTTTAGATACTGTCAGATGTCATCTCTGTAATAACACCCTGAACTTCCATGTTGTCCGGTGCACATAAATAAATATTAGGTCCAAGCTTAGAGATTGAACCACTTAATGCATAGACAGTGCCTGATAAGAAATCTACAATGCGTAACGATAAATCAGGTTTAGTACGTTGCAAATTAACTACAACTGAGCGTTTGTTTCTTAGCTCATCTGCAATTTGCTGTGCTTCATCGTAGGAACGCGGCTCACATAAAATCATGCGAGATTGCTTTTGAGTATGTAAGCTAACCACATTTCCACCTACACTAGAAAAGTTTTGATTTTTACTTTGTTTTTTTGATTCAAAACGTGTTGGCTGTTCTTGTTCGTAGGAGTCTTCTTCATAAATTGTTTCTCGTTCAACAATTTCTTCTTCATCTTGCATTCCTAAATAATTCATAAAATTTTTAATAACCTTCATCACAAACCCTCCTTATTTTCCAACTAATGATGAACCTAATCTAATAAATGTTGCCCCTTCTTCAATTGCAATCTGAAAATCATTGGACATGCCCATCGATAGCTCTTTAATTGTGCTTTGACCACTAGTTTTAGCTTGAATTTCATCTCGTAATTGTCGCAGTTGTCTAAACACTGTACGTGTATGCTCAGGATTATCTTCAAATGGTGCCATCGTCATCAGTCCTATTGGCTCTAAGTGTGAAAATGCTTTTAATTGCTCAATGAAACTAAATAGCTCCGATGGCTCAAGGCCGCTTTTCGTTTCTTCACCTGAAACGTTAACCTGTATAAAGCATTTAATCTTACAGTCAAGCTTGTCAGCCTGTTTTTGCAAAGCTTCAGCTAATGCCATGCGATCCAGTGAATGAATATATGAAAACTTACCAACAACATCTTTGACTTTATTCGTTTGAAGTGAGCCTATAAAATGCCACTGGAAAGCTGGGAGCTCGTTACTCGCTACTAACTCATTTAGTGCAATCCACTTTTCCTTTGCAACCTGCCAACGATTTTCGCCGAGATGCTGCAAGCCCGCTTCAATAGTCTCTCTCGCTTCTTGTACACCGACATATTTCGTAACAGCTACAATATGTATATCATCGGTGCGACCAGCTTTTTGCTTTGCCTGCTCAATTTGATGTTGTATATTAAGTAATCGGTCTTTTACTGTCATGTTATGTCCTTTCTTGCCAACCAATAAAGCTAGCCATCCTGCCTGTTTTACCCCCTTCTATGCGATGCGAGAAAAACAAATCAGTGCTACAGCCTGTACATAACTTACTTATTTCGATATTGGAAGACAAAATTCCTGCTTTAATCATAATCTGTCGATTTATTTCTTTCAAGTTAATTAATGCTTTTAGTTCATTTATCGGCCTTATACATGTTTCTAATAAATGCTTTGGTAGCTGCTCCTTGTCCCATAGCACATGAACAGCATCAATCACTCTTTTATCCACCTCATAACAGCATTGACCTATAGATGGTCCAATTGCTGCATAAATCGACTGTGCTTCACATTGATACTGAGCCTGCATGAGATCAATTGTTTGCTTTGCTATGGCTTCTACTGTACCCTTCCAGCCAGCATGTGCTAATGCAACTACCTTCTTTATTGGATCGACAAATAATAAAGGCACGCAATCGGCATAAAAGCTCGTTAGCAAAATATTACTTTCATTTGTAATAATGCCATCAGTATCCTGTATCGCATCTTGTGCTGAGAGTCTGCCCCTTCCTCTCTCCTTATATGTCACAACTTGAACTTTATTACTATGAACCTGCTGTGCACAAGTAAAGCTTTCAAAGGGAAAGCTTAAATGTTGACATAACTGTTGGCGATTTCTAATAACATGCTGCTCATTGTCATCAACATGTAGGCCCATATTATTCGATAAAAACGGCTCCTCGCTAAACCCTCCTAACCGTGTTGTAAAACCAGCAACTAAGCCGTTCCATTTACTCATCCATGTATTAATAAACAATAAGTCATGTAATTTTTGCTGTTGAAAAACGTCGCTCATCATCGAAACTCCTTATATCATGTTACTTACATATACATACTATTTAATTAAAAAGTTTCGTTTATTTCTTCTTCTAGCCCACTTTTTAACGTTTTAGTCTCATCTATTCTGACTAATACTACATCTGTTCCGATTTTTACAATATTACGCCAAGGAATGATGATCTCACCACCATTTTGCCCAAAAATACCTAAAAAACGCGTCACCTGAGGAATAACAATTGAATCTATTCTGCCCTGTCTTAGATCTAACTCTATATCGTTTATGTATCCTAATTTTTTGCCATCCACTATATTAATAACATCCTTTGATTGAAAGTCAGATATTTTCATGGTCAGCGCTCCCTTTCTTCCTTTGTAACAGTATATGAGCAGCAACTCTTACTTAGAAGGACGCATATCGCACCTTTCATAGCAGTTTTGAGGTAATAGAGCATTATGCGATTGCTACGAAGCCTATTGTCTATTCATTAGGTCGGGAGAGCATAAGTATACCTTATTCCCCGCTGTCGCGAATGGAAACGGTATGCTTATGCTTACCCTCCCTAGTAGCTTCTTTGTTCAAGTTTACTCAAAGATGCAATTCACTGTTAGCCCGCATATCGCTTACTGTTTCGTAGCTTGCGCATTTGTTGGCGGAGCGATTTGCTCATGCTAAAGTTTATGTAGCAACTTATGATAGTTGCTTCAAGTGATAGGGAACTAGACTGGGGGGAAGGTCGGGAGCATAAGTATTCCTTATTCCCCGCTGTCGCGAATGAAAACGGTATGCTTATGCTTACCCTCCCTAGTAGCTTCTTTGTTCAAAAGCAAGGGAAAATCGCCGATATAAAATGATGAATGCATAAATCAACAAATGGAATTAAGAAAAATCATGACTCACAGGCATGGGTTTGTTGGTTGAGTAGTACATGCGTTTCTATTAATTCATTGTACGCTTGACGAGTGAATCAATTGACCAATATAAACCGGAGGAACACCTAGATGAGGTATTTTAAATTAGCAATAATAAGTATGCTCTTACTTGCTTTCACTGTAGGCTGTAGCACTTCACATTCTGTTCAAACTGCATCTACTAAAGCTTTAACAACAGCTCTAAACGATGAGCTGACATCTATTGAACATATTAGCTATTCCTTCACTAGACCTGACTTAACTATTCATGTTCGGTTAAATGAAGCTCTGAATTTATATAATGAAGAGGTGATTTTATATCATGTTAAGCAGTTTGCATCAGTTGAAAACTTAAATGAAATTGCGAAGAGTGTTAAATGGGGGCTTGAGATATCAGAAATTCATCTTAATATTTATGAGCCTTCGATAAAGAAACCAGTGAGTCAGTACTATACTAAATATTTCAACACCTATGATGCATCTAACTACTCAATTGAAAATATTGATGGTTATAATACATGGTTTAAGCTAAGCTTAAACTAAGCTAACAAAAACAAAAGAAGCTAGAGATAATAAAGGTTACTGACCATTTATTATCTCTAGCTTCTTAATTTATGTGTTTACGTATTTTTGCATTTGCTGGATTGCAGATTTTTCGAGTCTAGATACTTGTGCTTGTGATATGCCAATTTCATCAGCGACTTCCATCTGTGTTTTACCTTCAAAAAAACGCATCGACAATATCATTTTTTCACGTTCGTTTAGACGACGCATTGCTTCTCGTAAAGCAATCTCCTCAATCCACGTAATATCTTTATTCTTTTCATCACTTATTTGATCAAGCACATATATTGGATCTCCACCATCATTAAATATTGGTTCATATAGTGAAACAGGATCCTGAATCGCATCTAAGGCGAAAACGACATCTTCCTTAGGCAAACATAATAGCTCGGAGATTTCTTGGACTGTTGGTTCACGTGATAATTTATTCGTTAATTGATCACGAGCCTGAAGTGCTTTATAAGCAATATCCCTTAAGCTTCGTGATACACGTATAGGGTTATTATCCCTTAAATAACGTCTAATTTCTCCAATAATCATTGGCACAGCATACGTGGAAAATTTAACATTTTGGCTTAAATCAAAATTATCAATCGATTTCATTAGTCCAATGCAGCCAACCTGAAACAAATCATCTACAAACTCGCCACGATTGTTAAAGCGCTGAATAACACTTAACACTAAGCGTAAGTTACCATTAACTAATTTTTCTCTGGCACTCCATTCATTACGAGTCTGTAATGCTGTAAATAGTTCCCTCATCTCTGCATTTGTTAACACTGGAAGTTTAGATGTATCTACACCACAGATTTCAACTTTATTTCGGGTCAACTTCACTACCTCCTTAGGAGAAACATTAATGTACATTATCTCCCTGGAGGTGTTTTTTATTCCTTACTTTACTTTTATCGACAATATTTACGTCTTTATTTCTACAAATTTCCAACGTATAAATTACGATTTTAAGCAAGTAATAAGATAGGTCTCGCTTGTCGTTTTATAACATAAATGATAGCTGGGTAAATTTGGACTTACATCATATTTCATAATGAGTGTGTAGTTTTTATCCTTTAAAAAGGATTTCCAACCAGACATCACTTCAAATGATTGACCGTCACTTATGTAGCAATGCTGAGCATAACTCTCATAGCTTTCCTGTTGCAAGCAGAAATTATTTATACTGAGAAGCAAACTTGACTTATCAATATTTTTAATTTCCATACTAACAGTTATAGCATGTCGATCGTTGCTTACAACAATATTGCTACAGGCTACAGTTGTATCCGCAATTTTTACCGTCATAGGTTTTGTTGAATCCATACTTGTCGCCATTGTACAACGCTACTCCTCTCGCTTGTATTACCATACGCTGTGTTTACAGCTAATTTCATCATTAATAAATATGATAAGCTAAAGCATTTTATTAAACTCTTTTCTTAATCGCTTAATAATACGCTTTTCTAATCTGGATATATAAGATTGAGAAATCCCTAACATATCAGCAACATCTTTTTGTGTTTTTTCTTCACCATCAGCTAGTCCAAATCTTAATTCCATAATGACACGTTCACGGTCAGACAACTTCTCTAATGCCTTTTGTAGCAGCTTTCTATCAACCTGCTCCTCAATACCTCGATAAATCGTATCATTTTCTGTACCTAGTACATCTGAAAGCAAAAGCTCGTTACCATCCCAATCTATATTTAGCGGTTCATCAAAAGAAACTTCAGTTCTTGTTTTCGAATTTCTGCGTAAATACATCAGTATTTCGTTTTCAATACAACGCGAGGCATATGTCGCCAGCTTAATTTTTTTCTCGGTGTCAAATGTATTTACGGCTTTAATTAAGCCGATTGTTCCTATAGAGACTAGATCTTCGATATTTATGCCTGTATTCTCAAACTTACGAGCAATATAAACGACTAAGCGAAGATTACGTTCAATAAGCATTCCTCGAACGCTCTCCTTACCTGTTGAAAGCTGACTTAATAAATATTCTTCCTCTTCTCTAGTTAATGGAGGAGGTAATGCCTCACTCCCTCCGATATAATAAACGCCCTCCCGCTCTAAGCGTAGCTTTGCGAGAATGCGATAAGTCCATAATTCAAATTTCATCTTCCAATTCACTAAAACATTCATTTAAGTTCCTCCTCTTTATACGCATCTAGCTATCAGAACTGATTAATGCAGGATGCAAAATCGCTTGATATTTTCGTTCAGAACTTAAATGGCCATAGTCTATGCCAAGTAATACTTTATTCGTTGTGAAAACTTGTTCATTATGTATAAACACGAGTTTTTCTGGCTTTAGTGCGACTATAAACTGACCATCTTTGTTTACAGAACGAAATGGGATAATTTTAATTTTGGTTTGCCATATATCTAAAAGTTCATCGGATAACTTAGAAAAATTATAGGCAGACACTTCATTAGATTTTAAGGCTGCAACTAATTCTGGAAAAGATGGTTCTAGCAACTTGGCTTCTACTATAACAACCGGCATACGAGTTAATGGATCATATAACTGATTGCCTGTATCTATTAAGGCAATGCAATTAAGTTGTTCACCCTTTAACGTAATGTTCACGTTTACAAGATTGTGTTCAATAAGCTGCTGTTTTTTTCTTAACGTTACCGTTTTATAAACAAGAAAAGCTGCAATTGAAAACCCAATTATTAAATATAAAAAAGAGGTTTGTATAACGGCATAAATGCCATCATTCATGAGTAGCACCTGTTTCCAAAAGGCATTAGCTGTAGGTAAAAATAAATAGTAAAGTCCTGTTGTCACACCACCAGCTAAAAATGAAATCAAATAGAATACGATTAAATTCTTTAGTAAGTGATGCAAGCCTTTATAACCAAACGCTATAAGCAGCATAAAAACAGATGTTAAAACTTTAAAACTAAAGTGAAACATAAAGCTAAGTTGTGGAAAAAATAATGCAATGGTGTAAAGTGCTCCTAGCATTGATGCTAACCCAATTTTCCACCAAGACCACTTTAGCTTAATTAACCATGCTGTAATAGATAAAAGTAAGGCATCAAAAATAAACTCTCGCATAAACATGATATCAATATATACAGTCACAGCTTCACCTACAGCATTTATACGAATTAATTTAGATATATTGCAAAGTATAGGCCAATTAATACAGAAAGTCTGTCACTACCTGTCATTGTTTACACACTATTTTTGTCGAAAGCAACTTATGTTTAAAACAAAAAAACCTAGGAGCTTGTCCTAGGTTTTTAATCATATATTCAGTTTTTCTTACATTCTTGATCGTCTATTATTTGCGTCGTAAGAAAGCTGGAATTTCAAGATCATTAGAAAGGTTCGTTCCAATAGACTTCGACGCCTGAGTCTTTCCCATATCAGTAGACTCACCTGTATGAGAAGCTACGCGACGAACAGGCTGTTCGCTTGCTTTAGACGTAAAGCCTGTAGCAATGACAGTGACTTTAATATCATCCTTCATATTTTCATCAATCATTGCACCGAAAATCATATTTACCTCTGGATCAGATGCTGCAATAACAATTTCAGCCGCTTCATTTACTTCATATAGAGAAAGGTTGCTGCCACCAGTAATATTCATAATGACACCTTTAGCACCTTCAATTGAAGTTTCAAGTAACGGGCTTTGAATTGCTTTACGAGCAGCTTCCGCAGCACGGTTTTCACCAGTAGCAGAACCGACACCCATTAGTGCTGAACCACGCTCAGTCATAATTGTTTTAACGTCCGCAAAATCCAAGTTGATTAAACCAGGAACAGCGATAAGGTCAGAAATACCTTGTACCGCTTGACGTAAAACATTATCTGCTTCACGGAATGCTTCAAGCATTGGCGTCTTTTTATCAACAATTTCAAGAAGACGATCGTTAGGAATAACGATTAAAGTATCTACTTTTTCTTTAAGAGCTTCAATACCAGCATCAGCTTGTCCAGAACGCTTGCGTCCTTCAAAAGTAAATGGACGAGTAACGACACCGACAGTTAATGCTCCACACTCACGTGCAATTTCAGCAATAACAGGAGCAGCACCAGTACCAGTTCCACCGCCCATACCTGCTGTTACAAATACCATGTCTGAACCTTTTAATTGATTAGCAATTAATTCACGAGATTCTTCTGCTGCTTTTTTTCCAACTTCAGGATTAGCACCAGCACCAAGACCACGAGTTAATTTATCACCAATTTGTAACTTATGCTCGGATTGAGCTAAATGTAAAGCTTGAGCGTCAGTATTTACGGTAATAAACTCAACACCTTTAACTCCCGCTTCAATCATACGGTTTACAGCGTTACTACCACCGCCACCAACACCGATGACTTTAATTTGTGCTAGTTGCTCTAAATCTATATCAAACTCTAACATCTATACTACTCCCCCTGTCAAATAAATTCCTGGAACATATTTTTTATTTTTTCTAGCCATTGTTTCTTTTCTTTTGCTGGAGTACTAGATTTGCGTTTACTACTAGTTTACACTTCATTAGCATGCTCAGTACCAATGTATTTTGATACATATTGAATCATACCAACACCATTACTGTAGGAAGCATCTTTTACCCCAATAAAATCGGGCATCGCAATTCTAACAGAAGTTTGCAATTCCTCTTGTGCCAAGGTAGCTGTACCAGGAAGAGCAGCTGATCCACCTGTAAAAACATAGGAATCAACAATATCGCTGTAACCAAGTCTATGTACTTCTTGTTTCACAAGTTGAATAATTTCCTGCATGCGTGGTTCAATGATATTTGCTAATTCTTTTTGGTTAAACTCTTTTTCTACATTACTACCCATACGTACAACTTTAAACTTAATGTCTTCTGATGCATCTTCTATTCTAGCACATCCGAATTTTAGTTTTAAATTCTCAGCATGCTCTGTTTGAGCACGTAAGCCGTAGGATATGTCATTGGTAACAAATTGACCACCTATAGGTAATGTAGATATTGCAACGATACCGCCTTCGTGGAAAATACCGATTGTAGTTGCACCACCACCGATATCAACTAAAGCTGTACCATTCATTTTCTCATCTCGAGTTAAAGTCATAACACCTGAAGCAAGCTGTAATAAAATGACATCCTTAACTTTCAGGCCAGCTTTTTCAACGCAACGAAGTAAATTGTGTTTAGCTGATTTAGCACATGTAATTACACTTGCTTCTACCTCTAAACGTACTCCAATCATACCTCTTGCATCTGTAATACCTTCTAAACCATCAACAATATACTGTTTTGGAACAAGATTAATAATATCGCGATCAGGGGGCATCGTTACAACCTTTGCTGCCTGATTGACTCTAATAATATCTTCCTCACCAATTTCACGGTCTTCATTTGACACCGCTACTACACCATGGTTCGTTTGAATACCGATGTGGTTTCCTTGAATACCTACATAAACCTCAGATATACCGATATCTACCATACGCTCTGCGTGTTCTACTGCATTTCTTATTGATTGAGCTGTTAAATCAATATCAACAATCGCACCTTTACGAATGCCTTCAGAGACTGCAGTACCTACACCAATGATATTTATTGAAGTACCATTTACTTCACCGATAATCACACGCACCTTGGATGTACCGATGTCTAAACTGACAATAATGTCACCGTTGCTCACTGCGCGGCACCTCCGCTCTATTAAAAATAAAATATAATAAGCATGTTATAAGCTAACTATAAAATACACTTGCAAAAATCTTGCAAAAAATACTCATCTCTACTATATTCAACAAAATTTATATTTTCCCTTTATATTTCTACAAATTTTTTAAGCTATATGTAAAATATATAATTTAGAATCTATTAAATTATGAGGTAAAGCAGTTATAGTTATATTCAATAGAAAGCCCATTAATAACCTAACACTAAAATATTACCATTGTTTCAGGCCCTTGAGTAGTGTCTTTTTTCATAGATTATTCATTTCCTGTATTTTCCTCTAATTCAACATCAAATGGAACATACGTATCTGCTAAAAGTAACGTAATTTTTCCAGGCGATTGCGATTCAATGACACCATTCATCGCTTCTATTTTTTCTTGTAATAGTGAAATTGAGGTAATGACCTCAAATCTAGTTCTCGTATACATAAGAATTCGATCAGGAAATGCTACTGTCGGATAAGGTAATATTTCAGATACATCAGTTAGCTGATGATCAGGTATTAATGTTAATTGCTTTAGCAAAAGTAGCTTATCTGCTTGACGCTCCTCCGTCCAACCAGTCAAAACAGGCTTATCGTTTATTTGAGCCTGAGTACTTAAGGTTGGAATTTCGGCACCACTAGATAATAATGCCACGATTGTACCATCTTGTTTAATTTCAAATGCTGTAACATCATGTTCAACTATCGCTATTTTATAAATTCCTGGAAACTTACGAGATACATTAACAGTATGAATCGCACTTAACTCAGAAATACGCTGCTCAATTTTATCTTTCGATTGGAAAAAGAAGGAATCTCCAACTTTAATATCCGCTTTTTCTGAGACTTCAGAACTAGTTACATACTGTATACCTGTTATTTGTACTTCTTTTATTTTACTTAGTTGCGAATTAAAAAACACGATTGTAAAAATAACTAAAAATAGTACAACTAAGACGATAATAATTTTTTTATTACTTTTTTCTTTTTGCTCTGGCTCTGTAATAACAGGCAATTTTTGCTGCATTAGCTTGTCCACCCCTTAATACAGTTATAGCCTCCTCATAATGTTGAGGAAGCTAACCGTTGTCACACTACTGCACGAATGTTTCATTTACTTTGTTTGTTGAAACGGCTGTTGCTACTCTTGTTATTGTTGCACCTAAACTACTTAATATTTCTTCTATACGATCATAACCACGATCAATATGATGAACTCGCTCTACAATCGTACGTCCTTGAGCGGCTAAGCCAGCTATGACTAAGGCTGCACCTGCTCTTAAATCTGTAGCTTCAACAGTTGCACCGTAAAGTCTTGGAACGCCTCGAATAAATGCCGTATTCATATCTACCCTTATATCTGCACCCATTCTGGCAAGTTCATCAACATGTTTCAATCGACTTTCAAATATCGTTTCCTTAATAATGCTCGTTCCATTAGCGAGAGCAAGCATTACCATCATTTGCGACTGTAAATCAGTCGGGAAAGCTGGGTAAGGTGCGGTAACAATTTTATCAATAGCTTTAGACCGTACACGACTGTCAACCTTCATTATATCACCATTGATTACAATTTGAACACCAGACTTTCTAATGACATTAATAAGTGAAGTCAAATGTGCAGGCTGCGTTTTGTACAATACAATATGTCCTCGTGTAGCAGCTGCGGCAATGATTAAAGTCCCTGTTACAATTCGGTCAGGAATAATTCGATGCTCACAGGAGTATAATCGATCCACTCCATCTATCGTAATTGTATCTGTACCCGCTCCAAGAACCTTTGCTCCCATCGCATTTAAAAAGCTTTGTAAATCTTGTATTTCTGGCTCTCTGGCAGCATTTGAAATTACAGTCCGTCCTTTTGCAAGCACAGCAGCCATCATTATATTTTCAGTTGCACCGACACTTGGGAAGCTAAGATGAATATCTGCACCAACAAGCTTTTCAGCTGTACAAATAATCGCATCCCCTTCTTCTACAATTTCGGCACCTAAAGCACGTAGACCATCAAGATGAATATCAATTTTTCGTTCACCTATCGCACATCCACCTGGCTTATAAACTTGAGTTTTACCATACTTCGCTAATAGTGGTCCCATTAGAAAAATGGATGAACGCATTCTGTTCATTAACTTCTCTGGAACATGTGACTTAATCGTTTGCGTTGTATCAATATAGACTGTACTTTTATCATGAACCACTTTACAGCCTAATTCACGTAAAATATCATTCATAACAGCTATATCGAGTAAGTTCGGTACATTTTCTAGAATCGTTGTACCTTCAGCCAGTAAACTAGCAGCCATAATCGGCAAGGCGGCATTTTTAGCTCCTTGGATTACGACGGATCCTGATAGAGGTTTCCCACCTTCAATCACCAATCTGTCCAATGTATCACCTCCAAATTACCGCTCGCCCACCACCAATACCTCTGGAGTCAATGCAATATTAAATTTTTCTTGTATGACAGCTTGGATATGGGTAATTAAAGCGAGGACGTCATTAGCAGTCGCCTCTCCTGTATTTTCGATGAAATTAGCATGCAAATTAGAAATTTGTGCTCCGCCAATTTTATAGCCCTTTAGCCCTGCTGATTCTATTAACCGTGCTGCATAATCACCTGGTGGATTCCTAAACACACTGCCACAAGTCGCACTTTTTAAAGGCTGAGTTTCTAATCTGCGGTTGCGATGTGTAGCCATTTCATTTGAAATCGTTTTAGGATCACCTGGTGTGAGCTCGAATGTTGCTTGAACAACAATTCCTTTTATCTCCTGTAGCACAGAATGTCGATATGAGTATTTCATATCCTCTAGGGTAAAGGTGACGCATTCACCGTTTTCCAGAATAATTTCGGCAGACTTTAAAATACGTGACACATCAGAACCATGGGCACCAGCATTCATATAGACTGCACCACCGACATTTCCTGGAATTCCTCCAGCAAACTCTAATCCAGACAGTCCTTTTTTACTTGCTTGAATAGCAAGTTTAATTAATGAATAAGCAGCCCCTACCGTAACTGTATTTCCGTTATATTCAACAAAATCCAAGGCATGAGCAGGCTTAACTACGACTCCACGAACTCCTTTATCAAGCACTAGCATGTTTGAGCCTCGCCCTAAGCTCATCCAAGGCACTTGATGCTTATGAAGTAAACGTATCAGTGTAATTAACTCTTCTTTTCCTTTAGGAAGGATCATTAAATCGGCAGGTCCTCCGATTTTCCAAGTTGTATGCTTTGAAAGTGGTTCATTGAAGAGTAAATCCCCTAATTGAAGCTCCTCAAGTTCCGCTATAAATGTGTTCAATTCGTTCTCCTCCTCCCGTAATATAAGCTTTTAATAAAAGCACTATATTACTTTCATATAACGTATGCCAGTTACATTTAACTTATATGGTCACGAATTATAGGGTATTGTATGCCTCAAACTCGTGAAATGTGACAATAGCCCATCTAACCTTTTTAATTTTGTATATTTTAAAAATCTTTTATTTTATGATGCGATTTATCGCTAAAGCAATTCGACTAGCTGAATCAGGAACAGATAAAAACTTTGCTGCTTTACTCATCTCATTACGTTTATGCTCTGAAGAAGTCAATTCATCAAGGATTGTACTAATACGTGCAGTATTCACTTCTTGCTCAAGCACCATAACTGCAGCACCGACCTGTACTAAGCTTGAAGCATTTGCTTCCTGATGATTATTGGTCACATATGGTGATGGAATTAATATACTGGGCTTGCCTAATGCAGTAATCTCAGCTAAAAACGATGCACCTGAACGACCAATAAACAAGGAGCTATCCGTTAATACTTCACTCATATTGTGAATATACGGCTTAACAATAATTTGACCTGTGCGGTATGCATGTGTATCCTTTATTCGCTCTAGCGTGGCCTCATAGTTAACTTCACCCGTTGCAAGAACGAGCTTCATCCCGTGTAAGCACGTCATATCCTCAAACTCATTTGCAAGACCAATCACTGCTTCATTTATTACTCTTGCACCTCGACTACCACCTGCAGCCAGTACATATTTCTGATTAGGCTCAAAGTCTAAGCTTTTTCTTCCTGCACCTGGAACTGCTTTTAATACTGAAGTTCCACATGGATTACCGGTATAGCTTAGCTGCTTTGCTTTTCTGAAATATGGCATAGAGTCTTCGAAGCTTACCCCTACATGTGAGACAAAGGACATAAGAAATTTATTCGTTAGTCCAGGTATTGCATTTTGCTCATGCAAAAAGGTCGGTATACCAAGTCGTGCAGCAGCATAAACAACTGGACCACACACATAACCGCCTGTACCGACTACTACATCTGGTTTAAACTCTTTTAAAAGCTTCTTAGAGCGCTTTACACCTTGAAAAAAACGTATAACTGTCCGTACGTTATCGTAGGACAGTTTACGTTTAAAACCTGTTATATTAATTGTCTCAAAGCGAATACCTGCTTGAGGGACAATTTTACTTTCTAATCCTTTTTCGGTACCAATAAATAATAACTGAGTGTTACTATTTTGCTCTTTCATATAGGTACCAATTGCGAGTGCAGGATAAATATGTCCTCCAGTCCCGCCTCCTGTTAATACAATCCTCATGGTTTCACCTCGAATATCGAGAAATATTTAATAATATCCCGAACGCCGTTAATAATAATGTTAAGGATGATCCGCCATAGCTAACGAGCGGTAATGTAATACCTGTTACTGGCATCATACCGATGACAACGCCTATATTAATTAATACTTGCACACCTATTATACTAGTAATGCCAATTGCTAATAAACTAGCAAATGTATCTGGAGCGCCAATAGCCGCTCGGATACCACGCCAAATCACGATTAAAAACAGTAAAATTAATGTTGAGCCACCTATAAAGCCAAGCTCTTCAGCCAAAATCGAAAAAATAAAATCTGTTTGAGGCTCAGGTAAGTAGCTGTATTTTTGTCTACTCATCCCTAATCCTAAACCAACTAACCCACCTGGTCCAATGGCAAATAATGATTGGATTATTTGATAGCCTCCACCGAGCGGATCAGACCAAGGGTCTAAGAAGCTTGTAATACGTTTTAAACGATAAGGAGCAGTAATGATAAGTCCAACAAAACCTGCTACACCTAATAAAGCTAATGAGCCTAAATGCTTTATTTGTGCTCCAGCTACGAAGATTAAAATCATAGACGCCCCAACCATAACAGCTCCTGTGCCTAAGTCAGGCTGTAGCATAATTAAAGCAAAAGCAATAAAAACTAGTCCTAGTGGAGGCAATAAGCCTTTTACAAATAGTGTAATCTTTTGTTGCTGATCAGCAAGCCATTTAGCTAAAAATAAAATCATAGCCAACTTCATAAATTCTGATGGCTGAATACCAAATGAACCTATCCCAAGCCAGCTTCTAGCTCCACCTCTTACAACACCAATACCTGGAATCAATACAGCTATAAGTAAAACAAAACAAAAAATCAAAATAATAGGAGCTAATTTTTTCCAGTTTGTATAAGGGATACGAGAGACAAAAAACATAGAAATCAAGCCTAGTACCGCAAAAATAGCTTGCCGCTTTAAGAAGTAAAAAGAATCTCCAAAATCATGAAAAGCTTTTACTGCACTAGCACTATAAACCATTGTAAGCCCAATTACTAAAATTATCAAAATAGCTGAAAGTAGCCACCAGTCTACAGCGGTTTCGTTTTTTCTCATCATTAAAACACCTCAGGCATAAAAGTAGGGACAATCCCCCTACTTACAAAATATGCACCGATTGTTTAAACATGCTTCCTCTTTGCTCAAACGTTTCAAACATATCCCAGCTCGCACATGCAGGCGATAATAAAACAATATCTCCAGCCGTTGCAAGTTGACTAGCTCGAACTACAGCCTCATGCAATGTTGACTCGGTACTACTACTAGGTTCGACCACTTCCACATGCGCTAAACCTGCTAAGGTTGCAATATGTGCTATTTTATGTCGTGTTTCACCAATCGTCACGATAGCCTTTACCTTATCTTTAAATAGCGGGAGTAGCTCCATATAATCTGAACCACGATCAAGACCACCTGCAATTAACACAATAGGGGCTTGTAATGATCGTATTGTCATCGTTGTAGCAACGCCATTTGTTGCTTTAGAATCGTTGTAATAGGTAATGCCATCAATAGTTTTTACATACTCCAATCGATGCTCTACACCTCTAAACGCTTGTAATGGCACTACAAGCTTGCTAATATCTGCTCCAGCCATAATTGCTGTAGCAATAGCTGCAATCGCATTAGCTACATTATGACGTCCTGGAATGCCTAATTCAGATACAGGCATAAGCTTAACTGCCTCTTCTTGAGGATTTTTTTTATACATAATATAACGAGTGACACTAGCATCATCCTCGCTTGTAGCTTCATATGAAGGTGATACAAATACACCTTGCTCTAATAACTGATATATAGAAAATGGGAATTTTCTTCCCTTTGCTTGCTCACCAATGCTTTTTACGACTTTATCATCAGCATTGTAAACCACAACATCCTGCTCTGTATGATTTGCAAATAGCTTAGCCTTAGAGTTAACATAATCTTCCATTCCACCGTGATAATCTAAATGCGTTTCTGCCAGATTTAATAGTACCCCTATTTGAGGCTTAAAGCTTATTGTACCTTTGAGCTGAAAGCTACTAAGCTCTGCAACAATCCAGTTTTCCTCACTTACTTGTTCGGCAATTTCACATAGTGGCAAGCCAATATTACCACCAACAATCGGATTAAGCTGTGCTGCCTCTAATAGCTTTCCAACAATTGTAGTCGTTGTTGTTTTTCCGTTCGAGCCAGTAATCCCTATTATCGGAGCTTGACTTAACCAATAAGCAACTTCAACCTCTGTAATAATATTTATATGTAACTCAATGGCCTTTTGAATAGGAGGAGCTGAATACGGAATACCAGGATTTTTTATCAGAAGGCTAGTATTCTCTGTTATAAGATCATCTGGATGATAGCCACAAATAACTGGAATTCCTAATGCTTCTAGCTCTGCTGCCTCAGGAGATTGCTCACGTTCCTTTTTATCGTTAACGACTACTAAAGCACCATATTTATGAAAAAGCTTAGCCACACTTACTCCACTTCTTGCTAGGCCCAATACGACTACTTGTTTATCCTTGAAATCTGCTGGATGTTGCATCTTTATCCCTCTTTTACTTCATTTTAGTCGTAAAACATGAAACGGTCCTCAATAATGAGAACCGTTGTTGTTTATAATACTAGCCATATTCCAATTAGTGCAAATAAAATGCCAACGCCCCAAAAGACCATTACCACTTTCCATTCAGACCAACCAGACAATTCAAAATGATGATGAATTGGGCTCATTTTAAATACACGTTTTTTTCGTAACTTGAACGACCCTACTTGAATTATAACAGATAGCATTTCAAGAACAAATACCCCACCTATAATTACAAGTAATAATTCCGTTTTCGTTAATATAGCAACTGCAGCGATACCACCACCGATACCTAATGAGCCCATATCGCCCATAAAGATTTTAGCGGGGTGTGCATTGTACACTAAGAAGCCTAGAACTGCCCCAATCATCGCCGCAGAAAATATAGCTGCATCATATTCAGCAAGCTTTAACGCGATTAACGTATAAGCACTAAAAGCAATCGCACTTGTACCAGTTAACAAGCCATCTACACCATCGGTGAAGTTAACAGCGTTACTCGCACCAATTAGAATAATGATAACAAACGGATAATAGAACCAGCCTAAATCTAAACCTAGTGAAGTGCCAGGTATAGTAATTGCAGTACTATGACCCATATTAAATAATAAATAGCACACAATAAGTGCGAATAAAAGTTGTCCAAACAGTTTCTGTCTAGCTGTCAAACCAAGACTTCGTTTAAATACAATTTTAATATAATCATCCAAAAATCCTACAATACCAAAACCTAAGGATGCTGTTAATAACACCCAAAATTGATTGGTGAAGTCGGCGAATCTAAAGAAGGAAATCATGAGTGCGATCATAATGACGATGCCACCCATTGTTGGTGTTCCTTTCTTTTTAAGATGACTTTGTGGACCATCTTCACGAATTTCTTGACCAAACTTTAATCGTCTAAGAAGTGGAATGAACACTGGTCCTAGTACGACCGAAAATAAGAATGCGATACCAAGTGACAATAAGATGACCATAATGTCCATAAACTCACCCCTTTTCTATAACTGTTACGACTTCTTCCATCTTCATGCCTCGTGAGCCCTTAACTAGTACTATGTCGTCACTTTTTAGTTCTTTTATTACAAACGCTGAAAGCTCATCCTTTGTTGCAAAATGTTTTGCAACAATAGCATCATTTTGTTGACTTGCAGCTTCCACTAAATGGATGCTCCTTGGTCCAAAGCCTAGTACAACATCAATATGATGCTCTGCTGCATATAAGCCTACATCGGCATGCAGTAAGTGCTCTTGCTCTCCAAGCTCTAGCATATCACCTAGAATAACCCACTTCCTAGCATAGCCTTTATATTGTGAAAGAGCTTGAATCGCTACCTTCATAGCAGTTGGATTTGCATTATACGCATCGTTTATAATCGTTGCCCCACAAGCCGCTTTAGATGGATGTGCTCGCATAGCTGATACCTGTAGAAACGAAAATCCTTCTTTAATTTGTTCAGCAGATATACCGAACAAACGAGCTACTGCAATGGCAGCTAATGCATTAGCAACATTATGCTTACCCGTAATAGGAATGGACATTTCACCAATTGAGCTTAGCTTGTTCTCATATAAAACAGAAAAGGTAGATGAATATGGTGTGCTGTCAAGTGAGTCTGCTTTCCACGTTGGTGAGCCTGTAAATCCAAATGTCACATGCTTAAATTGATAAGGAAGTAAAGCTTTGTTCATCGCTTCCTCGATTAGAGGCTCATCTGCATTATATATAAATACACCATCATCATCTAAACCTTGCAAGATTTCCACTTTAGCTTTTGCAATACCTTCTCGACTTCCAAGCTGCTCCATATGAGCATCACCAATATTAGTAATAATAGCGATGTCCGGTGAGGCAATTTTGGTTAGTAGCTCAATTTCTCCAAAACCACTCATTCCCATCTCTAGTACAGCTACATCAGTATCTTCCTCTAAGCTTAAAATGGTTAATGGTAAGCCGATATGATTGTTTAAATTTCCGATTGTTTTACTCACCTTGTATTGTGTGCTTAAAATGGCTGCTGTCATATCCTTAGTTGTCGTTTTGCCATTACTGCCCGTAATTGCCACAATTCGAGTGAATAACTCAGCACGATAGCTTGTCGCCAATTTTTGCAATGCTGCAAGCGTATCTCGTACTAATAAAAATGGGATATGTTTAAGATGCTCAGGGATAGGCACTCGTTTATTCCACAATGTTGCCTTCGCACCATTTGCTATTGCTTGTTCAATAAAATCATGACCATCAAAATTTTCACCGACAATCGGAATAAAGAGTTCCCCATCTATATGGCGTGAATCTTTTGACACCCCTTTTATAAGGAGCTCTCTATTTTCACTTTTTAATATAGCTCCACACATGTCTGCAATTTGGGAAACTGTTCTCGTTATCAAATCAATAATCTCCTTTAGCTATGTAATTCACATTACATAAATTTAAACCCGTCAATAATACTACATCTTTATAGCTTGACAATTCAATAACTATTTTTAGAAATATGTATTTACAGTAAGAAACATGCCATTATATTGAAAAATTATACGTTTATCACGACGTTAGTTATCTAAATATCATGTACTAGAAGCTTACATTAGTATTGATATTGATAAAATGCTGGCTCTGGTACATCTTCCTCATCACCTAAATAAATTCTAATTGTTGAGCCTCGTTCAATTTTTGTTCCAGCCTTAGGTGCTTGCTTTATAACAACATTACCTGTTCCAGCAGCGGAAATATTAAAATTCATATTTAAGTCTTCGTATATATCCGCCTTTGTTTTCCCAACTAAGGAAGGGACTGTAACTAATGGCGTTTCACCGTATTTATACAGACGATCAATTTGTGTTTCACGTTTTTCTACTTCAAGCAGCTGCAAAGCATCCTCCATTATATTGCGTACAATAGGAGCTGCAACTACACCACCAAATTGAATACCTTCTGGATTGTCAACAGCAACATAAATGACGATTTCAGGATTATCTGCAGGAGCAAAGCCGATAAAGGAAACGATATGCTCACTAGTAGAGTAACGTCCGTCTATAACCTTTTGAGCTGTTCCTGTTTTACCTCCGACGCGGTAACCATCTATAAAGGCATTGCGACCTGTCCCTTTTGCCACAACACTTTCTAATGCTTCTCGTACTTGCTTACTAGTTTCCTCAGAAATGACCTTTCTCACAAGTGTAGGTGAATTGGTTTCAAGCACTTCGCCAGTGTCAGGATTTTTCCAGCCACTAACAACATATGGCTTGTAGAGCTTACCTCCATTGATGGCGGCAGATACAGCAGTAATTTGCTGAATCGGTGTTACAGAAACCCCTTGGCCAAATGCAGTAGTTGCTAGCTCTACAGGTCCTACTTGACTTAACTTAAACAGTATTCCAGATGATTCGCCTGCTAGATCTATTCCTGTTTTTGTACCAAAACCAAAATCCTTTATATACGAAAATAATGTATCTTTACCTAAACGATTACCTAGCTCAACAAAACCAGGGTTACATGAGTTTTCAACAACCTCCAAAAATGACTGGCTGCCATGTCCGCCCTTTTTCCAACATCTTAATCTTGCTCCACCGATTTCAACAGCACCGCCATCGAAAAAATGATCGTGTGTTAAATTTACTTTTTTCTCCTCTAACGCTGCTGCAAGCGTAATAATTTTAAACGTTGAACCAGGCTCATACGTCATCCAAATCGGTAAATTACGATTATAAACCTCCGGATCAACCTCTTGATAGTTTGCTGGCTCATAGCTTGGTCTAGATGCCATCGCGAGAATTTCTCCTGAATTCGGATTCATTGCAATGGCGATAACGGCATCTGCATTTAAACCAACCATCGCTTGATCAAGCTCACGCTCCATAACCGTTTGAATGCGCTGATCTATCGTAAGCTCAAGCGTTAAGCCTTGCTGTGGCTCAACATATGTATCAGTCGAATTAGGCATTTGTCTACCAGCTGCGTCTGATAAAAACGACACCATCCCTTGAGTACCTGTGAGTCGCTCATTATGCGTAAGCTCAATTCCTGTTAATCCTTGATTATCTATCCCTGTGAAGCCTAAAATATGCGATGCTAAATCGTCGTAAGGGTAATAGCGTTTATTATCTTCTGCAACAGCAATTCCAGGCAAATTTAAGGCACGTATTTTTTCAGCAAGCTCAGTTGTCATTTTGCGTCCACCTGGACCAAGCTGAATAATCATTTGCTTTTTAGATATCTTTTCTAGAACAGTAGCCTCACTCATATCAAGCAGTGGGGCTAAAGTTTTTGCAGTATTAGGTTTATCTGTAATTTGCACTGGTATCGCCCAAACAGTAGGCGTTGAAACATTATATGCGAGTTTAATTCCGTTTCTATCAATAATCTCGCCACGTTTTGCAACGTAAGGTATATTTCTACGCCAAGAATCCTCAGCCATATTTGTAAGCTCTGGACCTTTTAAAAATTGAACATAGGCTAAACGAAAAATTAAGCCAAAAAAAGCAATTACTCCGAGAATTAAAATTAATAACAATCGTCTACGTACTGTTACATTGGATACTTTCATGCTTAACGATCCCCCTAATGAATACAACAAATAATACTAATATTTCGTATATTTATATTCATTAAAGGGACAAGTTAGAACAGCTTATCCTTGACTCATGCTTGGTATATAGACTGGTTTACTTATTCATTGTCATCCGCTTTAGATGCTTCATCCTCTTGTTTGGCTTCATCTGAATTTGAATCTGTCTCATTTTGCTCATCAGGATCCAATTCATCTAATACGCCAGTGTATTGGTCAGATTGCTTCATAGGCGATAAATACACCTTTAGTGTTTTGCTTTTAGTATCTTCAGTTAGCTGTTGTTTATAAATATAGCCACTACCGTCAACCTGTAGCTTTATTCCTAATAGCGAAGTAACCTCTAAAGCATCACGTAAGGAGGAGCCCGTTAAATCAGGTATATTAATGTTTTCACGTTTTTCAGTAATGAAATAAATCTTTTGTCCTGGATGAGCTAAGCTTCCTCCGGAAGGTATTTGCTGCTCAATAATAGCACCATCACCAATAAACTCAAACTGTAAGCCTGCATTTTTAATTTTCTCTTTTGCAAGCACACCCTTCATACCAACAATATCAGGTACTTCAATCATATTAATTTTTTGACCATCCTCATCACCAGTTGAGATTGGAGTTGTAAGATAGTTTGGTGCGATATCTAGCTTTCTAAGGCTTTTTAGCATAACCTCTCTAAAGACAGGAGCTGCAACGACACTACCACCGGCTAAAGAGTCATTAGGCTCATCGACAATAACGGAAATCACTAGCTCAGGATTATCAACTGGAGCATAACCAATAAAGGATACGACGTATTTAGAAGAAGAGTAATCGCCATTTACTACCTTTTGAGCAGTACCTGTTTTTCCGGCTACTCGATACCCTTCGATATAAGCTTTACGCCCCGTACCTCTTTCAAGGTCAGATACAACCTGCTCTAAATATTCTCCAGCTAGCTTTGACGTCTGCTCCGAAATAACTTGTCGCACCATTTTAGGCTCAGTTAAGGTTGTTGTATTTGTACTTAAATCAGTAATACTTTTCACAATATAAGGCTTCATCAGCTTACCGCCATTTGCAACAGCGGAAACAGCAGCAACCTGCTGAATCGGTGTAACTAATACACCACCTTGTCCGAACGCAGCTGCCGCAATTTCAGAGTTATATTGAATACGTATAGTACCCGTTGCTTCATTCGGCACTTCAACCCCTGTTTTTTGCCCGAAGCCAAACGCATTAATGTATGAACGCAAGCGCTCTCCACCAAGCATTTCAAAGCCTAGCTTAACAAAGGCTACGTTACTAGAATACTTTAAGCCCTCTAAATAAGTAATCTCACCCCAACCTACTCGGTTATGATCACGAAATGGTTTAGGTTCACCAGGCACGGTAATACTACCCGATTTAAACGTATCGTTTGGATCAAATAAACCTTCCTCTATTGCTGCAGCTAGCGTCACAATTTTAAAGGTTGAACCTGGCTCATAAAGTGAACCCACTGCATGATTATACATATTGGCATAATCACTTTCCCAATATGCGTTTGGATCAAACGTAGGATAGTTCGCCATCGCATATATTTCCATTGTGTTAGGATTAGCTACAATAACACTAGCACTTTTTGGGCTATATTTATCAGCCATTTCACGCAGTGCTTCTTCAGCAAAATTTTGAATTTCAGTATCAATCGTTAATTGAATCTGTTTTCCATCCTGCACTTGCACATAGTCTACATCACTATTGAGAATTTGAACTCGTTTTCCATCTTTTTTATATGTAATATAGCCATCTGTCCCTGTTAGCTCATCGTTAAACATAGATTCTAGACCTATTTTATGCTCTCCATCTAAGCTAATATAGCCGACAATTTGCGAAGCAAGCTGTTCACGTGGATAAAAACGTTCATAAGTTTCAAATATATAAATACCGGTATCGGATGTTTTTTTCTTTGCAACTAGTTCCTTTTTTAAACTTTCACGTGCTTCCTTTAAAGCATCTGCAACTTCCTTTTCAATATTCCAACCACCTTTTCTTAACTCACGGTTAGAATAATATTCACCATTTTCACGCTTAGCATTAAGATGCTCATCTATAACTGACTTATCTACCTGTAATACCTCACTTAGTATTTGTGATACCTCGTAAGCAATCTCATTTTCATGTATAACCTTTGGATTTATTGACACATTATAGGCAATAGCATCCATAGCTAATACATTTCCACTTCTGTCTACGATAGAGCCTCTTTTTGCTTTAAAGGTTTCTGTCGTCATCCAGCGCTGCTCAGCCATTTCAAGCCATTTAGACCCTTCAACGACTTGAACCTTGTAGACATGAAAAATAAGTACGACAAAAAGGAGGGTAACTATCCCTCCTAGAACTAGAGTACGAATCTTCATTCGCTTTATCATGCAATCACTTCCTAATCAAGACTAGCTGTTTTATTGTCCGTACTTTTTGTACGTAATACAATACCAGAATCCATGCCATTAACCATCCCTTGTGATTCAGCTATTTCGCGAATACGAAGAGGGTTGCTTAAAGTTTGAACATCTCGTTCCAATTGTTGAACTTCGATATTCGTCGCTTTGATTTCTGTATTCACCTGCTTAATTTGGAGGTTTATATCGTAAATTTGGGCATAACGTAACAGTAGAGCACCAGCAATAACGGTAAACACAACGACTGTAAACATATATAAAAGCTTTTCCTTTGCAGGAATTGATTTTTTACGAATAACCTTTTTAGTCGTCTCGCGTATTACAATTTCTTCTTGACTTCTACGATTAGGCTTCATCGCCAAATTACCATTTACATAAGCCAACTTAAACCCTCCCCTATAGCTTCTCTGCCACTCTTAATTTCGCTGAGCGTGCTCTTAAATTTTGTTCGATTTCCTCATCTGTTGGTACGATAGGCTTTCTATTTACCAGTTTGAGCTTTCCTTCATTACCACACACGCATAGAGGAAAATCTGGTGGGCATGTACATTTCTCAACATACTTTGCAAATATCTGTTTACATATTCTATCTTCTAAAGAATGAAACGTAATAACAGAAATACGACCACCTGGTGCAACACATTGTATTGCAGACTCTAGCGCTTCTTCTTCAGCACCTAATTCATCATTCACTGCAATACGCAATGCTTGAAACGATCGTTTTGCCGGATGTCCACCCGTTCGACGAGTAGCTGCTGGTATTGCATTTTTAATAATTTCTGCTAACTCTGATGTCGTCTTAATAGGATTTTGTTCACGCAATTTTACAATTGAGCGAGCAATATTACGTGCAAACTTCTCTTCGCCGTATCGATCAAGGATACGTGCAATATCGCGTTCATCCCATTCATTGACAATATGATAGGCGGTTAAATCCTCTTCTCTATCCATACGCATATCTAATGGTGCATCTTGGTTATAACTAAATCCACGCTCAGCTTCATCAAGCTGTGGACTAGATACTCCTAAATCAAATAAAATACCATCAACCTGAGGTAAGCCATCCTTCATTGGTACATTACAATGCATTAGCTCTTCCTTTAAGTAACGGAAATTGCTCTTTACTAATGTAACCTTGTCCATATAAGGAGCTAGACGCTGCTTTGCATTTTCATGTGCCCAGTCATCCTGATCAAAGGCAATTAATCTACCGTGCTCACCTAGCTGAGATACTATTTTTTCACTATGTCCTGCTCCTCCTAAGGTGCAATCAACATAGATACCATCCGGTTTAATCGCTAACCCATCAACGGCTTCATTTAATAAAACTGTAGTATGTAAAAACATAAAATCCCCCACTATTCTTGTTGCTTAAAAGTTAAAATCAAAATCTACAAGCTTCTCAGCAATTTCATTAAACGTTTGCTCAGATTCCTCATAGTAGCCTTCCCACAACGACTTACTCCATACTTCCACACGATTCGAAACACCTAAAATAACGCAGTCTTTTTCTAATTTAGCGTATTCTCTTAGATTTTGAGGTATATTTATTCTTCCCTGCTTATCAAGCTCACATTCAGTCGCTCCAGAGAAAAAGAATCGTGTAAAGGCACGTGCATCTGATTTCATTAACGGGAGAGATTTCAGCTTTTGTTCAAGTATTTTCCATTCCCCTTCGGGATATATAAATAAGCAGTTATCCAGTCCTCTAGTTGCAATAAAGGTAGATCCGAGCTGTTCACGAAATTTTGCAGGCACAATAAGACGCCCTTTATCGTCGACGCTATGTTGATATTCGCCCATAAACATAATTTCGCTCCACTCCTTCCCCTTTATCCTCCACTTTCCACCACTTTAAACCACTCGGTAGTTATTTTCGCCACACAAAAGAAAAATCCTGCTAAAGTAAGCAGGATTTTAATAGTTTTATTAAATTGGTTCTAAAGAACTAGAAAATTGTTGAATTTATTTAGTTAAACAATGAATTTGTCGATATTTTAATTCCAAGAGGCCAAGTATTTGACTTGATTTTCTGTTAATCGATCTAATTCGATACCTAGTGATTTCAATTTTAGACTAGCAACTTGCTGATCAATCTCATAAGGAACATTAACGACCTTTGAACCTAATGTCTTATAATTCTCATTCACATAACGTAAGCCTAAAGCCTGTAAAGCGAATGTCGTGTCCATAATCTCAGCAGGATGTCCATCTCCAGCAGCTAGATTTACTAATCTACCTTCTGCTATAAGATAAAACTTACGACCGTCAGCCATAACAAATTCTTCAATATTATGTCTAACTTTTCGTTTTGAAACCGCCATCTCATTTAAATCTGGCTTATTAACCTCAACATCAAAGTGACCAGCATTACATAAAATTGCACCGTCCTTCATTACCTTATAGTGCTCTTTATGAATAACAGATTTATTACCTGTCACTGTCACATAGAAATCTCCTACTTTTGCTGCTTCTACCATAGGCATCACTTTAAATCCATCCATATGGGCTTCTACTGCTTTGATTGGATCTATCTCTGTAACGATAACGTTTGCTCCTAAACCTTTTGCACGCATAGCTACACCTTTACCACACCAGCCATAACCGACAACAACTACATTTTTACCGGCTACAATTAAATTAGTCGTACGTGTTAAGCCATCAAATACAGATTGGCCTGTACCGTATCGATTATCGAATAAATATTTGCAGTATGCATCATTAACCGCAACCATCGGTAAACTTAATTTGCCTTCTGCCTCTAAAGCCTTTAAGCGTATAATGCCTGTCGTTGTTTCCTCAGCTCCACCACGTAGGTTAACAGCTAAATGTCCATAATCGGAATGAATAAGCGTCGCAAAGTCACCACCATCATCAATAATGAGATCTGGTAAGCTTTCTAAAGCTTTAATATTTAACTGCTTCATTTCCTCTGGTGTTGGATTATATTTTGCATACACAGTAATGCCATCCTCAACCAGAGCGGCACATACATCATCTTGAGTTGATAATGGATTACTACCAGTAATAGTAACCTCAGCTCCACCAGCTTTAATAACTTTTGCTAGGTATGCTGTTTTTGCTTCTAAATGTAAGCAGATTGATACTTTTAGACCTTTGAAAGGTAGCTCTGCTTTAAACTGACGTTCAATTTCATTTAATACTGGCATATGACTAGCTGCCCAGTCAATTTTCAAGTGCCCTTCTGCTGCAAGGTTTATATCTTTAATAATACTTTTTTCTAATGCACTCATAGTTACACTCATTTCTATAAATTAATAATATGGTGTCCACCAGTTAAGGCGAATGGTGCTTCCATAATTTTATCAAGCCATTCTTTATCGTATCGACTCCAATATGAAATCATACAAAGCACACGCTCCTGTGGCTTAGCTTGCGGTTTTAAAGAAAGCTCAATTCTATCCATTTGACGAATAGCCGCTTCAAATTGCTTTTGCTGTGCATCAACCGTTTTATTTTGCAAATAATTTATTTGCTCTACAATTTTAGTTAAATTCGTCTCACCTAATTTACCTAGTCCAGCTTGAATTTGTGTAGCTAGCTGAATTAATGGCTCATATTGTGCAACAAAGTTAGTCTTAACCGCTTCAAATTGATCAGCAATCTTTAATTCGTCCTGAGCATAAAGCCAAGCCGATTTTTTCTCAGCAAATCTGTCCATCACATCATAAAAGGATAGATTATATTTTTCCATATTTTTTTGATTAATACCTTCAAGTAACGTATAAGAAGTACGAGGAATAATAATCGGCATATCCATATCCATAACAGAAAATGCTTGCTTAGTCATCGCCCAATAAGCAATTTCACCTGGCCCTAATACTACACCTAATACAGGAAATACATAGTCTTGCATTAAAGGACGCGTTAAGACATTATTACTAAATTGCTCTGGGTGAGCGTTAATCTCAGCAGTAAGCTGTTCATAGGTGAACGTTACTTGCTTTTTGCGATCAGTATATCCTTCTCCCGCTTTATATAGCAATAAGCGAGCATCCTGATGCTCTTTTGCAAAATAAAACAGATTCAAGCTATCTTTGTTAAAATCTGCTTGAGGTGCAAAGCCTTGTTCACTAATACGTTCAGTAGTTTTAGCGTAAGCCTCTACTAACAGCGTATGATTTTCTAATAGCGATTGAAACATCGGTTGCTCAGCTTGTCTTAGTAAAGGATAATCAGCATCAATTAATAATAAGCCATACGCTCCAAATAACTCAGTTATAATATATGAAAAAACATCTGATAATGTTTTGCTTTGCTTTAAAAATAGATTTAACTTATCGATTAATGCGGGCTTAAACTCAGAGCCTGGTAATGTTTGCTCAAGCTGATTTAAGGCCTCCTGCCAAATAGCTTCATTAAAAATGGTACGGCTAATTGCTGTGCGAGTTTCATCTTCCTTAGCTATCGACAGCTTCGTTAACTGCTGATCACTTGAAATAATATAAGTATGATTAACTTCATCAAAATCATGGTCCTCACCAGCAATCCAAAATACTGGAACCACTTGCTCACCGATTAATGCTGAAGCTTCTTTCGCACTCTTTATAATCGATGCAACTTTATGTATAACAAGTAGCGGCCCAGTCCATAAGCCTGCTTGTTGACCACCGATTATTACTTTTGCTCCATTTTTTATGGAATCAATGCTTTGTTCCATTTCTACCGTCATGCCATATTTTTTGTTGTAGCTCATTAAAATATTTGCAAGTTGGTCTTTATCTAATCTTTTTTGTGTAGATTGATTTAATATTTCTAGACGTTTTTTCCAGTCAGCTTGATTGGATACATCATAATTATAAAAAGTATCAATAATTTGCTTATTGCCTTCCATGTAAGCTTTAGCTAATGGTTGGGCAACTGGAAGTTGATATGTCTGTAGATCGCTCACGTGCTTTCTACCTCCTAATTTATCTATAGCAATATGAACATTGTAACTTAATAAACTCTTGTAAGCAAAACAAAAAAACGCCTTATTTAATAAATAAGACGTACAAATGTTTATATATGTAAATTAGGCCAAGATATTAAGATACAGTGAAAGCAAGCTCAATAATTTTAATAATCATAAATACGAGATGTAATAAGACTGATAAGAAAAACGTCAATCGCCATATCACTCTAATGACACGTTTCCATAGAAGCTTGCCATGCTTACGATATAATGCGTTTCCTAATAGCCCAGCAGCTATTAGCATTACTATTATTATTAAGTAAAGTCCAAATTTGCTATTAAAAAGTATATTAAACAATGCAGCTACATTAATAATTAAAAATATTGTAGTTACATCCATCGCCAAGCGTATGACTTTTTTTCGCTCAGGCTGAATAATACCATAAGCAAAAAAAGTTATAAGAAACGGGATAACTGGAAATGTAGCTAATGAAGTAATAGTATATACTATAATATCCCAAACCATGACGTTGTAATCACCCTTTCATTATGGATGTTGTGCTAATACTAGCAAATAAACCGTTTCATTGATTGGTGCAGACATTTGATGCTTTTCTGCTATTTTTACTATCGCGCCATTTATTGCATCGATTTCTGTTAATCTACCATTTAATACATCTGCAAGCATAGAGGATTGATTTTGTGCAGTTTTCTCGCAAACGCTTATAATATCTTCAAAGGTTAATGGTAATGATAAGTTAAATGCTCGTTCAATAATTTGCTTTGACTCTATAAATAACCGTTCCATCAGTTGATAACGTGCTGGATGTAATGGTAATTCACCGTTTTTAACTTTATATAACGCAGTTAAAGGGTTTATAACAGCATTTACGATAAGCTTGTTATAAACATACTTCTCTATTGAGTTCGACACAAAACATTGAATTCCTGCCTTATTTAAACAATCCTCCACCATTTTCGTCTTATTTACTCTTTTTGGATTTTCTGATAAATATGTCGTACCTATGCCAGTATGCACTACACCTCCTTCTATTTTCAGAGCCGCCTCAGATGTTACTGCTTGAATAATACTAGTTTCCTCTAGCACCTCAAGCAGCTTGTCCAGATGACCCATTCCGTTTTGAATACATAAAAATAAGCTATTTTTATTTATGCTGTAATAAGTAGATAGATTAGTTAAAAATTCCTTATTAAATCCACTTTGTTTTATAGCAATAATTGTCAAATCAGCTTGCTCTGAACGAGTTAGCTTTAGATTATTAATATTGGACGATTGAAATACATTAATCTCGTCTAGCATTACAATTGATTGCTTAGTTTCAGTTCGTGTTTCCAGAAATACTATCCCACTAGCTGCTAAATGGTTTGCTTGCTCATGTGTTCTACACCATAATCGGACGCAATGATTAGATTGCTTTAGCTTTACTGCAAATAGCATACCTAAAGCACCCGCACCTATAATATCAATGTTCATTTTTACTATACTCCTTAAATACGCTTTTAAACTTAAAAAAGTGTCACTATAATAGTAACACTTTCCTCTTACAATTTAACTCTTTTATTCAATTCTTTCTAAGTTGCCATTTGCATCCATTTTAAATCTAGGCTTAGCTTCTTCATCTGCTGCTAGTACTATTGAACGACGAGCACGATCCATAATTTGAATTAGTGTCTTATAGTCATCATTTACAGTACGATAATCAAGCTGCACATTATTGACCTCTTTTAATAACTTTTCATTTTCCATTCGTAAACGATAAAGCTCTTCATCCTTATCTCGTAATAATTTCTCATATTGCTTTATTTGACGAGTAAGATCTTGATAGGTCCCTTTCCATTCTCTTAAAAAACGAATAACAGCATCAATTGATAAGCTTTCCTCTATTGATTTTTGCTCGTATTTTACCTGATTATCTTCTGTATCGTATATTTGAACAGAAGAGACCTGAGGCAATGAAACAGTTTGCTTTTTCAAATAGTTTCGCTTATGACGCTGCTGCTTCGCTATTTGGATAGCTTCTTCATATTGTTTTCGTACAAAGCTATTCCATCTAAAGCCACAAGCTGCTGAGGTACGGCCAATACGTTCACCGACTTCCTCAAAAGCTGAAAGCTGTGTGCTACCTTCTCTAATATGTCTTAATGTTACCTCTGCAAGTAATAAGTCATCATCCTGACTCCAAGCATCTTGTCTTATTGCTGTCATTTTTAAACCTCCTAACGTAAAAAGGCACTTACTTTACTCTATGTTCATAGTAGAGTTCATAGAATCTATTGTTACTACTTTGTATATCCATTTTTTTAATAACTCATACATATTTTCAATTTTTTATGTCACTATATTAACTGTCAGCAAATTGCATGTTCACTAATTTGACGAAAAAAATTCATTTTTTATACATTGTAGTAGTTTACACCACAATTTGGTAAGGCTATAATAATTTTAGATAATTGGGTCGTAAATGGGAGGGGGTTGCTATATGGCACGTATGTTTCGCGTGTTAGGTTTCTTATGCTTAATTATTGGATTAATGGCTTTTGCTGGTCATATGTATTCATTCTCAATCTTATTTCTAGCTCAAGCTGCAGCATTTGTATTTTTAGGATACCTTAACTTTACTGAAAAAACGTATATCTATATGTTTTGGGGATATATGGTAATCTCTTTTGTAGCATTTACTTACTATTCCGTGTTTGTTATGCCGCTACCATTCTAAAACTTACATACTAATAACATACATACTTAGCGTCAATAGACCGTACAAGCCTTGCTTGTACGGTCTATTTCTTTTAATATCAAAGTAACTACTATTGAGCCAAGCTTATGCATATAATGCTAACAGAGAGGAGGAGAGTTGTTGCATAAACGGATACGAATTAGCTTGTTACTCCTACTTATTTCTGTCACTTTATCCACACTATGCTTACCAGCTCATACAAGCTTTGGCGAACAAATGACACAGTCTAATCAATTGCCTAACAATAGTGATAATAATTGGGATGAAGAAACTAAACAAATATTACAATCTAGCTTATCCGTTGTTGAAATCGATAAAGAAATTGAACGGTTAAAAGTTAAGCTTGGGCATTTAGAGGATGAGCTAACTAGGCTTGATTTAGAATTAACTGAACAAGAGCTTTTACTAATTGAAAAAAGAGAAGCTGCCGGAAAAGTACTCCGTAGTTACTTTATAGGCCAGCGAACTGACATGTTTCTATCTATATTAAATAGTAAATCACTTGAAAGCTTTCTTAAAAAGCTTGAATTTTATGAGCTAATTATTCAGCATGATCAGAAGGTGATGACGAGCTATAAACAGCAGCAAATGGATATTGAGCTGCAATATGCCACTTATATAGCCGAACAAATAAAAGTAGAGCAAGCAAAGCTCGCACTTGAGGAAAAGAGAGATGAGGTTGTTAAGCTTGAAGAAGATATTAATAGTCGATTAGCCAATAGAGATGATAGTGATAAAATATTATTACTTATGGAAGAACTAACTCGCCAATGGAATGAAGAAGGGATTGAAAAAGTAGAGCACTATTTATACTTACTTAATGAGGCAATGCTAGAGTTCCCAAATTGGCTTCAAAAGCAATCTGAGTATACTAAAATTAAAGGGTTAACTTATAATGTACAGCTTCCTGAACAAGCCTTAAATGATTTTTTAAGAGAACAGGATGCTGCCTTTGAGCATTTTTCATTCAGCTTTATAGAAGACCACATTGTTGCAAAAGGAAAAGAAAACCATTTGGAGATTGAGTTAAGTGGTCACTATACCATTGTTAATGAGCCTCGACATTATATTCAATTTACAATTGACTCGCTTTATTTCAACAAATTATTATTACCTCAGTCGACAATAGATGAATTAATGAATAAATATGATTTAAACTTTTATCCAGCATTAATCGTCAGCTTTTTACAGGCATCTGAGGTTAAGCTTAGCGATGGATATTTAAGCATACAATTAAAATTAAAAATATAAGCCTATCCTAGTCATGCTGTTATGCACAACTAGAATAGGCTTTTTTAATTTGTACGCTGAGCTAACCAGTAAGCTATTTTTTCCTTAAGACTAGTTTGTAGCTTCCACTGTCTTTCAAGGTTTTCATACATATTAGGCCATAAAGGTGAAACCTGCATTAACGCTGATGAACTAAATAATTCATTATATTGTGATGTTATGGTCTGTTGCCACGCTGCATATAGCTTTCTTTGATTGTTTTTTTGAAGTGGCATACCAACATTAATAATGTGCTGTTCGCTCATTTTACGATTTAATGCCTCTAACCATTGACCTGCCACTTGACGCTCTTTGGATTGATGTCTAATAACAAAGCTATAGCCATTTGTCCAGTAGATTGGAACTTCTGCTCTTGATAAATCGTAATAGGTCTTAATAAATTCAGCATGCTTTGTAAGATCAGACCATTTTATGACTAAAAATAGAGGTAACGGCTCGTTATCCTCAAGCCCTTCTACTAGCTCATCGATAGATTTCTCTACGACTAATGTCGGGTCATGATATAGCATATTTAGAATGTCTGCTTGTTTTTCAGAAAGCTGTTGACCACTATGTATACCTGCTTGATCAACATAATGAATAAAATGAAATAATAAACTGATATTGTCATGCTCACTATTCACAAGCTTCTTTGGTGAAGCTGTAGATTGAATAATATTGAAAATATCATTTTCTTGCTCAGGACTCGACTCATTTATTTGTTCCTCTGCTGGTAGTTGCAATATTGAGGTAGGGAGTGTTTCTGTTGGAATTCCCTCTAATGTCTGCTTAACGACTAAATGATTATCACTTTTTTCACTTTCCTTAATTAAGTCGTGTAATTGCTGATGAGGAATAACAACATACGGATCAAGCTCGTAGGGCGCTGCCCATATATTACCGTTCCATTTCATGCTTTCAATTAAGGAAGTGGTTTGCTCTTCTACGTATTCACTAGTTACTACTCTATCTAAAGGTACAAAAAATCCTTCGACGGCTAATGGTAAAATCCACTCATTTGGAAGTAAATGAATATCACCTCTGTCTTCAGTAAGCAAATAGTTTTTATAGGTTTGGAATGAAAACTCACTTGTATCAAAATAATTCACATTAACTTCTATTGGATCCGTTAGAGATAATTGTTCAATAATATGATTAAAGGTTTCACTAGGAGGTATAAGCGCGGTAATTTCAAGCTGTTTAGCTTTATCTGCAATATGATATTGATCATCTTCATCAAGGATTGCTTCTTGCTGCTCAGCATCGATATAAGAACGCCATTGTACGGATTGGGTTAACCATACAAAGCAAGTAATTATGACGACAACGGTAACACATAGCCAAATCAAATGTTTTTTTGCCATCTTTATTATATCTCCTTTTTAAGTTGAGATATAATAAGTATACCATTTTTTTAGTAGATTCATATATCGCTTTCATTTCCATTTTTAATGATTCATGCTAATTACAATAAATCGGCTGCTAGCTGTGCCAGCTTTGAGCGTTCACCTTTTTCTAAATGGATATGACCACTTAATTGCTCGGATCTAAATTTCTCTACTATATTGGTTAAACCATTACTAATGGCATCTAAATAGGGATGATCAATTTGCTGCGGATCTCCAACGAGTACGATTTTACTCCCTTCTCCTACACGAGAGACGATAGTTTTTATTTCGTGGCTAGTTAAATTTTGCGCTTCGTCAATAATAATAAATTGCCCTGGAATGGAACGACCTCGAATATACGTTAATGCTTCGACATGTATACTGCCAAGACCAAGTAATATTTTTTCGATATCCCCCGTCTTTTTCGTATCAAATAAAAATTCTAAATTATCGTAAATAGGTTGCATCCAAGGTCGTAGCTTTTCATCCTTTTCGCCTGGTAAATAGCCTATATCTTTCCCCATGGGTACTACTGGTCTAGCAATTAATAGCTTTTTATATTTACGATCATCCTCTACCTTCATTAATCCTGCTGCGAGTGCCAATAATGTTTTCCCTGTCCCCGCCTTTCCAGATAGAGTAACTAGTGGAATATCATCATTTAACAATAGCTCAAGAGCCATTCTTTGCTGGGCATTTCTTGCTGTTATCCCCCATACTGGCTCATTACTTAAATAAAGGGGCTCTAATTTAGTGCCATTAGCATTTACTTTCAGCAGGGCAGATTTCGCTGTCCCCATCTCATCCTTTAATATTACAAATTCATGTGGATAAAGTTTTTGTTTTACTTGCAACGTTTGTGTGTATAAATAGCGATGGGTATAAAACTCGTCAATGACTGAAGGATGAACATGTATAGTCGTATAACCTGAATATAGCTCATGATCTATACGATGCTTATCTGTGATATAATCTTCAGCTGCAAGACCAAATACATCCGCTTTGATGCGCATGAGTACATCCTTACTTACAATAATAACTTGTCGTCTTTGCTGCTCAGCTAATTTTTGTTGATCGATATCATAGTTAACTGCGACTGCTAAAATACGATGATCGTTACTTATTTCTCCAAACATTTCTTGTACTCTGGTATAGTTTCGATGATTAATTTCAACTCGAATGAGTGAATCATTGGACAGCTTTATCCCACTATGAAAATGACCTTCTTCTTTTATCTTGTCTAACATTCGGGAAATTTGTCTTGCATTTCTTCCCAATTCATCAGCTAACCTTTTTTTTGAATCAATTTCTTCCAAAACGATTGCAGGAATAATAATTTCGTCTCCTGGAAAAGCATAAATAGCTTCTGGATCATGCAATAGCACGTTTGTATCGAGTACAACAATTCTATTCATATGTGTCACTCCATTCGTTTTACATCGCTACTGAAGCCTTGAACTGTATGTAACTTATAAGTATGTAAGGTGAATGCTACATGATATAAATTGACTCCTTTTATGCTTTTACGGGCTCAACCTTTTGCCTATAATTTAGCTTTACACACTCCTATCACGTTTTTTCGGTACTCGTTTTTCAATACGATAGAAAACAAAAAAGCCTAGTATGAACTAGGCTTTTACTGGGGGCGTCCCCACCCTAGCACTATCAAAGATCTAAAAATCATTGATTAATGCTATTATATGAGAACATTTAATTTATCATTCTGATATTATCGCTTGAATCATGTCTTTTGCTTCCTTTAATGCCTCTTCATCAGGGTAAACGTAAGGATTTTTCCAATTACCAGCCAATGACGTAAACGTAATATTGTCTAGATTTATGGTCATATAAGTTGTAATACTATCCTTAATTTCACTAACAGGCATATCTGTATTAACATCCTCTGCAACCTCAGAAATGACATTTTCAATTTTTGTTATACCGTTAAAGGAAAGCATCTTTTTAATCATCGCCTTAATAACTTGAGTTTGACGTGCATTACGCTCGAAGTCACTTGATGCATTTGGATTTGTATTCGATTGTCTAAAGCGAACAAAATCTAATGCCTCTTTACCCGATAAGGTCTGATTTCCTTTTTTTAGGTTAATATTGGTGTTGTCATGTGAATCAGTATAACGCATATCCATATCAACATAAACAACAACACCACCTAATGTATCAACGACATCTTTAAAACCATTAAAGTTAACTGTCGTAACATAAGAGACATCTACATCATAAAATTGGCTAAGGGCTGATTTTAAGCGGTCCATCCCACCAATAATTCTGCCATTTTTGTCTTCTCCACTTTTACGTGCAGCCTCATAACCATCTGCATATACACCATTTACTTTTGAAGTATATTCTTTTCCATTATATGTATAGGTTATTTTTGTATCACGTGGCATTGAGATGACATAGCCCTTTTTAGTATCTGGATTGAACGTTGCTAAAATAATAACATCCGTATTTAAGCCTCCACCGCCACTTCGAGAATCGATACCAATTAAGGCCATCGTTAAAGCCTTTTCCTTAACTGACTCCTCTTGTGGGATAACAATCGGAATTTCCTGCTTTGTATCGGCATCTATCGTAACTTGAGGAGCGACACTAATCGTAGGCAAAGAGTTATCGATTTGTTTATATACTGACCATATAAAACCAATAATTAATATAATGACTAATGAGATAAAAATGGTAATCGATAATAAAATTGCTTTTTTTACTTTTTTCTTCTTTTCATGCTTTTTTGTAGAACGCGACACCACTCTACTGTTTTGCTCAATCGTTTTATCCGACTCCACATTTTGTTTCATCGCAATTCCTCCATTGGCTGACATAATAAAAAACAGCACCTATGTCCAAGCGTTATACGATTGGGATAGGTGCTGACTCTTATTAACTTATTTGCTAATTAGAATCGACATTTTCTGCACGACCAGTTTTTTTCTGCTTCCATGCATCATACCATTGACGACAACGCAGAATAAACATCAATAATACAGCAACACCTAAACATTGTACTATAGGAAGCTTGTCCACTTGCAATATCATTAAAACAAATGATCCAAGCATCAATGTAATATAAAGCATTATCGTTCGTATTAAGGGTAGTTTAACTGCTTGCGGGCGAAAGACCTTGTAAAAAATGTATAAAGAAAAGCCAAGAATCAATAAATAAGAAATTAATTTATGCTCACTTAACCATTCTTGCATCTAATTAGCCTCCTAGGTTAATTATCCATTTTGTAATGCCATTTTACGATGCTTTTCAGCACGTTCACGCTCGCTCTTATTAAGAACCTTTTTACGTAAGCGGATAGACTTAGGAGTAATCTCACAATATTCATCATCATTCAAGTACTCAAGCGCTTGCTCTAATGAGAATAATATTGGTGTTTTTAGCTTAACAGTATCGTCTTTACCTGAAGAACGAACGTTAGTTAATTGTTTTTCTTTACAAATATTTACGATAATATCATTGTCACGGTTATGTTCCCCAACAATCATACCTTCATAAATTTCAGTTGCTGGCTCAACGAATAGATGACCTCGATCCTCAACCCCTAGCATACCATAAAACGTTGATACGCCTGTTTCGGAGCTTACAAGAACACCTTGGTGACGTCCACCAACATTAGATGGCACATATTCACCATAGTGGTCAAACGCATGGTTCATAATACCATAGCCACGAGTTAATGTTAAAAATGCTGTACGGTAGCCAATTAAGCCACGAGCTGGAATAATAAATTCAAGACGAACATTACCTGAACCATCATTGATCATATTTACCATTTCAGCTTTACGAGTTCCTAAGCTTTCCATTACAGAACCCATGCTCTCTTCTGGTACATCAATAAGTAAACGCTCATAAGGCTCACATTTTTTACCTTCGATTTCGCGAACGATAACCTCTGGCTTAGATACTTGTAGCTCATAGCCTTCACGTCTCATATTCTCAATTAAGATACTTAAATGAAGCTCACCACGCCCTGAAACGATAAAAGCGTCTGGACTTTCTGTTTCATCTACACGTAAAGCGACATCTGTTTCTAGCTCTTTGAATAGACGCTCACGTAATTTACGTGATGTTACCCATTTACCTTCACGACCAGCAAACGGTGAATTATTAACTAAAAATGTCATTTGAAGTGTAGGCTCATCGATTTTTAATACTGGAAGAGCCTCTGGGTTAGTTGGATCTGCGATTGTTTCACCGATATTAATTTCCTTAATACCAGCAATTGCAACAATATCACCAGCACCTGCTTCTTCAATTTCTAAACGTTTTAAACCTTGGAAGCCAAATAGCTTTTCAATACGAGCTTGCTTAGTTTGACCTTCGCGATTAATAACAGCAACTGCTTGACCTTGTTTAATGATACCACGGTTAACTCGACCAACAGCGATACGACCAAGGTACTCATTGTAATCAAGTAGCGTAACTAAAAATTGTAAGGATTCTTCAACGCTCTCTTTAGGAGACGGAATATGGTCCACAATTGTTTCATATAGCGCTAACATATTGTCTTCTTCAACTTCTGGAGTAAGACTTGCTTTACCCATTAAGGCAGATGCATAAACAACTGGGAAATCTAATTGATCATCATTTGCACCTAATTCAATGAATAAATCTAATACTTCATCGATAACTTCACTAGGTCTTGCGTTTGGACGGTCTATTTTATTAACAACTACGATAGGTGTTAAGTTAGATTCAAGTGCTTTTCTTAATACGAATTTTGTCTGGGGCATACAGCCTTCAAATGCATCGACAACAAGTAATACACCGTCAACCATTTTCATAATACGCTCTACTTCTCCACCAAAGTCAGCGTGTCCTGGTGTATCAACGATATTAATTAAATAGTCTTTATAATTAATCGCTGTGTTTTTTGCAAGAATTGTAATACCACGCTCACGCTCAATATCGTTAGAGTCCATTGCACGTTCCTGTACATTTTCATGTTCCTTAAATGTACCTGATTGTTGTAGTAATTTGTCAACCAGTGTTGTTTTACCGTGGTCAACGTGAGCAATAATCGCGATATTACGTATGTTTTCTCTAGCTTTCATTCATTCCACTCCATATTTTTAGTTTTAAAATCTTCTGCCTATCCTTTTAGGTCCCCATATCAAGTATACCCCTGCAACTAAGCACACTATTGCAATAACATAAATGCCCCAATTCCAAAGTAACATACTAATGATTGCCAGAACTGATATTACACCTAAAACAACAGCAATTTTCTTTATATAACGTTGCTTTGGTGCCCCGAATAGTTGATACTCATATAAACCAACAGCCACACCAAAAATAAACAACGGCCAAAGATAACGTAAGTTGCTCCATCCAAATATATTACAAAAAATAAACATAATTGAATAGACAAGTAACATTCCAGCAGGAACTAAAGTAAAAGCCGGTAATACTCTACCAAAATATAACACATGTAAAAAAACGGCTGGAATTAAAACGAGTAATGGCCAAAAAATGGAACCTAAAAAGCTAAATACCCCCGCTTTTCCTAGCAAAATGATAATTCCTGCTAATAATAAAACAATTCCTACGGAATATTTATTGTTCATTCACATTCCGCTCCTTTAACATTAAGTTACAACTTGATTTTTATCTTTAATAGTGTAATGCAAAACGACTTAAATTAAAAGGGTTATGAGAAAGGTTTTAATATGAATTATTAGAAAATCACCCACAAATTACATAAAAAAATAACTAACAAACCATTTATCGCTGATTTGTTAGTTATTTTCTACAGTATACTTAAACCGTTTTTTTTCTTATAATACCGAAAATTATAACCATTGGTACGATAACTAGTGGGAAATACGTTAATAAATCTGGCGAAATGCTATGAATTATTGAAGATAAGGCAATATCCTTAACAACCATTTCACCAGCAGCAAAGGCTAACAAAGCTGCTCCGATAAAATTGATAAACGAATACTTTTGAATTAAATTAAGAACAAGCTTACTTCCCCAAATAATCATCGGTATACTTAGTGCAATACCTAGCATTATTAAAACAAAATCACCGTGAGCTAATGCTGCTAATGCAAGTACATTATCCAAACTCATCACAAAGTCTGCGGTAATGATGGTCCAAACTCCAGCCTTTATTGTCATGACCATAGGCTTTACTGGAGTTTGTTTTGCCTCTTTATGATCCTGTCGTAATAGCTTTACAGCAATAATAATTAATAATAGTCCACCTAATGCTTGTAAATATGGAATAGTTAATAACGGTAACGCAAATAATACTAAAATACACCGCAGTAATACTGCTAGTAAAGTCCCTATCCAAATGACGTCCTTACGATTTTTTTCCGGTAGCTGATGGCTAACCATAGCAATAATAATCGCATTATCCGCACTTAGTAATAAATTGACAATAATAATTTCACATAATATTAGTAAGCCTTCCACACCTCTCACACCCCTCTATAGAAAGTATGTGACAAGCCTTACTTTTATGCTTTTTATCGATTAGAACCAGTCAGCCTGCTCAGCTTCTACAGTTTCTTCAAGCTTTTGATTCCAGCTAACAAGCTTAGCTTCTGTTTTTTCTACTGCTTCAGTAATCATCTCTTCATAATTGCCCCAGCTCTGTTCTACACGCTCACAAATTCTTAGATTAGGGTTTGTACTTGGAGATTTTGGCACAAATAAAGTACAGCAATCCTCAAACGGTAAAATTGATGTCTCATATGTTTCAATTTGACGAGCAATAGAAATAATTTCTTGTTTATCCATCATAATTAATGGCTTAATTAACGGTAAAGTTGTAGCTCTACCAATAACATTCATGCTTTGTAATGTTTGACTAGCAACTTGCCCTAAGCTTTCTCCCGTTACGATACCATTTGCCTTTACCTTTGCTGCTAGCTGCTCAGTAATACGCAGCATGGCACGACGCATTAAGGTTATCGTTAAGTTTTCTTGACCGCCATGGGCTATACGCGTTTGAATTTCTGTAAATGGTACAAGATGAACACGAATTGGAACGCCTGCATAATATGAAATGCGACGTGCTAGTGTTAAAACTTTATCAGTTGCCTGTTGGCTTGTAAATGGAAAGCTATGAAAGTGTACAGCCTCAAGCATAAGCCCTTTTCTTAAAGCTAACCAGCCAGCTACTGGGCTGTCAATTCCGCCTGATAACATTAACATTGCTGTTCCACTCGTTCCATATGGAAATCCGCCAGCAGCAGGGATTACCTCCCAATATAAATAAGCTGCTTCTTCTTGAATTTCTATTCTTAAATCAAGCTCAGGTTGATGCACATCCACCTTAATGCCTTCATAATGAGTTAAAATATGTGAGCCTATGAGATGATTAATTTCATGTGAGCCATGTGGGAATGGCTTATAAGCACGTTTACCGCTAATTTTAAACGTTTTTGGTAATGTAG
>Ga0182742_1000674_pt1 | contig 50517 bp, 43 predicted proteins | sample eDN5th37CBELigMG_FD_128880 | JGI IMG/M metagenome (GOLD analysis project Ga0182742, IMG submission 128880) | Enriched Miracle-Growth compost microbial communities from Emeryville, California, USA - eDNA 5th pass 37_C BE-Lig MG (version 2)... ...
GCTCGCCGGCCTGCCGGTGGCGGAATACGCGCCGAACGCGGTCAAGAAGACGGTGATCGGCGTCGGCCACGGCGACAAGAAGCAGATCCACATGATGGTGCGCGTGCTGATGCCGCGCGCCACCTTCACCGGCGACGACGCCGCCGACGCGCTCGCCATCGCCATCTGCCACGCGCATCATCGCCAGAGCGTGGCCAGCCGGCTCGCGGCGCTGGCGGGGTAATCGGGGGCATCCATGATCGGCAAGCTCAAGGGGACCGTCGAGGAGATCGCGGAAGACCACTGCGTCGTCGACGTGCACGGCGTCGGCTACGTCGCCCATTGCTCGTCCCGCACGCTGGCGGCGCTCCCCGGCGCGGGCGAGGCGGTGGTGCTCTTCATCGAGACCTATGTGCGCGAGGACGTCATCCGCCTCTACGGCTTCGGCTCGGCCGTCGAGCGCGAATGGTTCCGCCTGCTGATGGGCAATGTGCAGGGCGTCGGCGCCAAGGTGGCGCTGGCCGTCCTGTCCACCCTCACGCCGACCGAGCTCGCCAACGCCATCGCGCTGCGCGACATCGCCATGGTCGCGCGTGCGCCGGGCGTCGGCCGCAAGGTCGCCGAGCGCATCGTGACCGAGCTCAAGAGCAAGGCCCCCGCACTGGCGACCGATGCCGGCGGCAGCTTCGGCCTCAAGCAGGAACTGGGCGAGGGAGTCGCGCCTGCGCCGGTCGCCGATGCGGTCTCGGCGCTCACCAATCTCGGCTATTCGCGCGACATCGCCGCCAATGCGGTGGCCGCCGCGCTGAAGGAGGCCGGCGAGGGAGCGGATTCGGCGCGGCTGATCCGGCTCGGGCTGAAGGAGCTGGCGCGGTGATTGCCCGCGGCATATGAATTTCTTACATTGTGCTGAAAGTAAGGAACGGGTTCCGATGGGCTTCGAGGCGAAGATAACCAGCAAGGGGCAGGCGACCATTCCGGTCGAGGTTCGCGAACGGCTCGGACTTCAGGCCGGCGACAGGATCGCCTTCATCGAGATGGAGCATGGTTTCCTCATCCTGCCGCGCAACCGGCCGGTCGAGAGCCTTTTCGGATCGCTGGCGCAATATGCCATTCCCGGCACCACCGTGGACGACTATGAAGAGGCGGTGGGTAAGGGTATCGGCGCCCATGTCGAGAGCGGCCGCCAGGGCAGGTCGCCCCGGTGATCGGGCTCGACACCAACGTCCTGCTGCGGGCCGTGCTCGATGACGATCCGGTTCAGTCGCCGGTCGCACGGCGCTTGCTGCGCAGCCTTGGCCGCGACGGGCCCGGATTCGTGAACATAGCCGTGCTGATGGAGTTCTTCTGGGTGCTGCGATCCCGCTACAGGCTGCCGCAGGCGCGACTGGCCGAGACTGTCCGCAATCTGCTCGAGGCGGAACATCTCGAATTCGAATCCCTCGCCGTGGCAGGCAAGGCCCTCGCGGCCTATGAAGCGGGCATCGCGGATTTTCCGGACGCCGTCATCGCAATGCGCAACAGTGAGCTGGGAGCGGACAAGACCTATACTTTCGACACGGGCGCTGCCCGCTCGCTTGCCGCCATGGAACTGCTGGCATGAGCGCGTCGCCCCGCCTGCTGTCGTCGGAGAAGAGCGGCGAGGATGTCGACGCCACGCTGCGGCCCCAGTCGCTGGACGACTTCGTCGGCCAGCAGGCGGCGCGGGCCAATCTGCGCGTCTTCATCGAGGCCGCCAAGGCGCGCGGCGAGGCGCTGGACCATGTGCTGTTCGTCGGCCCGCCGGGGCTCGGCAAGACCACGCTGGCGCAGATCATGGCGAGGGAGCTCGGCGTCAATTTCCGCTCCACCTCCGGGCCGGTCATCGCCAAGGCGGGCGATCTGGCGGCGCTGCTCACCAATCTCGAAGACCGCGACGTGCTCTTCATCGACGAGATCCACCGGCTCAACCCGGCGGTGGAGGAAATCCTCTATCCGGCGATGGAGGACTACCAGCTCGACCTCATCATCGGCGAGGGGCCGGCGGCACGCTCGGTCAAGATCGACCTCGCCCGCTTCACGCTGGTGGCGGCGACGACCCGCGCGGGTCTCATCACCAATCCGCTGCGCGACCGTTTCGGCATTCCCGTGCGGCTGGATTTCTACACCGTCGCCGAACTGGAGACGATCGTGCGGCGCGGCGCGCGCATCCTCGCCTTGCCGATGAGCGACGACGGCGCCGTCGAGATTGCTCGGCGCGCGCGCGGCACCCCGCGCATCGCCGGCCGGCTGCTCAGGCGGGTGCGCGATTTCGCCATGGTGGCAGGCGCCGAGCTGGTCGACCGCGAGGTGGCCGACGCGGCGCTGTCGCGGCTGGAGGTCGACGCGCTGGGGCTCGACAGCCTCGACCGCCGCTACCTCAACATGATCGCGAAGAATTTCGGCGGCGGGCCGGTCGGCATCGAGACCATCGCGGCCGGCCTGTCGGAACCGCGCGACGCGATCGAGGACATCATCGAGCCCTATCTCATCCAGCAGGGCTTCATCCAGCGCACGCCGCGCGGGCGCGTGCTCGCCGCCAACGCCTGGCGCCACCTCGGCCTCGAGGCGCCGAAGGACATCGCCCGGCAGCAGATCAACCTGTTCCAGGACGAATGATGAATCCCAGCGTGCCGCTTGCCGGCGAACTGACTGATTTCGGGCATCGGCTTGTGGCCCGCGTCTATTTCGCCGACACCGACTTCACCGGCGTCGTCTACCATGCGCGCTATCTCGAATTCCTTGAGCGCGGCCGTTCCGATTTCCTGCGCCTGACCGGCGTGCACCACACCGAGCTCGAAGCGGGCAAGCATGGCGAGAGGCTCGCCTGGGTGGTGCGGCGCATGGAGATCGACTTCCGCGCGCCGGCGCGGGTCGACGACATCCTCACCGTCGAGACGCGCACCGAAAAGGTATCGGGCGCGCGCATCTTCATGGCGCAGAAGCTGCTGCGCGATGGGGAACTGCTCGTGGAGGCGCGGGTGGAAGCGGCCATCATCGACGAGGGCGGGCGACCGCGGCGCTTCCCCAGGGAGTGGGCTGCGGCCTTCCTGCCGCGCGGCGCGGCCTGATCCTAACCCATCATTAACCTTAATCGTCCATGACGAAGATGGTGAAAATCGTGCGCATCCGCGCGCCTTCCTTTCACCAAATTTCGCCCGGAAAAGGCCGTGAATGGCGCATTGAGGGCGATTGCCGGTGATGTCCGGCGGATCGATGGGAACGGTGCGCATAGCCGGCCGTGTCGGGCCGGAAGTCTTCAAGGACCAACGTGACATGGAAAATGTGACACTGGCCGCGCCAGGCGGCGAATTGTCGATATGGGCGCTGTTCTGGCAGGCAGGCTGGGTGGTCAAGCTGGTCATGATCGGCCTGCTCGCCGCATCCGTCTGGACCTGGGCGATCATCGTCGACAAGGTCATCTCCTACGGCCGCATGCGCATGGCGCTGAACCGCTTCGAGCAGGTCTTCTGGTCGGGCCAGTCGCTGGAGGAGCTCTACCGCACCCTTTCGGACCGCAAGACCACCGGCATGGGCGCGATCTTCGTCGCCGCCATGCGCGAGTGGAAGAAGAGCTTCGAGAAGGGCGCCAAGTCGCCGCTGGCGTTGCAGGTCCGCATCGACAAGGCGATGGACCTGGCGCTGACGCGGGAGATGGAGCGGCTGGAAGGCAAGCTCGGCTTCCTCGCCACGATCGGCTCGGCCGCGCCCTTCATCGGCCTCTTCGGCACCGTCGTCGGCATCATGACCTCGTTCCAGGCGATCGCCGGCTCCAAGTCGACCAATCTCGCGGTCGTGGCGCCCGGCATCGCCGAGGCGCTGCTGGCCACGGCGATCGGCCTGCTGGCCGCGATCCCCGCGGTCATCGCCTACAACAAGCTGTCGTCCGACGCCGCCAAGCTGGGCAGCCGCATGGAGGGGTTCTCCGACGAGTTCTCCGCCATACTGTCGCGGCAAATCGATGAGAAGGTCGTGGCGAAAGCCGCCTGAGGAGCCACGCGATGGGAATGTCGGTCGGACAGGGTCAGGCACGCGGGCACCGCAGGCGCGGCCGCAAGCACGCCCTGATGTCGGAGATCAACGTCACGCCCTTCGTGGACGTGATGCTGGTGCTGCTCATCATCTTCATGGTGGCCGCGCCGCTGATGACGGTCGGCGTGCCGATCGACTTGCCGGAAACGCAGGCCAAGGCGCTGAACTCGGAAACGCAGCCGATCACCGTGTCGGTCAACCAGGAGGGCAAGGTCTTCCTGCAGGAAACCGAGATCCCGCTCGACGAGGTGGTGCCCAAGCTGGAGGCGATCTCCAAGACCGGCTACGAGGAGCGCATCTATGTGCGCGGCGACCGTTCCGCCGACTACGGCACGGTGATGCAGGTCATGGCCCGCATCTCGGCGGCCGGATACAAGAATCTCGGCCTCGTCACCCTCCAGGAACAGGACAAGTGACCGGACGATGAAGACCGGCCTCACCGTCTCGACCGTGATGCACGCAGCGTTGCTGGGCTTCGGCCTGTTCACGCTGTCGGCGCCGCGCGCGCTCGAGGTGGCGGACGTCGAGGCCTTCCCGGTCGACATCGTGCCGATCGAGGAGGTCAGCCAGGTCCAGAAGGGCGAGCGCGAGGCGCCCGTGGCCGAACGCGCCGCCCCGGTGCCCACCACGCGCCCCGAACCCGTGCCCGACGCGCGCAATGTCGGCGACAACAAGACCGATCTCGCCACGCCGCCGACGCCGGAGCCGGCCACCCGCGAGGTCGAGACCGCGGCCGCGCCGCCGCCGTCGCCGAAACCCGCGCCGAAGCCGACGCCCGAGCCGGAGCCCAAGCCGGCGCCGCAACCCAAGCCGCAGCCCACGCCCGTGCCGGCCATCGAGCGTACGCCCGAGCCGCAGCCAAGGCAGGAAGTGAAGCCGGACCCCGCGCCGGAGCCGAAGGTCGCCGAGGCGCCGGCCGAGGAGGCCGTCGCGCTTCCCGCCACCGCGCCGTCGCCGCAGGCGCGCCCGCAGCCGCCGCAGGCGCAGACCGCCAAGGCGCCCGAGCGCCAGAACACCGAGAAGCCCGCGCCGCGCGAGACCCAGGCGGCGAAGTCGCAGGAAGAGCAGAAGTTCGACGCCGACCAGATCGCCGCGCTTCTCAACAAGGACAAGCCGAAGGGCGGCGGCGCCAGGCGCTCGACCGAGCAGGCCGCGCTCGGCGGACGCCAGACCACCGGCGGCTCGAAGCTGACCCAGTCGGAGATGGACGCGCTGCGCGGCCAGATCCAGCGCTGCTGGAACATCCCGGCGGGCGCGATGGATGCGGGGAACCTGAAGGTCTCCGTGCGCTTCAGCCTCGACCGGTCGGGCTCGCTGGAAGGCCGCCCCGAGATCGTCTCGGGCGGCGGCGGCAGCGGCGTGGAGCGCGCCGCGGCCGAGTCGGCGCGCCGCGCCATCCTGCAATGCGCCCCCTACAACCTGCCCGCCGACAAATATGACGCGTGGGCCGAGGTCATCGTCAATTTCGACCCCAGCGACATGTTCTGACGCTGCTTCGATGAGGTTTGCCTGATGAGAGACATGCTGAGATCCATCATCCTGATTGGCACGCTTGCGGCCGGCATCGGCATCGGCGCCGTCGCGCCGGCCCATGCCGTGCTGGAGATCGACGTCAACAAGGGTGTCGTGGAGCCGCTCCCGATCGCCATCACCGACTTCCTGGCGGGCGACCAGATGGGCGCCGACATCGCCGGCGTGGTGGCGGCCGACCTGCGCCGCTCCGGCCTGTTCGCGCCGATCGACAAGGGCGCCTTCATCGAGAAGATCTCCAATCCCGACGTCGCGCCCCGCTTCGATGACTGGAAAGTGATCAATGCGCAGGCGCTGGTGACGGGCCGCGTCAACGTCGAGGCGGACGGCCGCATCCGCGCCGAGTTCCGCCTGTGGGACACCTTCGCCGGCCAGCAGCTCGTCGGCGAGCAGTTCTTCGCCAACCGCGGCAACTGGCGCCGCATCGCCCATATCATCGCCGACGCCATCTACGAGCGGCTGACGGGCGAGAAGGGCTATTTCGACACGCGCATCGTCTATGTCGACGAGACCGGGCCGAAGGACAAGCGCGTCAAGCGCCTGGCGATCATGGACCAGGACGGCGCCGGCCACCGCTATCTGTCCGACGGCCGCTCCATCGTGATGACGCCGCGCTTCTCGCCGAGCCGGCAGGAAATCACCTACATGTCCTACGAGAACGGGCAGCCGCAGGTCTATCTGCTGCAGATCGAGACCGGCCAGCGCGAGCTCGTCGCCAATTTCCCCAACATGACCTTCGCGCCGCGCTTCTCGCCCGACGGCCAGAAGGTCATCATGTCGCTCCTGCGCGACGACGGCAATTCCAACATCTTCACCATGGACCTGCGCAGCCGCAACACGACGCGGCTGACCAATTCCAGCGCCATCGACACCTCGCCCTCCTATTCGCCGGACGGCGGCAAGGTGGTGTTCACCTCCGACCGCGGCGGCCGCACGCAAATCTACGTGATGGGCGCCGACGGCTCCAACCCGCAGCGCATCTCCTTCGGCGACGGCAACTATTCGACCCCCGTCTGGTCGCCGCGCGGCGACCTGATCGCCTTCACCAAGCAGACCGGCAGCGAGTTCCAGATCGGCGTCATGCGCACCGACGGCTCGGGCGAGCGCATCCTGTCCAGCGGCTTCCTCCAGGAGGGCCCCACCTGGGCGCCCAACGGCCGCGTGCTGATGTTCTTCCGCGAGCAGGCCGGCGGCGGCGGACCGCGCCTCTACTCGATCGACCTCACCGGCCGCAACGAGCAGTCGATCCCCACCAAGGGCTTCGCCTCCGACCCTGCCTGGTCGCCCCTGCTCGAATAAGCACGCCGGCAAAGCCTCGCCGAAAGCCGCACGAAAGGCGCGAAAGCGCCCTTCGGGCCATGGCGATGCCGCCATTTGGCCGTATTCGCGCCTAGGGTGAGCCTGACTGTTCCGGTGCCTGTGAGGGGTGATTCTGCACGGCGCCGGCATGGTTAGGCATTCATTAACCATACCGGTTGACGTCGGCTTAACCGAGACATGGTTACGGATTGCTCAACCATTTCACTCAAATGCAAGGAGAGGCGGCGATGCGCCGTATTGCAAATGTAACCCGCAGCCCGGTCGCCGTTGCGCTCGTGGCGATGCTGGCCGTCGCCGGCTGCGCGTCGAAGAACAACGTCCCCAACAATGCCGCCGAGCTCGGCCTTGGCGGCGGTGCCGGCGGTGCGGGCGCGCCCGGCTCGCAGCAGGAATTCACCGTCAGCATCGGCGACCGCATCTTCTTCGACACCGATTCCTCGTCGATCCGCGCCGACGCCCAGCAGACGCTGTCGCGCCAGGCCCAGTGGCTGCAGCGCTACAGCAATTATTCGATCACCGTCGAAGGCCATGCCGACGAGCGCGGCACGCGCGAATACAACCTCGCGCTCGGCGCCCGCCGCGCCGCGGCCACGCGCGACTTCCTCGCCGCGCGCGGCGTGCCGGCCAACCGCATCCGCACAATCTCCTACGGCAAGGAGCGTCCGGTGGCGGTGTGCGACAACATCTCCTGCTGGTCGCAGAACCGCCGCGCCGTCACGGTGCTGGGCGGCGCCGGAAGCTGACCGCGACAGGTTTGCGTGAAAAGGGGCGGCCATGTGCCGCCCCTTTTCGTTTTGCGGCCCGCAACAAAATTTGGCCGAAGTCGCGACGCGGAATAATGGCGGGTATCGCGCAATGCCGTCGCATTTCCATGCGAAGCGGAATGCTCTAGGAAAGAGGCTTCCACGCTCGCATCGAGCGCAGATGAGGGTCACATGAAACTGACGCGTTTTCGCGGAGCCGCCGCGGGGCTCCTGATCGCTTCCGGCACGGTCGCGGCCGCCGCCGCGCCGGCCGGCACCGAGGTCGACCGGATGATCGCCTTCGGCAGTGCCTTCACGGAGGCGCGCGCGCCGGCGCCGAAGATCCGCGTGCCCGGCCCGCGCAACCATGAGGAAGGCCGCATCATCCTCGCCCAGGCGGGCGACCCGCGCGTCACCCAGCTCGAGGAGCAGGTGCGCCAGCTCAACGGTCTGGTGGAGGAGCTGAATTTCCAGATCCTCCAGATGCAGGAGCAGCTGCGCAAGATGCAGGAGGACAACGAGTTCCGCTTCCAGGAGCTCGAGCAGCGCCGCACCGACGCAGGCGGCGCCGCGCCGCGCAGCAGGGACACCGCCCGCAACGAGGCGGCCCAGCCGCCGCAGGCCGGCCAGACCGCGCGGGGCAACACGATCGAGCAGATCATCGAGACGCCGGGCGGCACGCTGAACCAGCCGCCCGCCACGGCCGAACAGAGCACCTCGCCCCGCCTCGGCGAGCCGCCGCGCACCTTCGGCCGCATCACCTTCGACGCCAACGGCAATGTCGTGGGCGGCGCGGCCGGCGAGCCTGCCCCTGCGCGCTCCGCAGGCAGCCTGCCCGGCGTCGAGACCGGCCCGTCGCGGCCCGACCAGACCACCGTCGCCGCGCTGCCGGGCAACGGCGATCCGGAGGCGCTCTATCGCGACTCCTACCAGTTCATCCTGTCGGGCGACTATGCGACCGCCGAGCAGGGTTTCCGCCAGCTTGTCGACGGCCATCCGTCGAGCCCGCGCATCGCCGATGCGCAGTTCTGGCTCGGCGAGGCGCAGCTGGCGCAGGGCAAGAACCGCGAGGCGGCGCAGACCTTCCTCGCCGCCAACCGCGCCCATCCCAACGCGCCCAAGGCGCCCGACACGATGCTGAAGCTCGGCATGGCGCTCGCCGCCATGAAGCAGAAGGACGTCGCCTGCGCCACCTTCGCGGAAGTGTCGAAGCGCTATCCGAAGGCGTCGCCGGCCATACTCGAACGCGCCAAGCAGGAACAAGGCCGCGCCTCCTGCTGAGCGCCATGGCGCGCCTGCCCGACCCGCGGGCGCTTCTTGCGGGCCTCGACCTTCCTGCCGCATCGCCCGTCGTGGCGGCCGTCTCCGGCGGCGGCGATTCCGTCGCGCTTCTCCTGCTTCTCGCCCGATCCGGCCGTCCCGTCGCCGCCGTCACGGTGGACCATGGCTTGCGGCCTGAATCGGCCGGCGAGGCGCAGCGTGTCGCCATGCTGTGCCGCAGCCTCGGCGTGGCGCACCGCATCATGCGCTGGGAGGGCGACAAGCCGGCGACCGGCCTGATGCAGGCGGCGCGCGAGGCGCGCTATCGCCTGCTCGCCGAGGCTGCGCACGATGCCGGCGCCTCCCTCGTCCTGACCGGCCACAACCATGACGACAGCGTCGAGACGCTGCTGATGCGCAGCAGGCGCGGCGGCGCCGGGCCGGGCCTGTCGTCGATCGCCCCGGCGACGCTTTACGACGGGCGCATCTGGTTCCTGCGCCCGCTGCTCGGCTTCCGCCGCGCCGCATTGCGCGACTGGCTGAAGGCGGAGGGCGTGGGCTGGATCGACGATCCGAGCAACGAGGCCGAGCGTTTCGAGCGCGTGCGCACCCGTCGCGACGTGGCGGCGATGCCGGAGCCGGCCTTCGCCGAGGCATCCGCACGGATCGCGGCGGCCGCGACGGCGCGCATGGCACGCGCCGCCGCGCTGGCCGATCTGCTCGACCGGCACGTTTCAGCGCCGCTGCCGGGCCTGCTTCGCCTCGATCCCGCATTCGCGGGCGAAGATGCGGCGATCGAGCTGCTGCGCCTGCTGGCCGGCGTCGCCGGCGGCCTGCCGCACTGGCCCGCGCAGGAGAAGGCCGCGCGGGCGCACGCTGCGCTGGCGGCGGGACGCGGCGCCACGCTCGGCCGCGCGCTTTTCGATGTCCGCTCCGCCGGCATCTTCGTCCGCCGCGAAAGCCGCAACCTGCCCGCCGCGCCGGTGCCGGCCGATCGGCTCTGGGACGGCCGCTTCCGGCTCGCCGCGGGTGCCGCCGGCACGGTTGCGCCATGGGGCCGCGCGGCAATCCCGCCGCCCCACCTGCCCGAGGGCGTCTCGCCCGCGCTTGCAAGGGCTGCGATGGCGACTTTGCCGGTTGACGCCGGGCATCCCGCATCACTGCTCCATGCGGGGCTGGCCGCGCCGGCTCTCGGGCCCTGGAGCCGCTTCCTGCCCTGCTGGGACCTCGCCGCGGCGGCCGCCACGGCGCGCATCCTCGGGGCGGATGCGCTGCCGCCCGCGCCGGCCGGCCTCAATGTCGCCCTTGGAGAAGCTTAACCGAGACGCAGCGTCGCGCTTGGCAAGGCCGGGGGCGGCACCTATGTTAGGCCAAGCCATTCACACGGACCGGTGTTTGTCCGCAAACACCAACGGGAAACACCATGAATCCGAACTATCGCAATCTCGCGCTGTGGGCGATCATTGCCGTCCTGCTGATCGCACTCTTCAACCTGTTCCAGACGCCGCAGCAGCGCGGCCAGTCGCGCGAGGTCGCCTATTCGGAATTCCTCCAGGACGTGAACAACGGCCGCGTCCGCTCCGTCACCATCGCCGGCGAGCGCATCACCGGCACCTATTCCGACAACAGCTCCGGCTTCCAGACCTATTCGCCCGGCGACCCCTCGCTGGTCTCCCGGCTCGAGGAGCGCGGCGTCACCATCAATGCCCGCCCCGAGACCGACGGCTCCAACAGCTTCCTCGGCTATCTGATCTCCTGGCTGCCGATGATCCTCATCCTCGGCGTATGGATATTCTTCATGCGCCAGATGCAGTCCGGCTCCGGCCGCGCGATGGGCTTCGGCAAGTCCAAGGCCAAGCTGCTGACCGAGGCGCATGGGCGCGTCACCTTCCAGGACGTGGCGGGCGTGGACGAGGCCAAGCAGGACCTCGAGGAGATCGTCGAGTTCCTGCGCGATCCGCAGAAGTTCCAGCGCCTCGGCGGCAAGATCCCGCGCGGCGTGCTGCTCGTCGGCCCTCCCGGAACCGGCAAGACGCTGCTCGCCCGCTCGGTGGCCGGCGAGGCCAACGTGCCCTTCTTCACCATTTCGGGCTCCGACTTCGTCGAGATGTTCGTCGGCGTGGGTGCCTCGCGTGTCCGCGACATGTTCGAGCAGGCCAAGAAGAACGCGCCCTGCATCATCTTCATCGACGAGATCGATGCGGTCGGCCGCCATCGCGGCGCCGGCCTCGGCGGCGGCAATGACGAGCGCGAGCAGACGCTGAACCAGCTTCTGGTCGAGATGGACGGCTTCGAGGCCAACGAGGGCATCATCCTCATCGCAGCGACCAACCGCCCCGACGTGCTCGACCCTGCGCTGCTGCGTCCGGGCCGCTTCGACCGCCAGGTCGTGGTGCCGAACCCCGACATCGTCGGCCGCGAGAAGATCCTGAAGGTCCATTCGCGCAACGTGCCTCTGGCGCCCAACGTCGACCTCAAGGTGCTGGCGCGCGGCACGCCGGGCTTCTCCGGCGCCGATCTCGCCAACCTCGTCAACGAGGCCGCGCTGATGGCTGCGCGTCGCAACAAGCGCCTCGTCACCATGGCCGAGTTCGAGGACGCCAAGGACAAGATCATGATGGGCGCGGAGCGCCGCTCCAACGCCATGACGCAGGCCGAGAAGGAGCTGACCGCCTATCACGAGGCCGGCCACGCCATCACCGCGCTGCATGTGCCCTCGGCCGATCCGCTGCACAAGGCAACGATCATTCCACGCGGCCGGGCGCTCGGCATGGTCATGCAGCTCCCCGAGGGCGACCGCTACTCGATGAGCTACAAGTGGATGACCTCGCGCCTCGTCATCATGATGGGGGGGCGCGTCGCCGAGGAGATCAAGTTCGGCAAGGAGAACATCACCTCGGGTGCCGCCTCCGACATCGACCAGGCCACCAAGCTGGCGCGCGCCATGGTCACGCGCTGGGGCTTCTCCGACAAGCTGGGCAACGTCGCCTATGGCGAGAACCAGGAGGAGGTCTTCCTCGGCCATTCCGTGGCGCGCACGCAGAACGTCTCGGAGGAAACCGCGCAGATCATCGACGCGGAAGTACGCCGCCTGATCGACGAGGCCTATACCGAGGCCAAGCGCATCCTGACCAAGTACAAGAAGGAATGGATCGCGATCGCCGAGGGCCTGCTCGAATACGAGACGCTGACCGGCGAGGAGATCAAGCAGCTCATGGCCGGCCAGAAGCCCTCGCGCGACCTCGGCGACGACACCCCGCCCTCGCGCGGCTCGACCGTGCCCAAGGCCGGCTCCGCCAGCGGCCGCCGCAAGAAGGGCGGCGAGGAGCCGGAAGGCGGGCTGGAGCCCCAGCCGCAGGGGTAAAGAGCCGTTTGGCTGATGCCAGGCACTCAAGTAGGGCTTGAGCCGCCGGCGAAGCGGGAGACCCTACGGCATGGATCCTCGGGTCAAGCCCGAGGATGACGAATGCAGGAAGGTCTCGCGTCAAACGTAGTGCCGGCGATTGGCATTCCCCTCACTACCGTCGTCATCCTCGGGCTTGACCCGAGGATCCATGCCGTGACAGTTGCGAAGCGCGGGATGGAGCAGGACAAATCGCGCCATGCCACACCCCCATACCCCCGCAACACTTCCACCCGGCGTGACCATGCGTTAATCATGCGCGCAGTTCGTTGGCGCGCAGCGGCGGCGGAAAGAATTGGTTACATTGCCTCATATATTGTGAGACAGGAGCAGGCATCCGCTGTGGCATGACTGCCTGCAAGGGACCCAACGGCAAAATCACGGACAAGATGACCAAGCGCTATTTCGGGACCGACGGAATCCGCGGGCGCGCAAACGCCTTCCCCATGACGGCAGAGATCGCGATGAAGGTCGGCATGGCCGCCGGCGTCGCCTTCCAACGCGGCAACCACCGCCATCGCGTCGTGCTGGGCAAGGATACGCGCCTTTCCGGCTACATGATCGAGAACGCCATGGTGGCGGGCTTCTGCGCGGCGGGCATGGACGTGTTCCTGCTCGGCCCGGTGCCCACGCCTGCCGTCTCCATGCTGGCGCGCTCGCTGCGCGCCGATATAGGCGTGATGATCTCGGCCTCGCACAATCCCTATGCCGACAACGGCATCAAGCTGTTCGGCCCCGACGGTTACAAGCTCTCCGACGAGATCGAGGACCGCATCGAGGCGCTGATCGACGAGGACCTGTCGCGCCAGCTCGCCGACGTGGCCTCGCTCGGCCGCGCCAAGCGCGTCGATGGCGTGCACGACCGCTATATCGAATATGCCAAGCGCACGCTGCCGCGCTCCATGTCGCTCGCCGGCCTGCGCGTCGTGGTCGATTGCGCCAACGGTGCGGCCTACAAGGTGGCGCCGGCGGCACTTTGGGAACTCGGCGCCGAGGTCGTCTCGATCAATGTCGAGCCGAACGGCTTCAATATCAACGAGGATTGCGGCTCCACCGACCCGGCCGGCCTGTGCAAGAAGGTGCATGAGGTGCGCGCCGACATCGGCATCGCGCTGGACGGCGACGCCGACCGCGTCGTCATCGTGGACGAGACCGGCACCGTGGTGGACGGCGACCAGATCATGGCGCTGATCGCGCAGAGCTGGAACGAGTCCAACCGGCTGGCGGGCGGCGGCGTGGTCGCGACGGTGATGTCCAATCTCGGCCTCGAGCGCTTCCTCGCCGGCATGAACCTCCAGCTCCACCGCACCAAGGTGGGCGACCGCTACGTGGTCGAGCACATGCGCGCGCACGGCCTCAATGTCGGCGGCGAGCAGTCGGGCCATATCGTGCTGTCGGATTTCTCCACCACCGGCGACGGCCTGCTCTCGGCGCTGCAGGTGCTGGCCTGCATCAAGCGCCAGGACAAGCCGGCGAGCGAGGTGCTGCGCAAGTTCGAGCCGGTGCCGCAACTGCTCAAGAATGTCCGCTTCTCCGGCGGCAAGCCGCTCGAAAGCGCGCCGGTCAAGGCGATGATCGAGGACGCCCGCAACCGGCTGGGCAAGACCGGCCGGCTGGTCATCCGCCCCTCCGGCACCGAGCCGCTCATCCGCGTCATGGCGGAGGCCGACGACAAGGCGCTGGTCGAGCAGGTCGTCGACGACATCGTCGGCGTCATCGCGGACACGCGCAACGCGGCGTGACCGCTTCTCACTGACGTCGGCTATCGGGTGCGTCCTTCGAGGCTCGCCCGCGAAGGATATGCGCCAAACCGGCACCGCCGTGCAGGCTCGCACCTCAGGATGAGGGAGGGTGGTGCTGATCGAACCCGCTGTCGGAAGCTCGATATACGCCCTACGTCCCTCATCCTGAGGTGCGAGCGGAGCGAGCCTCGAAGGACGCACCATGATCGTAAGGTGCGTCCCCGGAAGGCTGAGGCCTACGGCTCGCCCCAGATCGCGTGCGCCGTCGCCACCACCAGCTCCAGCTTGCGCTTCTGGTCGTCCTCGGTGATGTCGTTGCCGTGCTCGGTGGAGGCAAAGCCACATTGCGGGGCGATGCCCAACTGGCCGAGATCGGCATATTTCGACGCCTCGTCGAACTTGCGCTTTAGGTCGTCCAGTTTCTCCAGCTCGCCCGTCTTGGTGGTGATGAAGCCCGGATAGACGCGCTGCTTGCCCTTGGGCAAGAGGCGCAGCGGCTCCAGCCCGCCGGCGCGGTCGCTGTCATATTCCATGAAGAACAGGTCCACGCCGCTCTTGTTGAAGATGGCGTCGGCGGCCGCGTCGTAGCTGCCTTCCGCCGCCCAGGTGGAGCGGAAATTGCCGCGGCACATATGCATGCCGATCAGCATGTCGGCGGGGCGGTCCTTGATCGCCTCGTGCATCATCACCGCGTACTGGTCGATCAGCCAGTCGGGGTCGATGCCCTCCGCCTTCTTCTGGGCGCGGATCTTCTCGTCGCCGAGATAGGCGAAATAGATGTCGTCCATCTGCAGATAGCGGCAGCCGGCGTCGTAGAACGCCTTCACCGCCTTGGCATAGGCGTGCGACAGGTCGCCGAAATAGACCGACAGGTCCTTGTATTCCGGCACGCGGACATTGGCCGCCTCGGTGCGGAAATGCACGCAGCTCGGGCCGGGGATCGAGATCTTCGGCGTCACCTTCGTGTTCGCTGCGACGAACTTGAAATGCTCGATCATCGGGTGGTCGGCCGGGAAATCGAGCTTGCCGGTGATGGTCGGGAAGATCGCCGGGATCTTGGTGCCGTGGAACTGCACGGCGTTCTCCTCCGAACCCTTGACCAGGTCGAGGCCGGTCAGCCCATCCATGAAGTCGTAGTGCCAGAAGGTGCGGCGCGTCTCGCCGTCGGTCACCACCTTGAGGCCGACCCCCTCCTGCATGGCGATGTCGTCGAGGATCGCCGCGTCCTCGGCCGCCTTCAGCTCGTCGGCGGAGATCGACTTCTTGTCGTAATAGGCTTCGCGCGCGGCCTTCACGGCCGGCGGGCGCAGCAGGGAGCCGACATGGTCGGCGCGGTAGGGAGCTTGGGACATGCTTGACTGACCTCGCGGCTTGGGATGCAGGAAAATTCCACGCGATACGGCATATGTCAATAACGATATAAAGAAATGTTTATGTCGTTACGTCAATGATTCGCGCCGCCGGCGCCGGGCTCCATCGTGCCCGCTTCCGTCCTCCCGGAGCGCATCGGGCCTCACGAACTTGGTTAATTTTCAAGGTTAAGCGTACTTTAACTTTTACCCGGCAGTATCCATGCGAGTTCAACTTCCGTCGTCTTCGGCGGGATGGTCCGGGGATTGCATGACCATGTTCAATAACGCCAAGCAGCTTCTGTGGAGCGTTGCCCTCGTCGCCGGTACGGCGATGCCGGCGGCGGCCGCCGACATTTACGAGCCACCGGTCATCGAGACGCCGCCGCCGGTCTACGAATATGAGAAGCCGGCCTCCGAGGGCGGCTGGTACCTGCGCGGCGACATCGACTATCACTGGACCGGCTGGCGCGGCGCCGACTACATCGTCTACGGCCCGCCGCCCGGAAGCCAGTCCTTCCTGACGGGCGGCCTGCGGCCCTCCTTCTCGCTCGGCGCCGGCGTCGGCTATCAGGTCAACAAGTGGTTCCGCGCCGACGTCACCGGCGACTACTGGTTCCGCTCGCGCTTCCGCGGCACCACGGGCACGGCCTGCGGTCTGCTCTGCACCGACGAGAGCGAAATGAGCGCGCTGGTGCTGATGGCCAACGCCTATGCCGAGCTCGGCACGTTCAACCGCATCACGCCTTATGTCGGCGCCGGCATCGGCGGCGCGCATGTGAGGTGGGGCGAGCTGCGCAACACGCCGGGCGGCGGCAATCCGATCATCCACGACGGCGCGTCGAGCTGGCGCTTCGCCTGGTCGCTCATGGCCGGCGCGAGCTACTGCATCAACAGGAACTGGAAGGCCGATCTCGGCTACCGCTTCACCCGCGTGTCGGGCGGCCGCATGTTCCAGATGGCGCCCGGTGCACCCGGACCCGGCTTCGATCGCGGCTTCAACGTCCACGAGGCCCGCGCCGGCCTGCGCTACCAGTTCGGCGGCGGCAAGGACTGCACGCCGGTCAAGGAAGCCTACGTGCCCTACGAGCCGGAAACGGTCACGCCGATCTACAAGTAAGGATCGCCAAAGTTTTCAGGACAGGCCGCCTCCGGGCGGCCTTTTCTTTTGGGAGTGCAGTGGCGGCCTATTCCGCCGCCAGCGCGTCGCGCGAGGTGGCGCCCGCCTCGAACTGGAGGCGCGCCAGCCGCGCATAGGTGCCGTCCTGCCGCACCAGTTCCTGATGCGTGCCCTGTTCCACGATGCGCCCGCCGTCCAGGACCAGGATGCGGTCCGCCTTGAGGATCGTCGCCAGCCGGTGCGCGATCACCAGCGTGGTGCGGCCTTCCATCAGCCGCTCCAGCGCCGCCTGAACCTGCGTCTCGCTCGCCGCGTCCAGTGCCGAGGTCGCCTCGTCCAGCAAGAGGATCGGCGCGTCGCGCAGGATCGCGCGGGCGATGGCGATGCGCTGGCGCTGGCCGCCGGACAGCGTCACGCCGCGCTCGCCGAGCTCGGTGTCGTAGCCGTGGGCCAGCTCGCGGATGAAGCCGTCTGCCTGCGCATCCACCGCCGCCTGCACGATCGCGGCCTCGCTCGCGCCGGGACGCCCGAAGCCGATATTGTCGCGGGCCGTGGCGGCGAACACCGTCACGTCCTGCGGCACGATGGCGATGCGGGAGCGAACGGCCTGCGGGTCGGCCCTGGCGATGTCGACGCCGTCCACCGTCACGCGGCCGGCGGCGGGATCGTAGAAGCGCAGCAGCAGCGAGAAGATCGTGCTCTTGCCCGCCCCCGACGGGCCGACGATGGCCACCGTCTCTCCCGGCGCGACCGCGAAGCTGAGGTCTCTCAGCGCCGGCCCGTCGGGCCGTGTCGGATAGGCGAAGGAGACATCCTCGAAGGCGAGCGCGCCGCGCGGCGGCGAGGGCAGGGCGAGCGGGTCCTGTGGCACCCTGATCGCTGGCACCTCGTCAAGCAGCTCGGTCAGGCGCTCGGCTGCGCCGGAGGCCTGCGCCAGCTCGCCCCAGACCTCGGAGAGCGCGCCCAGCGCGCCGGCGGCGAGCACCGAATAGAGCAGGAACTGGCCGAGCGTGCCCGGTGTCATGACGCCGGCCAGCACGTCGCGGGAGCCGAACCAGAGCACCGCCACCACCGAGGCGAAGACGGTGAAGATGATGACGAAGGTGAGGACCGCGCGCGCCTTCACCGACGAGCGTGCCGCGGCGAAGGCGGACTCGATCGCCGCCGCGAAGCGGCCGGCCACGCTGTCCTCGCTGGTGAAGGCCTGCATGGTGCGCACCGCGCCGATCTGCTCGGAGGCGAAGGCGGTGGCCGTGGCCAGCGTGTCCTGCGCCGCGCGCGACTTGCGCCGCACCGAGCGGCCGAAGGCGACCAGCGGCAGCACCACCAGCGGGATCGCCGCCAGCGCCATGGCCGAGAGCTTCGGGCTGGTGACGACCATCATCGCCACAGCGCCGCAGCCCATGATGGCGTTGCGCAGCGCCACCGAGGCGGTGGCGCCGACGGCCGACTTGATCTGCGTGGCGTCGGCGGTGAGGCGCGACACGATCTCGCCCGACTGCGACCTGTCGAAGAAGGCCGGCGACAGCCGCGTCACATGGGCGAAGACGTCGCGCCGCAGGTCCGACACGACGCGCTCGCCGAGCGTGATGACGAAATAATAGCGGGTCGCCGAAGCGATCGCGAGCACGGCGGCGATCACCACCAGCATGGCGAAATACTGCGCGATGAAGGTCTCGTCGCTGTCGACGAAGCCGTGATCGATCATGCGCCGCACGGCAAGCGGCAGGGTCAGCGTCGCCACTGCCGCCATCACCAGCGACACGATGGCGCCGGCTACCATGCCGCGGTAGCGCCCGAGATAGGGGAAGATGCGGCGCAGCGGCCGCAGCGAGCGGCGTCGGTCCGTGTCGGGATTTGCCTCCGCCACCATGCGGCTCCTGCTTCATGCCGCGCGTTGCGGCCTTGTGGTTTGATGCCGGCTGATGTATAGGCAGCGCCGACCGTTTCCGAAGCCGTAGCCTCCCATGGCCGCGGCTTCAAGTTTTCAGACTGGGCGAGATCGCCGCAGGCAGAACGCGCCCCAAGCAGGAACAAGCCGATGAAAGCCGACATCCACCCCGACTACCACACCATCAAGGTCGTGATGACCGACGGCACCGAGTACCTGACGCGCTCGACCTGGGGCAAGGAAGGCGACACGATGAACCTCGACATCGACCCGAATTCGCACCCCGCCTGGACCGGCGGCTCGCAGAACCTCGTCGATCGCGGCGGCCGCCTGACCAAGTTCAAGAACAAGTTCGCCAATCTGGGCATCTGATCCCGGACGGCATGAACGAACAAGGCCCGGCTCGTCCGGGCCTTTTCATTTGCCCCGGCTGCCCGATGCCGCGGCGCGGCGGGCGCTGTATTCGGCGAGCGCGATGCCGCCCAGCACCAGCACCAGCGCCAGCGCGTGGTAGGACTGGAAGGCCTCGCCGAGCACGGCGATCGCCATCAGCGTTCCCAGCACCGGGACGAGGTTGATGAAGAGCCCCGCCCGGTTGCCGCCGATCAGCTCGACGCCGCGCATGTAGAAGGTCTGCGCCAGCAGCGACGGGAAGATGGCCGTGAAGGCGGCGACGCCCCATCCCTGCGCGTCTGGCATCGTTGCCGCGCCGAGCGCGATCTCGGCCGCCAGCGGCGGCAGCGAGGCCACCAGCGCCGCGGCGCACAGCGCCGTCATCAGGCTCATCCAGTGGATCTGCGGCTTGTAGCGCAGGCCGAGCGTGAAGGCGGCGTAGGCGAGCGCGGCGGCCAGCATCATGCCGTCGCCGACATTGACGTCGAGCTGGGCCAGCCGACGCAGGTCGCCATGGCTGGCGGTGACCGCCACGCCCAGCACCGACAGGCCGAAGCCCGCCATCTGCAGCCAGGTGACGCGGATGCCGAAGATGAGGAAGTTGGCGATCAGGATCAGCATCGGTAGCGCCGCCTGCTCGATCGACACGTTGATGACGGAAGTGTATTTCAGCGCGCTGTACATGACGCCGTTGAAGAAGGTGAAGCCTATCGCGCCGAGGCCGAACAGGATCAGCCAGTGCGCGCGCACCTGCGCCCAGTCGCGAGCGAACTGCCGCCAGCCGATCGCATAGACGAGCGCCAGCGAGATCGCCCAGCGCAGCGACGTCAGCACCATCGGCGAGATGTGGCCCACGGCCAGTTTGCCGGCGACCGAATTGGCTGCCCAGAACAAGGTCGTCAGCAGCATGAGCAGGTAGGCGTTGCGATACATCGGCCCTTCCGTTGCCGCGGCGTCGCACGGCGGTCTACGGGAATAGGCCGCCGGGGTAAATGACCAGGCGGCCTCGGTGGGACAAAAGATGCCGCGGGGGTCGCGCGCGACGATTCGCGACGCTATAGAAGCCTGTCATTTTGGCCGGATCGGTCCGGCAGGTTCAGGGAAGGACGCTTACTCATGGCCAATGTCGTGGTCGTAGGGTCGCAGTGGGGCGACGAGGGCAAGGGCAAGATCGTCGACTGGCTCTCCGAGCGCGCCGACGTGGTGGTGCGCTTCCAGGGCGGCCACAATGCCGGCCATACGCTGGTCGTCGACGGCAAGGTCTACAAGCTTTCGCTGCTGCCCTCGGGCGTGGTGCGGCCCGGCAAGCTCTCCGTCATCGGCAACGGCGTCGTCTTCGATCCGCACGCCTTCGTCGCCGAGGCCACGAAATTGGCCGATCAGGGCGTGAAAGTTTCTCCGGAAAGCCTGAAAATCGCCGAAAACACCGCGCTTATCCTGTCGCTGCACCGCGAGCTCGACGCATTCCGCGAGGATGCGGCATCGAATTCGGGCACGAAGATCGGCACGACTCGGCGCGGCATCGGGCCGGCCTATGAGGACAAGGTGGGACGCAGGGCAGTGAGGGTGATGGACCTCGCCGATCTCGATACGCTGCCGGCAAAGGTGGACAGGTTGCTGACGCATCACAACGCGCTGCGGCGCGGGCTGGGCCATGCCGAGGTGGCGCACGAGACGATCATGGCGGAGCTGACCAGCATCGCCGATCAAATCCTGCCCTACATGGACCGCGTCTGGAAGATCCTCGACGACGCGCGGCGCGGCGGCGCGCGCATCCTGTTCGAGGGCGCACAGGGCACGCTGCTCGACATCGACCACGGCACCTATCCCTTCGTCACCTCGTCCAACACGGTGGCGGGCCAGGCGGCGACGGGCTCGGGCGTCGGCCCCGGCGCGATCGGCTATGTGCTCGGCATCACCAAGGCCTATACGACGCGCGTCGGCGAGGGGCCGTTTCCCACCGAGCAGGACAACGCGGTCGGCGAGTTCCTCGGCACGCGCGGCCACGAATTCGGCACGGTGACGGGCCGCAAGCGCCGCTGCGGCTGGTTCGACGCCGTGCTGGTGCGCCAGGCGGTCGCCGCCAACGGCATCGACGGCATCGCGCTGACCAAGCTCGACGTGCTCGACGGCATGGACGAGATCAAGGTCTGCACGGGCTACCGCCTCGACGGCCAGGTGATCGACTACCTGCCGGCCAGCCAGGGCGCCCAGGCGCGCGTGGAGCCGATCTACGAGACGCTGGAGGGCTGGAAGGGCACCACCGCCGGGGCGCGCAGCTGGAACCAGCTGCCGGCGCAGGCGGTGAAATATGTGCGCTATATCGAGGAACTGATCGGCGCGCCCGTCGCGCTGCTCTCGACCAGCCCGGAGCGGGAGGACACGATACTTGTGACCGACCCGTTCCAGGACTAGCCTTTTCAATATGTTTCGCGGCCGTCGCGCGGTCGCGGAGGAGACAGGTTGCTGACGCATGGCTGATTTCGTTGCGGTCCTGAAGAAGACCATCGGCGGTCTGGCGGATAACACGCCGGAACTGCGCCAGAAGGTCTACGAGAAGGCGCGTGCCACCATCGCCGCCAAGCTTGCCGCCATCAGTCCGCCGCCGCCGCAACTCGTGGTCGACAGGCAGAAGAAGGCGCTGGAAGACGCCATCGCCATGGTGGAGGCCGAATACGCCCCGCCGCCGGCGCCGGTCGAAGACGATCTCGACGCCTTCCTGGCGGATTTCGGCAGGCCGGCGGACCCACCGCCGCCTGCTCCGCGCGCTCCGCCCGCCGCGCCGCCGATGATGCCGCGCGACGAGCCGCCGGCCTACGCGCCGCCGGTCGCCGAGGCGCGCGAGGCGCCCCGCGAGGAACCCCCATATCCGGCATTCGTGCAGGAGCCGCGCGATGAGGATCGCTGGCCGGCGCAGGACGATGGCGATCTCGCCGCGCCCGAGGCCGACGATGTCGACACGCGCGCCCATGACGTTCACGCCGACACGCCCGAGCTCGAGCCGGTCATTCCGGCGCACAAGCCCGAGCCGTCCTTCGACACCGCAGCGCTGACCCGCCGCCCCCGGCGGCGGCGCGGCTTCGGCGGGCTTGTCGCGGCGGCGCTCGTCCTGGTGGTCATCGCCGGCGCGGCCTACGGCATCTGGCTCAACAGGGCCGAGTTCGTCGCCATGCTGGGCCTCGAGAACCAGCCCTCCGAGGTTGCCGCGCAGCCGCAGCAGCCGTCGGCGCCCTCGGCGCAGCAGCCCGCGCCTGCCGGGAACGCGCCGTCCGGTCAGGCCGCCGCGCCGCAGCAGCCGGCCACCACCGCGCCCGGCACCTCCGACGGGCCGCCGCAGAAATTCACCCAGCGGCTGATGCCGACGGGCGAGGAAGTGGATGATGGGGCGGGCGGCGCGCAGCCGTCGGTCGGCGAAGGCACCTCCGTCGCCGCCGCGACCCAGCCGTCCACCCCGGCCGCACCCCAGCAGCCGGCGCCCGGCGCGCCCGCGCAGCCGACCCAGAACGCGCCGGCCGCGCAGCAGCCCGCCGTGCCGGTCGGCCAGCGCGCGATCTTCTACGAGGAGCGCACCAGCGTCGCCGACGCGACCGCAGACCAGGGGGCGATCGTCTGGTCTGTGATCCAGGAATCGCCGGGCGGCGACCTGCCGCCCGAGCCGGCCGTGCGCGCCGAGGTGACGTTCCCGTCCAAGGACCTGCAGCTGCGCCTCACCTTCCGCCGCAATGCGGATGCGACGCTGCCGGCCAGCCACATCGTCGAGATGATCTTCCTGACGCCGGACAATTTCGCCGGCGGCTCGATCTCCAACGTGCTGCGCATCGCCTTCAAGCCGTCGGAGGAAGCGCCCGGCAACCCGCTTTTGGGCATTCCGGCCAAGATCGCCGACGGCTACTTCCTGATCGCGCTCAGCGACCAGCAGGCCGATGCCGCGGTCAACACGCAGCTCATGCAGCGCCAGAACTGGATCGACATCCCGATCGTCTACGGCAACGGCCGCCGGGCGCTCGTCTCGCTCGAAAAAGGCCTCCCCGGCGAACGCGCCTTCAACCAAGCCATCCAGACCTGGCAGAAAGCCACGGCGGGGTAGAGCGAACGGTCGAAATGAGAGACCCCCGGTGCCGATGAAGCGCGACGCTTCAGCCGGCAAACAAAAAGCCGCCGCGGTCGCCCGCGACGGCTTTTTCATTGTCTGGAAAGGGCGTTACGCCTCGATGGTGCGCAGCGCCTGGGCCTGCCGCTTTGCGGCCGCCTTCACGGCGTCCTGCACCTTCTCGAAGGCGCGCACCTCGATCTGGCGCACGCGCTCGCGGCTGATGTCGAACTCGCCGGAAAGCTCCTCCAGCGTCATCGGCTCCTCCGACAGGCGGCGCGCCTCGAAGATGCGGCGCTCGCGGTCGTTGAGCACCGAGAGCGCCCCGCTCAGCATGCCGCGGCGGTTCTCGAGCTCGTCCTGCTCCACCAGCATCTGCTCGGCATTCTCCTGGTCGTCGACCAGCCAGTCCTGCCACTCGCCGGATTCGCCCTCGGTGGCGCGGATCGGCGCGTTGAGCGAGGCGTCGCCGGAGAGGCGCCGGTTCATCGACACCACCTCCTCCTCGCTGACATTGAGCCGGGTGGCGATCTCCTTCACCTGGTCGGGCCGCAGGTCGCCGTCGTCCAGCGCCTGGATCTTGCCCTTCACCTTGCGCAGGTTGAAGAACAGCCGCTTCTGGTTGGCCGTGGTGCCCATCTTGACGAGGCTCCAGGAGCGCAGGATATATTCCTGGATCGAAGCCTTGATCCACCACATTGCATATGTCGCGAGGCGGAAGCCCCGGTCGGGTTCGAACTTCTTCACCGCCTGCATGAGGCCGACATTGCCTTCGGAGATGACCTCGCCGATGGGCAGGCCGTAGCCTCGATAGCCCATGGCGATCTTGGCCACGAGCCGCAGGTGGCTGGTGACCAGCTTGTGCGCTGCCTTGGGGTCCTCATGCTCGGCATAACGCTTGGCGAGCATGTACTCCTCTTCAGGCTGCAGCATCGGGAAACGGCGGATTTCCTCGAGGTAGCGGGAAAGCCCGCCCTCGCCGGAAACGATACTGGGTAATGTCTGGGCCATAAGCGCCCTCCCTCTCTGAAAAGCCCCCTGTCGCAGGCGGGCATGGATGCGCGGCCGCCGCATAGCGCACCGCGCCCTGTCGTTATATAGGAACCTTTGGCTATATTGCACGCATTTATTCTGCGTGAGACCGCCGGTCACGGCGAAGTGACCGCGGCGTCTCCGCAAGCCTGGTGCTCGGCCTATAAACGGCGCAGTCCCGCAACAAGTTCCGCCATGTCGCTGGGCAGGGGCACCTCGAAGCGCATTTGCGCGCCGGTGACCGGATGTTCGAAGGCCAGCAGCCGCGCATGGAGCGCCTGGCGGGGAAAGCGCTCGATCAGCCCGCGCAGCGGCTCGGCAAGCGTCTTCGCCTTGGTGCGGAAACCCTGCCCGTAGTCGCGGTCGCCGATCAGCGGGTGGCCGATATGGGCCATGTGGACGCGGATCTGGTGCGTGCGCCCGGTCTCCAGCCGGCATTCCACCAGCGCGGCCACGGCCGTGGCGTCGGGCTTGGCGCCGAACCGCTCATCGACGGTGAAATGGGTCACGGCATGGCGCGCATCGGGATGCGAGGCGCTCACCACGGCGCGGTGCGTGCGGTCGGACGAGGAGCGGCCGAGCGCCGCGTCGATCGTGCCCGTCATCCGCGCCGGCGTGCCCCAGACGATCGCGGCATAGGCGCGTTCGAGCGTGCTGTTGCGCCCGTGGTCGGCGAAGGCGGCCGACAGCGCCTTGTGGGCGAGGTCGGTCTTGGCGACGACAAGCACGCCGGACGTGTCCTTGTCGAGCCGGTGCACGATACCGGGCCGCTTCACCCCGCCGATGCCCGAGAGCGTCGCGCCGCAGTGGTGGAGCAGCGCATTGACGAGCGTTCCGGTCCAGTTGCCCGCGCCCGGATGCACGACCAGCCCGGCCGGCTTGTTGACGACGACGAGCTGGTCGTCCTCGTAAAGGATGTCGAGCGGGATGTCCTCGGGCTCCGGCTCGGCGGGTTCTGGCTCCGGCAGCGTCACCACCACTTCTTCGCCCGCCTTCAGCTTGCGCTTCGGCTCCGTCGCCACGGCCCCGGCGACAGTGACCAGGCCCTCGCGGATCAGGGTCTGCAGCCGCGCGCGCGACAAAGACCCGCCTATCTGGCCGGTCAGCCACTGGTCGAGGCGCGACCCGGCGTCCTGCGAGGCCACGCAAAAGGCTTTCGCCGCCTCTGCGGCTTCTGTATCAGGTGCGTTCACCGGCAAACCATGGAGCTTTGGGCATGGCGGGAAACCCGCAAGACGACGATCCAGACGACAAGCCGCTCGACGCCTCGGTCGAACGGGTGAGGCGCAAGCTGGTCCGTTTCATCGGCATCAATCTCGCCATCCTCTTCCTGGCGCTTATGGCGGTGGTCGGCGCGCTTGTCTACCGTTCCGGCCAGCAGCCCGCGCCGCCGCAGCAGGCGGGCCTGACGCCGCCCACCGGCGGCGGCACGGTCGAGCGCGTGCTCGCCGTCCCCGCCGGCGCGCGCATCCAGTCGCAGTCGCTCGACGGCAACCGCCTCTCGCTCCTGCTCGAGCTCGCCACGGGCGGCCAGGCGGTCCACGTGGTCGACATCGCCTCGGGCGAAACGGTCGCGCGTTTCACGCTCGGCCAATAAGCCGCGAACCGGTCGCGGACGGTGTTGCAATCCGCGCCGATCCCATCTATATCGCGGCTCTGGTCAGCGCCCATCGTCTAGCGGTCAGGACGGCGCCCTCTCACGGCGCAAACAGGGGTTCGATTCCCCTTGGGCGTACCATCCCTTAAAAGAGATAGAACTGCCGGTGATTTGCCGGTAGTGACTTGCGCTGCGGCCCTTGCTGGCACCAGGCGGCAGTGTCTTTGAGACGAGCCTGCCGTTGCCGAGCCTGTCACATAGCGTAGCGGCGAATTTTCGGATTTCGGTGAACTCTCTACGCCTTCACGGCAAAACCTGCGACAGCGCGCGGTAGCCGCCGGAGAAGAAGACGAGGGGGTCGCCCTCGCCGGGCGCCGACCAGTCGCGCACCTGGGCGATCACGAGCTCGTGGTCGCCGGCGGGCGAGATCGATTCGATGCTGGCGTCGAGCCAGCCGATCGCTTCGGCGAGGACCGGGTGCCCCGACGGGCTCGCCAGCCATTCGTGCCCGGCGAAGCGGTCGAACGTCCTCTGCGAGAAGCCGCGTGCAACCGCTTCATGCTGCGAACGCAGCAGCGAGACGGCGAAGCCGCCGGCGGGCTTCATCTCTGCCCAGGACCTGCTCGACAGCATCGGGCAGAAGGCGATCAGCGGCGGCTCGAGCGACACCGAGGTGAAGGAGTTCACCGCCATGCCGGCGGGACCTTCCGCGGTCGCCGCGGCGACCACGGCCACCCCGGTCGGATAGCGCCCCAACGTGTCCCGGAAGCTCCGCTGGTCCCGCAGTTCCGCCGGCGGCAGCAGGGTCGTCACCTGGTTCATCATCAAGTTCTTCTCTCCTCGGTCGGATCGGATGCGAGGATAGAAAAGTACCAATAGGTATGCAACACGTATTATTATGATACTATCTTCGACTGCTGAAAGCCGCTTGACAGCCGGCTTGGCTGCGGCAAAGATCGCGTATCGTAAAAGTTCACAGCGTATCAATAAAGTACGTTTTGAGCGACCGAAATCAGAGGGAATGCTGATGAACATCGCCGTCGAGACTCCGCTCGCGCCCTATCCGGCGACCTATCCCGAGGTGAAGGGGCGACCGACCCTGCTGGAGGAGGTCCGCAAGCTCGAACCGATGATCCGCGAGGCGGAGACGGTGATCGAGAACGAGCGCCGGATGCCGGACGAAATCACCGACGCGCTCTACGACAACGGCATGTACCGCGCCTTCATGCCGCGCGAGCTCGGCGGCCTGGAGGTGCATCCGCTCGAGTGGCTGGATGCCGTCGAGGAACTGTCGCGGGTCAACGGTTCGGTCGGCTGGCTGTGCATGCTCCATTCCGGCCAGACCTTCATCAGGCCCGAGACGATGCGGAAGCTGCTTGCCGAAAACCGCTGGATCATGGCCTCGAACGTCGGTCGTGCCGCGGGCAAGGCGATCCGGGTGCCCGGCGGCTACCGGATCAGCGGGCGCTGGTCGTTCACCAGCGGCTCCCCGGAGGCGAACTGGCTTTCCGGCCGCTGCATCCTCTACGACGAGAACGACCAGCCGGTGATGAACCCCCGCGACGGGCTTCCCTGGTTCATCGTCGGCCTGTGGCCGGCGAAGGACGCCACCCTCATCGACACCTGGGACGGCCACGGGCTGCGCGGCACCGGCTCCGGCGACTTCGAGATCAAGGACCTGTTCGTTCCGCGCGAGATGGTCAACGAGGCCGGAATCTGGAAGCGGCCCTACGACCGGGCGCTCTACCGCTACTGGTTCAACGTGATGGCCCATGGCGCACACGCCCTCGGGCTCGCCAAGGCGGCGATCGAGGAGTTCACCGAACTGGTCCACATGTCGGCGCGGCACGGCTCCTACCGGCAGGCGCGTCTCGGCAAAGAGCAGAGCCACCAGATCGCGCTCGGCAAGGCGGACACGATGGTTCGCGCCGCCCGGGCCTATTTCTGGCAGCTCGTCGCCGAGGCCTATGACGACGCGGTCGAGCACTGGCCGGTCAACTACGATCTGCGCGTGCGGCTGCAGGCGGCGCTGCTGAATACGGTGCACGTCTCGCGGCAGGCGATCGACCTCATCTTCCAGCAGGCCGGTGCGCCGGCCGTGTTCCGCGGGCGCCGGCTGGAGCGGATCCACCGGGACATCCTGACCGCGGCCAACCACGCGCTGATGGCCGAGGCGGCCTTCGACCGGGTCGGCCAGTACCTGATGTCGAAGGACCTGCCGAACGGTCCCGAGATCGAGATCGGCGGGATCGGCTTCATCCCCGGCCCGCATCCCCAGCACGACCGGGTCAAGCCATGGCAGGACTGGGTGCGCGAGGCCGAGACGCGGCGGCCGGAGGAGACCTCGGCGACGTCCCCTTGAAAAAGCAGGCCCGGCGCCGCACAAATCATCAGCGAAGAATGGAGTTCACGTGTCCTCACTCACCGTGCATTCCCTGCACAAGTATTTCGGCGTGTTCCACGCCATCAAGGGTGCAGACCTCCAGATCGCGGAAGGCGAGTTCGTCACGCTGCTGGGCGAGAGCGGCTGCGGCAAGACCACGACGCTTCGCTGCATCGCCGGCCTTGAGGTGCCATCTTCCGGCCGGATCGTGATCGGCGACAGGGTCGTCTACGACAATGAGCGGCGGATCGAGGTCCAGCCGGAGAAGCGCGAGACCGGCATGGTGTTCCAGAGCTACGCGCTGTGGCCGCACATGACGGTGATCGAGACGGTGCTCTACCCCCTGCGCCGGCGCAGGGTGAAGGGCCCGGAAGCCGTCAGCCGGGCACGCGAGATCCTCGAGGTGGTCGGCCTGGAGCAGTTGGCGAACCGCGCCGCGACCTCGCTCTCCGGCGGCCAGCAGCAGCGGGTCGCGCTCGCAAGGGCGCTGGTCATCCGCCCGCAGCTCATGCTCTATGACGAGCCCTTGTCCAATCTCGACCCCTCGCTGCGCCGCCAGGTGCGCGACGAGATCCTGCGCCTGCACCGGCTCAACGGCACCACGTCGGTCTATGTCACCCACGACCTCGAGGAGGCGATGCACCTCTCCGACCGGATCATCGTGATGCAGTCCGGCTTGCTGGAGCAGTCCGGCACGCCGGCCGAGATCTTCTCGAGGCCCACCAACGAGTTCGTGGCGAAGTTCGTTGGCTTCGAGAACCTGCTTCCCGCCAGGGTCGTCTCGGCGGCCGGCGGCGAGATCGCGTTCCAGCTCGATGCCACCGGCGAGCGGGCGGCGCTGCCTGCCTCCGCCGCGGCGAAGCCGGTCGTGGCCGGGGAGCGGGTCAGCGTTGCCTTCCGCTCCGCGAACGCCCTCGTTCACGGCCAGCGGCCGGTGGATTCCGGCCCCGGTCTGTTGTTCCGCGGAACGATCGAGCGCGTGGACTTCCTCGGCTCGCGCAACGAGTATCGGGTCGTCAGCGGCCAGGCGAACCTACGGGTCACCGAGTCGGAGCGCGCCTACCGGCGCGAGACGATGCGCCGCGAGGCCGGCGCCGACGTCTGGGTCGAGGTCGACGCCGACCTGGTCTCGATCATCCCGACCGGCGCAGCGCCGGCCCAGGAGGACGCTGGCGGCACCGTGCCGTCGCGTGCGGCGACCGGCGTACCGGCATGAGTGTCCCCGCGATGTCGTTCGCCGGCGGGACGAGACGGTATCGCCTGCCGGCGGACTGGCGGGGCGAAAGGCTGGTGACGAAGCTCCTGCTCGGGGTCTCGGTGGTCGTCCTCTTCGTCCTGTTCCTGCTGCCGCCGATCATGATGGCGATCGCCGCCTTCCGGGTCGGCAACCTGGCCGGCCAGGGGGACTGGAGCCTTGGACCGTTCCTGGAAACGCTCGGCCGCAGGAGCACCTGGCGGGTGACGCTGAACTCCATCCTGCTGTCCGCCGCGTCGAGCCTCGGCGCGCTGGCGATCGGCACCTTCCTCGCCTGGGTCTCCGTCCGCACCAAGACCCCGCTGCGCCGCTGGATGACGCCGGCGATGGCGGTGATCCTGGTCATGCCGTCGCTGTTCTACGGGCTCGGCTGGTACCTCGTCGTGAACGGCAACGCCGCGCCGGTGAACATCCTGCTGCGGAACTGGTTCGGCATGACCGGCTCGCCGCTAGGCTCCGGCTGGGCGACCATGATCGTCGTCGTCATAGGCTACGTGATCCCGGTCGGCTATCTCTTCATGGTCGGCCCGATGGCGCGCATGGACGCCGCGCTCGACGACGCGGCGCGGATGAGCGGGGCGTCGCGCACCTCCGCCTTCTTCACCGTGACGCTGCCGCTGCTGCGGCCCACCATGTTCGGGGTCTTCGTGCTGATGACCTCCTACGGTTTCAGCGCCTTCGAGCTGCCGCTGCTGTTCGGCATCCAGGCCGACATCCACGTCTTCTCGACCGCCGTCTACACGACGCTCACCGGCCAGGACGCGACGCCCAACTATGCCGGCGCGAGCACGCTCTCCCTGATCCTGATGGTGATGGTCGCCGGGCTGGTCGTGCTGCGCTCGATGATCCTCGGCCAGCGCCGCTACTCGACCATCACCGGCAAGGGCTTCCGGCCGGAGCCGAAGGATTATGGCCGCATCCAGTGGGCCTTCCTCGCGGCGTTCCTCGTGGCCGTCTGCTGGGCCGGGGTGATCCCCCTGGTGCAGATGATCATCGGTTCGTTCCAACCGCTGTTCGGCCTGTCGCTTGGCTTCACCACGGCGAACTACGAAGCCGTGCTCGCCGACCGGCGCACCGGCTCCACCATCGCGCTGACGCTGATCCTCGCCGCGCTGGGCGGCTTCCTGGCGGCCAGCGTCGCTCTGGTGATGAGCCACATGGCAAACCGCGGCGGGCGGTTCACCCGGCTCGTCGCAGCGCTGGTGTCCTGGGCGCCGGTGGCCATACCCGGCATCCTGCTCGGCCTGGCGCTGATCACCGCCTACCTGCCGGTGCCGGGCCTGCGCAGCCTGATCGGCACCCCGACGATGCTGCTGCTCGGCTTCATCGTCGTGGTCACGCCGATCGCCACCCGGGCGATCGAGGGCGGAGTGCTGCAGATCTCGGCCGAGCTGGAGGAATCCGCGCGGATTTCCGGCGCCTCCAAGGTCGGCACCTTCTTCACCGTGGTGGTGCCGCTGGTGCTGCCGAGCTTCCTGGCCGGCTGGTTCATCGCCGGCATCGGCGTCGCCGGCAATCTCAGCCTCCCGGTCCTGCTGTCCTCCCCGACGATGCAGACGGTCGCCGTGCAGGCCTACGACGCCTACCGGCAGGGCTACGCCACCCAGGCGGCGGCGCTGTTCCTGCTGCTCATGCTCGCCGTCGCCGTCGTCGGCGGCATCGCCTGGGGCCTGGCCCTGTGGGGGACCCGCCTGCTCAAGCGGGTCCGCATCGCCCGCATCGAACGAGCAATCACAACAAGAGGGAGTGAGGTGCATGTCTAGGAGGAGAAGAAGGCTTACCGCGATGGCGCTCGCCATCCCGCTGGCGCTTCTGGCAGCAGGAACCAGCGGGTGGGCGCAATCGGGCGCCTATGGCGGTGCTCTGGGGACGCCCGAGCAGGAGGCCAAGTTCAAGGAGCTCTATGATGCCGCCGTCGCGGCCGGCCAGAAGCAGGTGATCGTCTACGGCCCGCCGCCGGCGCGCGTGCAGCTGGATACGTTCCATGCGCGGTTCCCGGGCATCGAGGTCATCTACCAGCAGCTGCAGAGCGCCGAACGTCTGGCGAAGCTGGAGCAGGAGAAGCAGACCGGCAACTTCGTCGCCGACATCGCCTCCGACGGCCGCACCCCGGTGGTGGCGATGGCCGTCGACGGCTGGTGCAAGAAGCTCGACCACATCATGGACGTGCCGGCCGAGTGGCGGGGCGTCAACGACACGGTGCAGTTCCAGCAGGTCGCCGTGTTCGGCATGGCGGTGAACACCAATCTCCTCGCCGTCGCCGACGCGCCGAAGAGCTGGCGCGACCTCACCTCCGAGAAGTGGAAGGGCAAGGTGGTGATGGTGACGCCGGCTGCAGGCGGCGCGGCCGCATTCACCTTCGCGCAGATGGACCACCCGGAGGCAAACAACAAGAAGTACGAGGGCATCAAGGAAGGCATCAAGCAGAACATCAGCCTTGTCGCCAAGGACGCGCTCGTGCTGCAGGAGGTGGCTGCGGGCAACTACCCGATCGGCGCGCTCGCCTACTACCCGTACTTCGTGCAGATCAAGGCGCAGGGCGCCCCGATCGAGTTCGTGTTCCCGTTCACCGAGGGCGGCGGGAACATGTGGACGAAGAGCGCACAGTGCCTTATCGAGAACGCGCCGCATCCGATCGCGGCCGCGCTCTATATGAACTGGGAGTTCAGCAAGGAGGGCCAGCAGACCCTCTCCGACGCCGGCCTGTACCCGGTGATGCCGGGCACGCCGGGGCCGGGCGGACTTCCGCCGCTCGACACGGTCGACCTGCTCGAGCAGTTGCCGGACGAGGAGGCCATCAAGGCCTACGGACCGTTCGTCAAGGAGGTGATCGCGTTCTTCGGCGGCTGAACCGCGGGCATCACGGTCCCTCCCCGGCGCGCCCCGCGCCGGGGAGGGACTTTTTTGAGGGTTGGTACAAGGATATGCAGGTGCCTGAGCGACGAGCGGAGGCGAAGGTTTCCACCACGGTGGAGCGCGCCGGGGCGCTGCTGCGGCTGCTGGCCCAGAACCCCAAGGGGCTCGGGATCACCCATCTGACCCGCGAGCTGCACACGCAGCGGGCACCCCTGTACCGCATCCTCCAGGCCCTCCAGTCGCACGGGCTGGTGCGCCGCAACGAGCGCAAGCAGTACCTGCTCGGGGTGGCGACGCTCGAGCTCGCCAGGGCCTACTCCTCGCAGTTTCCCACCGGCGTCGAGGCGATCCTCGCCGCCGTCGCCGACGAGACCGGGATGACCGCGACGCTGAGCTCGGCGGACGACGACGTGCTCACCACCATCGTCTCGAAGACGCCGCGCACGAATGGCGAGCACGTCTTCACCCCGCCCGGTTTCCGCCATCCGCGCGGGCCGCTGTCGCTGCGCATCGCCGTCGAGGCACTGCAGCCGCCGCGCGATAGTGACGCGGAGGATGTGCAGGAAGCCCGCCGTCTCGGCTACGCGATCGGCCGCGGCACCGTCGTTCAGTCGCGCTACGGCGTCTCGGCGGTGGTGCCCGGCTCGGGCGACTCCGGCGCGATCCTCGTCCTGTCCCTTGTCACGCTGCGCGAGTTCGACCACCTCACCGTCGCCGAACCGCTGCTGCGTGCGGTCCAGGCTCTGTCAGATCAGATGCTCGGAATCTAACTCTCAAAGAGACGGTCTCAAGAAGCTTCTGAGCCGGCTCGATAGGCACGGCCGTCAAGCGGCGGAAAAGTCCAGCGCCCGGTCCTCGCCGCCTTCCCTGATGCGGGAGGGAAGGCCAATCCGGTCCAGCAGCGATAGGAAAGGCAGCGGGGGCAGTTCCTCCACGTTGCGCATGCCGCCGGCATCCCATTCGCCTGTGGCGACGAGCATCGCGGCGGCGGCTGCCGGCACGCCGGCGGTGTAGGAGATGCCCTGGCTGCCTACCTCTTCGAACGCGTCCTCGTGGTCGGCGACGTTGTAGATGAAGATCTCGCGCGGCTTCCCGTCCTTCTCGCCCCTGACGAGGTCGCCGATGCAGGTCTTGCCGCTATAGGTGGGCGCCAGCGAGGCCGGGTCGGGCAACACGGCCTTCACCACCTTGAGCGGCACAACCTCCAGCCCCTCGGCCGTCTTAACCGGCTGCTCCGAGAGCAGGCCGAGATTGTTCAGAACGGTGAACACGTTGATGTAGTGGTCGCCGAACCCCATCCAGAAGCGGACGTCGGGCACGCCGAGGATCGCCGAGAGCGAATGCACCTCGTCGTGGCCGGTCAGATAGGCCTTCTGCCTGCCGACCACGGGCAGGTCCCATTCGCGGCCGACCTCGAACATCCTGTTCGCGGTCCACTTGCCGCCCTGCCACGACCAGACCTGCCCGGTGAACTCGCGGAAATTGATCTCCGGGTCGAAATTCGTCGCGAAATAGCGGCCGTGCGAGCCGGCATTGATGTCGATGATGTCGATCGAATCGACGCGGTCGAAATAGTCGTCATGGGCGAGCTTCGCATAGGCATTCACCACGCCGGGATCGAAGCCGGCGCCGAGGATCGCGGTCACGCCTGCCTGCTCGCATTCGGCCCGCCGCTTCCATTCGTAATTGGCGTACCAGGGCGGCGTCTCGCAGATCTTCGCCGGGTCCTCGTGGATGGCGGTGTCGATATAGGCCGCGCCCGTCGCGATGCAGGCCGACAGCACCGACATGTTGAGGAAGGCCGAGCCGACATTGATGACGATCTGCGCCCCGGTGTTGCGGATCAGCGCCGCCGTGGCCGCCACATCCAGCGCGTCCAGCGCATGCGCTTCCAGCCGGCCCTGCACCTTCAGCGCCTCCTTCTCATGCACCGAGGCGACGATGCGCCGGCATTTTTCCTCGGTGCGCGAGGCGATATGGATGTCTCCGAGCACGTCATTGTTCCGGGAACATTTATGCGCGACGACCTGCGCCACGCCGCCTGCGCCGATGATGAGGACATTTTTCTTCATTTCGCCGGGATATTCCTTCTTGCTGTCTGGTCGCGCGGGCTCGCTCAGGAGAGGCTCTGCTCATAGTCCGCGAAGGTGAATTGGCGCACGGTCCGGACCGACCCGTCGCTGTCGCGGATCGCGATCGCCGGCATCTGCACGCCGTTGAACCAGTTCTTCTTGACCATGGTGTAGCCGGCCGCGTCCTGGATCGTGATCCGGTCGCCGGGCTTGAGCGGCTCGGCGAAGCGGAACGTGCCGAAGACGTCGCCCGCCAGGCAGGATTTGCCGCAGACCATATATTCGTGCGCGCCAGCATTCGGCTGCACTTTGGCGCTCTCGCGGTAGATCAGCAGGTCGAGCATGTGCGCCTCGATGGAGGAATCGACGATGGCGAGGTTCCTGCCGTTGAACAGCGTGTCGAGCACGGTCACTTCCAGCGTGGTGCTCTTCGTCACCGCCGCCTCGCCGGGCTCCAGATAGACCTGCACGCCGAACCGCTCGGAAAAGGCTTTCAGCCGGTCGCAGAAGGCGTTCAGCGGGTAGTTTTCGCCGGTGAAATGGATGCCGCCGCCGAGGCTCACCCATTCGGCATAGTGGAGCAGCGGCCCGAAACGCTCCTCGATCTGGGCGAGCATGCGGTCGAACAGGGCGAAATCCGCGTTCTCGCAATTGTTGTGGATCATGAAGCCGCTGACGCGGTCGAGCACCGCCTCCACCTTGCCGGCGTCCCATTCGCCCAGCCGGCTGAAGGGCCGCGCGGGGTCGGCGAGGTCGAAGCTGGACGAGCTCACGCCGGGATTGAGCCGCAGTCCGCGCGCGATGCCGCCGGCGCGTCCGGCGAAGCGGTTGAGCTGCCCGATCGAGTTGAAGATGATCTTGTCGGCATGCGAGATCGCCTCGTCGATCTCGTGATCGGCCCAGGCCACGCTGTAGGCATGGGTCTCGCCGCCGAAGCGCTCGCGCCCGAGCCGCACCTCGAACAGCGAGGAAGAGGTGGTGCCGTCCATATGGTCGCGCATGATCTCGAAGGCCGACCATGTGGCGAAGCACTTCAGCGCCAGCAGCGCCTTCGCGCCGGACCGCTCGCGCACCTGGGAGATGATCTCCATGTTGCGCAGCAGCCTGTCCCGGTCGATCAGGTAGTAGGGGGTCTGCATTCTTGTTCGGTCCGATGGGTCTGCGGGGGATGGTGCGGCCCGCTCTCCGCTCACGCCCGGCAGATGCCGGCCAGTTCGCGGGGCGGGACGATGCGGCAATGGGGCGGTCTGCGGCCGGGTTGCTCCGGCGTCGTCGCCGGTCGCCGCGCGCGCGGCAGGCAGATCGAAAACCTGGCAAGCCGGACGCGAAGCCAGGCTTCAGATCGCGTCCGGTCGGGTTCCCGCTTTGATGCGCTGCGGCTCTCGCGGGGATGCTATGTCCGGTAGGATAAACATGCCGCGAAACTAGGTATTATCGAAGTCAAGTCAAGTTTGTTGCGGGCCGTGGCGGCGACGGCGGCGGCCATTGCGCAATGCTGTGGATCGGCAGGCCCGCGCGGCGCGAGCATCGTGCAGAATCGGTAGCGCCCGGACGGCATTATCCACCGGCGCGGAAAGCCTTTTGGCCTGCGGCCGGCAGGCCGGACCGAATCGCTTCATCGCATCGAGGCGCCGAGACCTTTCCGGCGCGGCGCGAAAGGACGAACTTACTGCGGGCGCCTCGCGCCGGCCGTCTTGCCCCGCCTCGCCGCTCCGCTATGTGCGCAAGTGCAACAGCATTTCAGCGGAGGATCTCATGGATCGAAGACTGTTCCTCACCGGCCTGCTTGGGCTGGCGGGCACCGCGGCGGCCGCCACGTTCGTCAGGCCGGACAGCGCGTCGGCCGCCGTCGTCAACCACGGCAGCGGCATCCTCGGCGAGCTCGACGCCTCCACGCCGGACATCGTGGATGTCGACCACCGGCCCGGCCACCGGCGCCCGGGCCGCCGTCCACGCCGGCATCGCCGCAGGGCCTGGCGGCGCGTCTGCCGGCGCGTGCGCGTGCATGGCCGCTGGCAGCGCCGCTGCTGGCGCGAGCGCGTGTGGATATGGACGTGATCCGCGCCGTCCCCGCCCGTTGATCGGGCCAGCACCGCCGTTGCGAGGAGGCGGCGAAAAGGAAGGACGCCGCCCCCTGAGCCCGCCGGTGCCCTATCGCAGCAGCCGCGCGCCCTCCGGCACGGGGTAGCGGTCGGCATTCAGCAGGAAGGAAACGGTGGTGTAGTAGCCCACGGTGGCGATGAGGTCGACGACGCCGCTTTCCCCGAAGGCGGTTGCCACCGCATCGAAGGCCGCGTCGCTCACCGCTCCGCTCTCCAGCAGCCCGTGGCAGAAATCATAGGCGGCTTCCTCCGCCGCACTCATCCCTTGCGGCCGGCGCTGCGCCGCGATGGCATCGCAGATCGCCGCGTCGAGCCCCAGTTCCAGCGCGTGGAGGCGGTGCACGTGCCATTCGAACTGGGCCTTCCAGCGCCGCGCCACGAGCAGGATGGCGAGCTCGCGGATCGTGGCGGGAATGCGCGTGTTGAAGCGCACGGCGGCGCCCAGCGCCTGCATCGGGTCGGCCATCTGCGGGCTGTGCAGCATGGCGCTGAACGGGCCGTCGAGCGATTTGCGCGGTCCCGCCAGGATCGCGTCCGCCACTGCCCGCTGGGGAGCATCCATCTCCTCCAGCCGCAATCGCGTGAAGCGGGGCGTCTCGTCATGTGCCGGCATGGAACATCCTCCCTCGTTGCGCCCGCAGGCTAGAGCATTTTGCAGCCAAGCGGAATCGCTTGGCGTCGCACAAATGCGGCTGAAACAAAGAGCTGGAGCGGGTTGGCGGTTGCATCAAACGCTGAACCGCTCCATCTCCTTTTGCCCTTTGAGAGGAAGCGTTTTGCGGCCGCCCGCCGGAGGTTGCATTTCGCGGTGTGCGACGCCAGTTTAGGCGTCCCATGATTGCAGTCACCGTCTCTTCCGCCGCGGGCGTGCACGCCCGCTTCCGCCCATGACGGCGCAGACGCCGCGCGCCGCGCGTGCCTCCGCCTTCCATACCCATGCCGAGGCCAGCGCTGCCGGCCGCGAGGACTGGATCGCGCGCAACAGCGCCTATTACGAGGATGACATCCGCTACATGCGGTTCATCATCCCGCCGGGAAAGCGCGTGCTCGACCTCGGCTGCGGCACCGGCCACCTGCTCGCCGCGCTGGAGCCGGCATATGGGGTCGGCGTCGACTTTTCCGCCCGCATGCTGGAGGAGGGGCGGCGGCGCCACCCGCAGCTGGCCTTCGTCCATGCCGATATCGAGCAGGAAAGCGCGCTGGCGGGCATCGAGGGCCCGTTCGACTTCGTCATCCTCTCCGACACCATCGGCATGCTGGACGACATCGAGACGGTGCTGAAGCGGCTGCATCCTTTCTTCCATGACGAGACGCGGCTGGTGATCAGCCATTATTCGCCGCTGTGGAACCCGGCGCTGCACCTGGCCGGCCGGCTCGGCCTGCGCCAGCAGCAGCCGGAGCAGAACCTGATCTCGGGCACCGATTTCGCCAACCTGCTCAAGCTGGCCGATTTCGAGCCGATCCGCGTCGAGTGGCGCCAGCTGGTGCCGTTCTCGCTGCTCGGCATCGGCCGCTTTGTCAACCGCTACATCGCGCCGCTGCCGCTGCTGCGGGCGCTGTGCCTGCGCAGCTACGTGGTGGCGCGTTCGCTGCGCGTCGCGCCGGCGCCTGCCGACACCGTCACCATACTCGTGCCCTGCCGCAACGAGCGCGGCAACATCGAGCGCGCGGTGCTCGAAATGCCGCGCTTCGGCGCCCGTCAGGAGATCCTCTTCGTCGAGGGCAATTCCTCCGACGGCACCTATGAGGAATGCCTGCGCGTGCAGGAGGCCTATCGCGGCCAGTGGGACATCCGGGTGATGAAGCAGCCGGGCAAGGGCAAGGGCGACGCGGTGCGCGCCGGCTTCGCGGCGGCCGGCGGCGAGGTGCTGATGATCCTCGACGCCGACCTCACAATGCCGCCGCGCGACCTGCCGAAGTTCCACGAGGCGCTGGCCACCGGCAAGGCCGAGTTCGTCAACGGCACGCGGCTGGTCTACCCGCTGGAGGACGACGCGATGCGCTTCCTCAACCACCTCGCCAACCGCTTCTTCGCGGTGATGTTCTCCTACCTGCTCAACCAGCGCTTCACCGACACGCTGTGCGGCACCAAGGCGCTGCGCAAGCGCGACTACGAGCGCATCGTGGCCAATCGCAGCTATTTCGGCGATTTCGATCCGTTCGGCGATTTCGACCTGATCTTCGGGGCGGCCAAGGCCAACCTGTCGATCGTCGAGGTGCCGATCCACTACAAGGCGCGCACCTATGGCGAGACGCAGATTTCCCGCTTCCGCGACGGCTGGCTGCTCATCCGCATGCTGGCTTTCGCCTGGCGCAAGCTGAAGGCGGTGTAGCGCATGCGCGCCCTGGCAGGGGAGGGGTCGCCGCTCGCGGCGCGGCAGGGGGAGTTGCCGCCGCCGGCGGTCGGCCGCTCGGTCGTCGTCCTCCTCGTCCTGTGCGGAGCGCTGCTGGCGATCAACGCGCCATGGCAGAGCTTCATGGCCCATGACGAGGGCTACTACGCCCAGCAGGCGCGGATGATGCTCGCCGACGGCGACTGGATCACCCAGCAATGGTGGGGCACGCTCGTCTACGACCGCGCCAACGGCATCCAGTGGCTGGTGGCCATGAGCCAAAGCCTCTTCGGCTTCGGCGAGATCGCCTCGCGCCTGCCCGCCATGGCCGCCTCGCTGGGCAGCGTGCTGCTGCTCTACGCCATCGGACGGCGCATCGCGCCGGAGCCGGTGGCGCTGCTCGGCGCGGCGATCCTCGCCGTCACGCCGATCTTCATGCAGGCCTCCAAGCTGGCGACGCAGGACGTGCCGCTGGTGTTCACCGAGCTCCTGGCCATCTGGGCGCTGCTGCGCGCCGAGGAGGGCCGCCGCCGCTTCGCCGCGCTGGCCGGCATCGCCTTCGGCCTCGGCTTTGCCATCAAGAGCTTCATGGTGCTGCCGGCCGCCGCGGCCATGGCGCCCTATCTCCTGTGGGAGCACCGCCGCCACCGGCACCTTGCCAATCCGTGGCTCTGGCTCGGCGTGCTCGCCGGCCTGCTGCCCACCGTGGCGTGGCTCGGCCTCAGCTATCTGCGCCACGGCTGGTTCCCGGTCGAGGCCTATTTCGGCAAGCTGCTCTTCCTCGCGGGGTCGGATTTCCACAATGTCGGCCCGCTCTACTACGTGTGGAACGTGCCGGTGAACGCCTTCCCGTGGTCGCTGCTGGCCATCGGCGGCGCCTTCGTCGTCTGGCGCGACCCGGCCTATCGCCGCCGCGCGCTGGTCATCGGCTTTCCGCTCACCCTGTTCGTCGAGCTGACCTCCTTCACCACCCGTGCCTGGTACTATGCGCTGCAGCTGCTGCCGATGATGTCGATCCTGGCGGCGGCCTGCCTCGCCTGGCTGGCGGGGCGCTACGCCGCGCATGCCCGCCTGCCGCAGGCGCTGACGGTGTTCATGGCCGCGGCCGGGACGCTGGCGCTGGCCGCCGTGCCGGTCGCCGCGCTGGCCGGCATCGATCCCCTGCCGCCGGAATTGTCGCCGCTGCGCTTCGTCATCATGGCTGCGGGCCTCGGCTTCCTCGCCCCGCTGGCCGTGCTGCTCGCCGACCGCCACGTCGCAGAGCGCCATGGCGTGCACTGGGCGTGGGCATGGCTGGCCGGTCCCTTCCTCGCCATCGCCGGCCTGTTCGCCACCGGCCTGTGGGGCAACTACACGCCCGCCACCAAGGCGTTGCTCACCACCGGGCCCATCGGCGATGCCGTGCTCCGGGGACCCGTCGCCTTCGTGCTGCCGCCGCCCGCCTCGGTCGACAAGCCCGTGGTGCTCATGTCGCTCTACATGCCGCAACCCGGCAGGCCCGTCGCCGATGCGTCCGGCCTGCGGCCCGGCGAGACGGCATGGGTGCGGGCGCGTGAGCTCCCCCGCGCGCCGGCGCATGAGGTCATCGGCACCTACGAGGACTGGACTCTCATCCGCATCCCCTGACCGCAACATAAATTGTGGCGGCGAAGCCTTCCATTATCAGCTAGCCTGACGTGCAGCCTGTCCTTTTCGGATAGGCTGCACGGGCTGATCTGGGAGGAGACGCATGAGCGAATACGACTACGTCATCGTCGGCGCGGGTTCCGCCGGCTGCGTGCTGGCCAACCGGCTGACGGAGGATCCCGACGTCAAGGTCCTGCTGCTGGAGGCCGGGCGGCGCAACGACCACCCCTACATGCGCATCCCGCTGGCCTTCCAGAAGATCTCGCTCAACGACAAATACGTCTACTGGTACGAGACCGAGCCGGAGCCCGGGCTGCACAACCGCCGCATCCGCCTGCGGCGCGGCAGGACGCTGGGCGGCTCGTCCTCCGTCAACGGCATGATCGCCCTGCGCGGCCACCCGCTCGACTACGACCTGTGGCGCCAGCAGGGCCTGACCGGCTGGGGCTATGCCGACGTGCTGCCCTATTTCAAGAAGATGGAGACGAGCTGGCGCGGCGAGAGCAAGCATCACGGCGGCGACGGGCCGGTTCACATCACCCAGATCGACATGCCGGTCATGCTCTACGAGACGCTGGCGGATGCCGCGCGCAATGCCGGCCTGCCGGTCAATGACGACCAGTCGGTGGGCGAGCATGACGGCATCAGCCGCGTCGAGATGTCGGTCGGCAAGGGCGAGCGGCAGAGCACGGCCAAGAGCTACCTCGCGCCGGCGATGAAGCGGCCGGGCCTCACCGTGCTCACCCATGCGCAGACCACGCGCGTGCTTCTGGAGAAGGGCCGCGCGGTCGGCGTCGAGTTCCGCCACGACGGCAAGCTCAAGACCGCCCGCGCCGCGCGAGAGGTGATCCTGTCGGGCGGCTCCTACAATTCGCCGCAGCTTCTCATGCTGTCCGGCATCGGCCCGGCCGACCATCTGCGCGAGGTCGGCGTCGAGGTGCTGCACGACCTGCCCGGCGTCGGCCAGAACCTTTCCGAGCACCCGATCATCGGCATGGTGTTCAGAAGCTCGCTGAAGCGCACCTTCCTCAGCCATCTGCGCTTCGACCGCGCGGTGCTGGGCATGATGCAATGGTACCTGACCAAGACAGGGCCCTTCGCCACCAATGCCGCGCCGGCCAACATCTTCTTCCGCACGCCCAACGTGAATTCGGCGCGGCCCGACATCCAGATGATCTGCTCCTCGGTCGGGCTCGACGCGCAGCTCTGGTTCCCGGGCGTCACGGCGCCGCCGGTTCACCGTTTCGCCATCGGACCCAACCTGCTCCATCCGCTCAGCCGCGGCTGGGTGAAGCTGCGCTCCAGCGACCCCACCGCCGCGCCGCGCATCTTCTTCAACATGTATTCGGAGAAGCAGGACCTCGACTGCATGGTGGAAGGCGTCAAGCGCGTGCGCGAGATCTACAATTCGCCGCCGCTCGGTGACCTGATCACCGGCGAGATCAAGCCGGGCGAAGGCATCCGCACGGACGCTGAGATCGAGGACTGGGTGCGCCGCAATAGCGACATCAACCAGCACCCGGTCGGCACCTGCAGGATGGGCGTGGACGATCAAGCGGTGGTGGACGCCACGCTCAAGGTGCGCGGCATCGAGGGGCTGCGCGTGGTCGACGCCTCGGTCATGCCCGACGAGCCGGGCGGCAACACCAATCTGCCCACCATCATGATCGCCGAGAAGGGCGCGGACATGATCCGCGGCCGGCCGGCGCTCGCGCCGATCAACTGAGGACGCGGAGAAGGAGGTCACCGGAGGAAAGGCAGCATACCGGGCGCGGCATGCCGGAGGAGGGCGGCCGCGACGGCAGAGCAAATCAACCTATGGGAGGAACACCGATGAAGAAGCTTACACGGCGTGCGTTCCACGCCATGACGCTGGCTGCCGCGATCTGCCTGGCCGGCGCGGCCCATGCCCAGCAAATCGACCTTGCCGGCAAGACGGTCACGCTGGTGATCAACGTGGCGCCGGGCGGCGCCACGGCGCTCACCGCGCAGCTTGCCGCCGAGGCATGGGCCAAGACCATGGCCGGCAACCCCACCATCGTCGTCCAGCCCGTCGAGGGCGGCGCGCTGTCGCGCGGCATCCACCAGGTGATGAACGCGCGGCCGGACGGCCTCACCGTCGGCTGGCTCGCCTGGGACGGCTCGACCCGCATCCTCGATCCGGTCGAGCTGCAGATCCCCTTCGACAAGTTCGGCGCCATCGCCGGCGTCGGCGGCTTCCACTTCTTCATGCATGTCGACAGGAAGCTCGGCGGCGGGCTGGAGAAGCCCGACGACTTCGCCGCCAAGGTGAAGGGCCCCATCACCATGGGCGGCTTCAGCGCCAAGAGCTCGGCCTCGATGCGCGCCGCCGGCGCGCTCGACATGCTGGGCATCGAGTACAAGTTCGTCTCCGGCTTCGCCGGCGGCGCGCCGCTGGCGGCCGCGATCGAGCGCGGCGAGATCGATTCCTACCCGGCCACCGGCGTCGACTACAACCAGTCGCTCAAGAACGGCATCATCGCCGACGGCAAGACCATGGGGCTCTATTATTTCTCCAGCCCGAACGCCGAGGGCACGGGCCTGATGGAGGACCCGTCCATGCCCGAGTTCGAGCCCTTCGATTCCTATTATCGCCGCGTCACCGGCAAGGAACCGAGCGGGCCGATCTGGGACATGATGACCTTCCACGGCCGCGTCAGCGATCCGGTCAACTGGCTCGTCGTGGCGCCGCCCGGAACGCCGGAGGAGCATCTCGCCATGCTGCGCGAAACCTTCGTCGAGGCGACCGCGAAGCCGGAATTCCTCGACAAGGCGACCACCATCCTGCGCGGCACGCCGAAGATCACCGGCCATCCGCAGATCGGCGAGATCGTCAAGGAAGTGGCCAATACCGACGAGGCGCTCAAGGAGACGATGCGCGGCTTCCTGAAGAAGATGGAGCAGTAGGCGCGAACATCGATCCGGTGCAGCCCCCGATCAGGAAGGGCTGCACCTTCAGCTCGCCGCGTCCTCGGGGCTCTGCGTGCGCACCACCCGCGCGGCGAGGTGCTCCATCCGGTCCGCCAGGTTGGAAAGCGCGCCGGTCAGCGCGCTTTCGTTGCGGTCGGCGCGGGTCAGCGCATCGTCGCGCGTCTTGCGCAGGGTGGCGATCTCGCTTTCGAGGCCGCGCACGCGCTTCTGCAGTTCGGTCAGTTCGTCGATCACCATGATGCCGGCCATCACCGTCAGGCGCTGGTCGCCGATCTCGCCGAAGGCCTCCTTGAGATGCGCCACATAGCGGTCCAGCCGCCCGGCAAGGTCGATGAGGTGGTCTTCCTGCCCCTCGTCGCAGGCCATGCGATACTGCTTGCCGTCGATGGTGACCGTCACCTGTGCCATGGGCGTGCTCCTGCTAAAGCGCGTCGCGATCGCGCATGTCTTTATCCCGAAACCGGTTCCCACTTTCGGGAGACATGCTTATCTGTCCAGCACGGCGCGGATCGTCTCCATCGCCGTGACCAGCCGGCGCGAGACTTCCTTGTTGGCGTTTTCAAGCCGCTCGGCGCGCGCCTCCGAATTGTCGAGCTCGGTCGCCAGCCGCGCCCGGTCGGCGTTCATCCGCTGCACTTCGGCCTCGGCCTCGGAATAGTCCTGCTCGTTGGCAAGACGCGCCTCGACGGCGCCTTCCAGCGCTTCCATCGCCCGTGCAATCCGGGCCAGTACTTCCTTGAGGGTGGATTCCGCGGCCATCGCTTCCGTTTCCAGCCCACCGCGCCCGATTCGTCTACCAACGCATGAACTTAGGATCGGAACATTAGGCGGCGTGTGAAACAGGCGTCAACCGAGTGGTACTTCTATCCCCGGCGAAGTGCCGGCGCGGCTGTGCGCAAGCTGTCGCGCTTTGTTGACTCGCGGGGCTCACCTGCTATGTGTCCGCGCAATTTTCCTGCCCCTTTTTCGGCGCCCGCGGGGCGCAAAGCGAGCTGTAGCGATGATCTCACGCGAGAAGCACGACCGGATGGCCAATGCGATCCGCTTCCTGTCGATTGATGCGGTGGAGAAGGCGAATTCCGGCCATCCCGGCCTGCCCATGGGTGCGGCCGATATCGCCACCGTCCTCTATACGCGCTTCCTCAAGCACGATCCCAAGAACCCGCACTGGCCCGACCGCGACCGTTTCGTGCTGTCGGCCGGCCACGGTTCGATGCTGCTCTATTCGGCCCTCTACCTGTCGGGCTACGAGGACATCACGATCGACGAGATCAGGAACTTCCGCCAGCTCGGCTCGAAGACCGCCGGCCATCCAGAATGGGGCCATGCCGCCGGCATCGAGACCACGACCGGCCCGCTCGGCCAAGGCCTCGCCAACGCCGTCGGCATGGCCATCGCGGAGCGCGCGCTCAACGCCCGCTTCGGCGACGGCCTGGTCGACCACTACACCTATGTGCTGGCCGGCGACGGCTGCCTGATGGAGGGCATCAGCCAGGAGGCCCTGTCGCTGGCGGGCCACCTCAGGCTCAACAAGCTGATCGTGATGTGGGACGACAACAACATCTCGATCGACGGTGCGGTGTCGCTGTCCGACAATACCGACCAGTGCAGGCGCTTCGAGGCGTCCGGCTGGAACACGCTGCGCGCCGATGGCCACGACCCCGAGGCGATCGCCGCGGCGATCGAGACCGCGCGCAAGTCCGACAAGCCGACGCTGATCGCCTTCAAGACCACGATCGGCTTCGGTGCGCCCGGCAAGGCGGGCACCAACAAGGTGCACGGCTCGCCGCTCGGCGCCGAGGAAGTCGCGGCCACGCGCAAGGCGCTCGGCTGGGAATCGCCCGCCTTCGTCATCCCCTCCGACATCCTCGACGACTGGCGCCTGTCCGGCCTGCGCTCGGCCAAGGAGCGCAAGGCTTGGGAAGAGCGCCTCGCCGCCGCCGACACCGAATCCCGCACCGAGTTCAAGCGCCGCATGGCGGGCGACCTGCCGGCCGGCCTCGACGCGGCGATGGACGAGTACAAGCGCAAGCTCGTCGCCGACAAGCCGAAGGTGGCGACCCGCAAATCGTCCGAAATGGCGCTCGAGGTCATCAACGGCGCAGTTCCCGAGACGATCGGCGGCTCTGCCGACCTGACCGGCTCCAACAACACCAAGACCAGCCAGACCAGGCCGATGTCGGCCGCCGACTATTCCGGCCGCTATATCCATTACGGCATCCGCGAGCACGGCATGGCGGCGGCCATGAACGGCATCACCCTGCATGGCGGGCTTATCCCCTATGGCGGCACCTTCCTGACCTTCTCCGACTATGCGCGGCCGGCCATGCGGCTGGCCTCGCTGATGGGCATCCGCTCCATCTTCGTCATGACGCACGATTCCATCGGCCTCGGCGAGGACGGCCCGACGCACCAGCCGGTCGAGCATCTGGCGGCGCTGCGCGCCATCCCCAACCACCACGTGTTCCGCCCGGCCGATGCGGTCGAGACCGCCGAATGCTGGCAGCTCGCGCTCGCCGCGACGCGCACGCCCTCGACGCTGGCGCTCACTCGCCAGAACCTGCCGGCGCTGCGCACCGAGCATGTCGAGGAGAACCTGTGCGCCTTCGGCGCCTATGAGCTTCTCGCCGCGAGCGACGAGGCGGAAGTGACCATCTTCGCCACCGGCTCGGAGGTGGAGATCGCCGTCGCCGCCCGGGCGGCGCTGGAGAAGCAGGGCCGCCCCACCCGCGTGGTGTCGGTGCCGTGCTTCGAGCTGTTCGCCGGACAGAGCGCGGAATATCGCCGCGCCATCCTCGGCAATGCGAAAGTGCGCATCGCCATCGAGGCCGGCATCCGCCAGGGCTGGGACGCCTTCCTCGGCGACGACGGCATCTTCATCGGCATGACCGGCTTCGGCGCCTCGGCCCCGATCGAGCAGCTCTACCCGCATTTCGGCATCACCGCCGACGCCGCGGTGAAGGCGGCCACGGAAAGGCTCGGCGCCAAGCGCTGAGCCCGCGCGGCCGCCGCGCGGCGGCCCTCTTCCGGACGAATGCAATCGCGTGATGGATCGGCGCGGTTGCCGCTCGGGACAACCTCCCATTGCCCTCCCGCGGCCTGACGCAGGCGTACAACGTTGCGCTTTTCCATACTAATCGGTTTTATCCGCGGCGGCGCTGGATTCTTCAAAAACAGGCAGTTATGGAGACCCTGCCTTGGGCAGCGGGCATCGCGCCGCGCCGGATTTCATTCGCTTCTCGGGAGACCTTCATGACCGTCAAGATTGCCATCAACGGGTTTGGCCGCATCGGCCGCAACGTCGTGCGCGCCATCTACGAGAGCGGCCGCACCGACATCGACATCGTTGCCGTCAACGACCTCGGCCCGGTCGAGACCAATGCGCATCTGCTGCGCTTCGACAGCGTGCACGGCCGCTTCCCCTCCGAGGTGAAGGTCGACGGCAACACGATCCAGGTCGGCAGTGACAGCTTCAAGGTCTTCGCCGAGCGCGACCCGTCCAAGCTGCCCTGGGGCGATCTCGGCGTCGACATCGTGATGGAATGCACCGGCATCTTCACGTCCAAGGAGAAGGCCTCCGCGCATCTGGCCGCCGGCGCCAAGCGCGTCATCGTCTCGGCCCCGGCCGACGGCGCCGACCTGACGGTGGTCTACGGCGTCAACCACGACAAGCTGTCGAAGGACCACATGGTCATCTCGAACGCCTCGTGCACGACCAACTGCCTCGCGCCGGTGGCGCAGGTGCTGCACGAGGCCGTCGGCATCGCCCACGGCTTCATGACCACGATCCACTCCTACACCGGCGACCAGCCGACGCTGGACACGATGCACAAGGATCTCTACCGCGCCCGCGCCGCTGCGCTGTCGCAGATCCCCACCTCCACCGGCGCGGCCAAGGCCGTCGGCCTCGTGCTGCCGGAACTCAACGGCAAGCTGGACGGCTCCTCGATCCGCGTGCCGACCCCGAACGTCTCGGTGGTGGACTTCAAGTTCGTCGCCAAGCGCGCCACCTCGGTGCAGGAGATCAACGACGCCATCAAGGCCGCCGCCAACGGCCGCCTGAAGGGCATCCTCGGCTTCACCGCAGCGCCGAACGTGTCGATCGACTTCAACCACGACCCGCATTCGTCGATCTTCGCGCTCGACCAGACCAAGGTCATGGAAGGCACCTTCGTGCGCATCCTCAGCTGGTACGACAATGAGTGGGGCTTCTCCAACCGCATGAGCGACACCGCCGTCGCTTTGGGCAAGCTGATCTGACACGCCGGCGCTTTTTTTCGCTTTCGGCAAACGCCCGGCTTTACGCCGGGCGTTTTCGTTTTCTACACTGCGCATAAGGCGGTTCACGCGCCTCTCCTTCGCCACGGCGTTCGCATGAACGGCGTCGCCGCCCCCGAGCGGGCCGATGGCGCGGCTGATGCTCGTCGGCACGCGCAACAGGCGGCCAGGGAGAGAGGCGGCGCGCATGGTGGACAGCATCTATCTGGTCACGCTGGTAGGCACCATGCTGGTGCTGGTCGCCGCCTTCTCCAGCGTGCTGGCCTTCCGCTTCGGCGCGCCGCTGCTGCTGCTCTTCCTCGGCATTGGCCTTGCCGCCGGCGTCGACGGCCTGGGCATCAATTTCGACAATGCCGGCGCCACCTATTTCGTCGGCTCGCTGGCGCTCGCCGTCATCCTGTTCGATTCGGGCTTCGGCACGCCGATCCACGCCTTCCGTGAGGCTGCGGGGCCGGCCATCATGCTGGCGACGGTGGGCGTGCTGCTCACCGCCACGCTGTTCGGCGCCGTCGCCAACCTCATGCTCGACATAAGCTGGCTGGAATCGCTGCTGCTCGGCTCCATCGTCGCCTCCACGGACGCGGCCGCCGTGTTCTTCCTGCTGCGCATCGGCGGCATCAACATACGCGAGCGGGTGCGCTCCATCCTTGAGATCGAGTCGGGCTCCAACGACCCGATGGCGGTGTTCCTCACCATCGCGCTGGTGGAGATCATCCATTCGGGCGCGTCGGTGGGCACGATCGGCATCGACCTGCTTCTCGACTTCGTCAGGGAGGTCGGCATCGGCCTCGTCGCCGGCTTCGGCGGCGGCGTCATGATCGTCGGGCTGGTCAACCGCATCGACATGGAGCGTGGGCTGACCCCCATCTTCGTGCTGGCGCTGTCGCTTCTCGTCTTCGCGCTCACCGGGGCGGTCGGCGGCTCCGGCTTCCTCGCCGTCTATGTCGCGGGGCTCTGTGCGGGCAACCGCCACATCCGCTCGGCGCCGGCGATCAAGCGCTTCCAGGAGGGCATGACCTGGCTGGCGCAGATCACCATGTTCCTGATCCTCGGCCTGCTCGCCACGCCGTCGCAATTCTCCGTCATCCTGATACCGGCGCTGATCCTCGGCCTCGTGCTCGTCTTCCTGGCGCGGCCGCTCGCCGTGTGGCTGTGCCTCATGCCGTTCGACCTGCCGCGTTCGGAGATGGCGTTCCTCTCGGTCGTCGGCCTGCGCGGCGCGGTGTCGATCATGCTGGCCATCGTGCCGATGCTGGGCGGCATGGAGCACGGCTCCATGTTCTTCAACATCGCCTTCATCGTGGTGCTGGTGTCGCTGCTCCTGCAGGGCTGGATGATCGGCCCGCTCGCCCGCAGCCTCGGCCTCGTCGTGCCGCCGCGCATCGGGCCGATCGACAAGGTGGAGCTCGAACTGCCCGGCACCGCCACCCACGAATTGCTGGCCTATCGCGTCGTCGCCGGCAGCCCTGTGGCGCGCGGGCAGCGCATTCCGCGCTGGGCGCGGCCGTCGCTGGTCATCCGCGACGGCCAGTCGATGAGCTGGCAATATGCGGGCCGGCTGCGCGAGAACGACTATGTCTATCTGTTCATCGCGTCGCGCTATCCGCGCCTGCTCGACCGGCTCTTCGCCAGCCCGGCCATCGTGCAGGGCGACGACGCCGAATTCTTCGGCGCCTTCGCCATCGAGCCCGGCCGGCCGGCGCGCGACCTTCAGACCGCCTACGGCATCGCGCTCAGGCCCGGCGAGGACGAGATGACGATCGGCGAGCTGATGGCGAGCCGCCTCGGCGGGCGGGCCGAATATGCCGACCGCGTGCCCACCGGCCCGGTCGACCTGATCGTGCGCGACGTGGACGACGACGGCAGGATTTCGAGCGTCGGCGTGTCGCTGGAGCCCGAATCCGCCGACAATGCGCTTCCCTTCTTCATCACCGGCCGCGAAATGCTGGGCAAGCTCATCGGCGCGTTCGGCGGCTCCGGCCCACGCCCGCCGAAAGTGGACGCCTGACCGCTTCCCTTCTTGCGCGCCAAGGCGCAGCCTGTATTGTCCGGCCGATTTTTCAGCAGGAGTTTTCGCATGGCCGCCTTCCGCACGCTCGACAATGCCGAAGTGAAGGGCAAGCGCGCTTTGGTGCGCGTCGACCTCAACGTGCCCGTCCAGGACGGCAAGGTCACCGACGCCACCCGCATCGAGCGCGTAGCCGGCACCATCGGCGAACTGGCCGACAAGGGCGCCAAGGTGGTGCTGCTCGCCCATTTCGGCCGCCCCAAGGGCAAGGTCGATCCCGAACAGTCGCTGAAGCCCATCGCCGAGGCGACCGCCGCCGTGCTCGGCCGCAAGGTGGCTTTCGCCGCCGACTGCATCGGCCAGGCTGCCGCCGACGCGGTCGCCGCGATGAAGGACGGCGATATCCTGCTGCTCGAAAACACCCGCTTCCATGCCGGCGAGGAGAAGAACGACGCGGCCTTCGCCAAGGCGCTCGCCGCCAATGGCGACCTCTATGTCAACGACGCCTTCTCCGCCGCGCACCGCGCGCATGCCTCGACGGAGGGTCTGGCGCGGCTTCTGCCCGCTTATGCCGGCCGCACCATGCAGGCCGAGCTGGAAGCGCTGGAAAAGGGCCTCGGCAAGCCCGCGCGTCCCGTGGTGGCAATTGTCGGCGGCGCCAAGGTCTCGACCAAGATCGACCTGCTCTCCAACCTCGTGAAGAAGGTCGACGCGCTGGTTATCGGCGGCGGCATGGCCAACACCTTCCTCGCCGCGCAGGGCATCGATGTCGGCAAGTCGCTGTGCGAGCACGATCTGGCCGACACCGCGCGCAGCATCCTCGACGCGGCGAAGGCGGCCGGCTGCGCGATCGTGCTGCCGACCGACGCGGTGGTCGCGCGGGAGTTCAAGGCCAATGCGGCCAACGAGGTCGTGCCGGTCGCAAAGGTGCCAGCCGACGCGATGATCCTCGACGTCGGCCCCGATACGGTCAAGGCGGTGCAGGAGTGGATCGGCAAGGCCGCCACCGTGGTCTGGAACGGCCCGCTCGGCGCCTTCGAGATCGCGCCCTTCGACAAGGCGACCGTGGCTGCGGCGAAATATGCCGCCGAGCGGACCCGCGCCGGCAAGCTCGTCTCGGTGGCGGGCGGCGGCGATACGGTGGCGGCCCTCA
>Ga0182742_1000676_pt1 | contig 50454 bp, 37 predicted proteins | sample eDN5th37CBELigMG_FD_128880 | JGI IMG/M metagenome (GOLD analysis project Ga0182742, IMG submission 128880) | Enriched Miracle-Growth compost microbial communities from Emeryville, California, USA - eDNA 5th pass 37_C BE-Lig MG (version 2)... ...
GTGCGTCCGCTCAAGGAAACCAGCGGCATCAGCGCCGAGGACATCGCCAAGCGCCTGATGGACTACGGCTTCCATGCGCCGACCATGAGCTTCCCGGTCGCCGGCACGCTGATGGTCGAGCCGACAGAATCGGAAGGCCGCGCCGAGCTGGACCGCTTCATCGACGCCATGATCTCGATCCGCGAGGAAATCGCCCAGATCGAGCGCGGCGAACGCGACCGCGAGGACAACGTCCTGAAGAACGCGCCGCACACCGCGCAGATGCTGCTGGCCGAAGAATGGCTGCACGACTACCCGCGCCAGCAGGCCGCCTATCCGGTGGCGTCGCTGCGCGAGGCGAAGTACTGGCCGCCGGTGGCGCGCGTGGACAACGCCTACGGCGACCGCAATCTGGTGTGCGCCTGCTTGCCGGTCGAGGCCTACGCGTAACCCGCCGCCCGCCGGCGCACGCCGGCAAAAAAAATCCCCCATCGAAAAAACGATGGGGGATTTTTTATTCCTGACGCGCTGGCTTAGCGCGCCGGCGTCGCCTCGATGGTGGCGGAGAAATCCTCCACGATGCTGAAGTAGGTGTTCAGCATGATCTGCAGGTTCTCCTTGCCGATGCCGCCTTCGGCGTTCATGTCCATCTGCAGCACGGCCTGGTTCTTGTCGTCCAGGTAGGCGCGGGTCCAGCGGTATTGCTGGTTCCAGGCGTTGATGGCCTTGAGCGAGACCGGCTTCTTGCTGCGGAAGGTCGCGGTGGCGACCAGGTCCTGGCACTGTTCGGTGAAGTCGTTGCACAGGAGCTGCATGCGCAGGTCGCTGGCGCCCGTCTGGGCCGGGTCGATGATCAGCACCGGGCCTTCTTCGCCGTCTTCCTTGCGGGTCGAGTACGCCATGTCGGTCAGCATGGCGTTGACGGTGTCGAGGTCGAAGTCCTGCATCAGCTCGGCCGGGCTGGCCGTCGCGGCGGGCTCCAGCTCGCCGCCCAGCGTCGGGTCTTCCGGCTCGCCTTCCTCGTCCATGCCATTCATTCCGCCGGCGCCCAGCAGGCCGGCGAACAGTTCCTCGGCCGGGATCTTGGTGCCGTTGAGGTCGCCCATGCCGTCGGCGAAGGTGAACTTGCCGATGATGTTGTCGCCGTCGTTCTTGCCGACGTTGAGCATTTCGGCCATGCCGGACACCGAGCGCATCTGCTCGTCGGCCTGGCCGCCGGCGGCGACTTCGTCCAGCCCTTCCTGCTTGATGGCGTACTGCACCATCAGGTCGCGCACCATGGGCTTGGAGATGACCAGCGTGGCGTCGATCTTCTTGATGGCCTGGACCGCGATTTCCTGCGGCGTCAGGTTCTTCACGTCCTTCGGGTTGGCCAGGTCCAGCGCGAAGGTCAGCTTGCTTTCGCCCTTGGCGGTCTTCCAGCTGATCGGGTCGATGCTGAAGGAGGGGTTGCCGCTGAGCAGCTTGCCGGCGTTGTCCAGCAGCACGTCGAACTGCTCGTCCTGCAGGCCCTCGTCGCTGGCGCCCATCATGACCTGGCGCAGGATCTGGTTATAGGTGTCCGACAGCTGCTTGACGGCCGGGCCGTCCAGCTTGGCCAGCCTGACGACCGCCCGGCCGTTGCCCACTGCCACGTCGTTGACCACGATGTCGCCGGTCTGGTAGGTGGCCTCGGCGCTCAGGGTCTTGTCGTCCTCGGCCAGCTTGACGCCGTAGCCCAGGTTGTCGAACGAGAGCTTCATGTCTTCGTCGGCCTGGGCGATGTCGAGGCGCTTGGCCTTGACGCTGGAGTCGCCGATGGACAGGCCGAACTTGCCCATGCGGCTGTCGATGTCCATGGTCAGGCCGGTCATCGTCACCTTGAGCGGGTTGGCGGCATTCTCGTTGATCGACAGTTTCTCCACCAGGGCATGGGCAGTGACGGCCTGCAGCTTGCGGTCGAAGGTACCGTTGACGATCATGCCGCTGAAGTCGCCCGTGGTGCCGTCGTCCTCGACGTGCACCGCCGCGATCCGCGCGCTGGAGGTGGCTTGGCCGCCGTAGCTGATGATGGCGTCGCCGGTTACCGGCGTCACGTTCTTGGTCAGCTCGAACAGTTGCTTGAGGTTGTCCGTCTTGGCCACTTCGGTGTGCACGAAGGCCAGCTTGGGCGCGATCGCGCCCTGCGCCACGGCGCTCTTGGGGAAGGGGCCGTGCTCGATGGCGGTGTCGAATTCGACCATGCCTTCGGGCATGTCGGAATCCTTGTCGCTCTTGACGAAGGACAGGCCGTAGCGCGCCTGGGTCGAGAACAGGCCGCGCTCGTACTTCAGTTGGTCGATGCGCAGGCCGAACAGCGGCGTGATCTTGGCCAGCTTTTCATTGGCCTCGGCCAGATGACGCTGCGAGCTTTCTTCGATGCGCTTGCCGGTGTACCACGTGGCGCCTACCCAGCTTCCCGCTCCCACTATGACCACGCCGAGGGTGATCGCTACGCTCTTTTTCATCGTTCTGCTTATATCGTTGATTATCTAGTTGTATTCATCGGCCTGTCAGGCCCGCGGCGAGTATACCGAGGCGGCAGGGCGGCCGAGCGCGCGTGCAGTTACAGAAGATTTCAAAATGAAAGCCGGCGCTGGGCGCCGGCCTTTCAAGCGCGAGCTTGGGGGGCTACAGCGGGTCCAGCGGATAGATCGGACGGCGCACGTTCTTGAATTCGAGTTCGCCGTAATCCGAGGTCGTGACGCCCACGCCGGTGCATTCGATGACGGCCGTGGCCATGTCGGAGAAGCCCGCGCGCCAGTGCACGCGGCTCTTGAGCACCACGTAGCGCTTTTGCAGCGGGTCGATGCCGGCCGACAGCAGGCAGTTGACGTCGAAGGGTTCCTGGTGGCGCGACACCACCACGATCTCGACGCGGCCGGTGTCGATCACCACGGTCAGGCCGGTGTCGTTGCGCACGCCGCGGTACATGGGGCCGCGGTTCAGATAGACGCCGTCGAACACCAGCTTGACCCGGCCGGTGACCGCCAGCGGTTCGCTGGGCTGCTTGATGGCGGGCATGGCCATCTTGCCGCCCAGTTGCAGCGTGACGTTGCTGCCGACGCCGGCGGCGGCCGCCTGCTGCGCGGCCTGCGGATCGCAGATCGCGTAGAAGACGACGTTGTCCAGCTCCTGGCGCAGCACTTCGGCCAGCACCGCGGTGGTGTCCATGGTGCCGCCCGAGCCGGTGTTGTCGTAATGGTCCAGCAGCACCACCGGGCCTTGTTCGATGGCCTTGGCGCGGGCGATGGTGGGCGCCAGCGGCTCGGGGTGGAACACCCAGTCGGCGCGCCCGGCCCAGGCGCGTTCGAGCAGCTCGTCGCGGTGGCGTTCGGCTTCGTCCAGCTTGCCGTCGGTACAGACCACGGCGCTCAGGCCGGCCTGCGCGATGTCGGCGTGCGGAAAGCCGACGAAGACCGAGGCGGCCAGCACGCCGGCGGCTTCCAGCTCCTTGCAGCGCGCCTGCAGCGGCTGGTTGGGCGCGGCATGGGTGCCCTGGCGCATGATGTGCGGCAGCATGGGCTTGTTGGCCCAGGCCATGACGGGCTTGATCTCGCCTTTCAGGGTGCGCGCGATCACGTCGGCGGCGCGCACGCCGGCCTCGCGGATGTCCACGTGCGGATAGGTATGGAAGCCGCTGACGACCGTGGCGTTGCGCACGATGTCGTCATAGATGTTGGCATGCATGTCCAGCGTGACGCCCACCGGCGTGACCGGATCGATCTCGCGCAGCCGGCGCAGCAGGTCGCCCTCGGCGTCCTCCACGCCCTGCGCGACCATGGCGCCGTGCAGGTCCAGCAGGATCGCGTCGAAACCGCCGCGCGCCACTTCGTCCAGCACCAGCCGGCACAGCTGTTCGTGCGTCTGTGCGCTGGCCGGGCCACTGGGCCAGGATTCCGCCGCCACCGGCACCACGATTTCGGCGCCTTCGCGGCGCGCCACTTCGATATAGCCGCCCAGGCCGCTGTCGGTGTTCTCGTAGGCCTTGATGGCGCGCTCGCCGGCCAGGATTTCGGGATTGCCGCGGAAGAAGCGTTCAAGCGGGGTGGGCACGGGCGAGAACGTGTTCGTCTCGTGCTTGATCATTGCCAAAAGCCAGCGCATGGGGATTCCTGTCGGGTTGGGGGAAAAGAATCAGGCCTCGGGCGGCTGTGGCCAGGGGTGCTGCGCCGGGCGCATCCGTTCCCAGGCGCGCGCCATGCGCAGCACGCCCAGGTCGTCGAAGCGCGGGCCGGCGATCTGCAGGCCGATGGGCAGGCCGGCGCGGGTGTAGCCGCAATTGACCGAGGCCGCGGGCTGTTCGCTCATGTTGTAGGGCAGGGTGAAGCCGATGTGATGCATGGTGGTGGCGACCTCGTTGGTGGGCGAGGGCCATTCGGCGTTGTAGGCCACCACCGGCGCCACGGGCGAGATCACGTAGTCGTACGGCGCGCAGGCCGCGACCGTGCGCGCGCGCACGTTGAGGGTCTCGTAGTAGCTGCGGAACACGGCTTCGCCGGACTGGCCGCCGCCGCTTTCGGCCCAGGCGCGGATGAAAGGCAGGATGCGGGCGCGGCGTTCCTCGGGCAGCGCCGCCAGGTCCAGCGCCGAACGGGTGCGCCAGAAGCGGTCCACGCCGTCCAGCATGTCGGGGGTCATCCAGGGCTGCATGGGCGTGACGATGGCGCCGGCGGCCTCGAAGGCGCGCGCCGCGGCCTGCACCGCGTCGAGGATTTCGGGGTCCACCGGCAGGCCGCAGCCCGCATCCAGCAGCAGGCCGATGCGCAGGCCGCGCAGGTCGCGCTCCAGGTCGAGCCAGTCGAAGGCCTGGTAGGGCAGGCTCATGTGGTCGCGCGCGTCGGGCTGCGACAGCACGCCCATCATGAGCGCGGCGTCGGCGACCGTGCGGGTCATGGGGCCGGCGCAGCGGCCCATGAACGGCGGGTCGATGGGAATGCGGCCCAGGCTGGGCTTGAGCGTGGCGACGCCGCACCACGCCGCCGGCAGCCGCACCGAGCCGCCGATGTCGGTGCCGACGTGCAACGGGCCGTAGCCGGCCGCCGCCGCCGCGCCCGCGCCGGCGCTGGAGCCGCCCGGGTTCTTAGACAGGTCCCAGGGGTTGCGCGTCAGTTCGTGGAAGCTGGACAGCCCCGAGGACAGCATGCCGTAGTCGGGCATGGTGGTCTTGCCCAGCAGCACGGCGCCGGCCTCGCGCATGCGCGCGGCCGGCGGCGCGTCGGCGGCCGCCGGCGTCAGATCGGTGGCCGCCGTGCCCAGCGGCACCGGCACGCCGCGGGTGGCGATGTTTTCCTTGATCGTGGACGGCACGCCGTCCAGCGAGTAGCCGCCGGCCGACAGCGGCTGGCCCTTCATCCAGCGGGCTTCGGATGCGCGCGCCGCCTCCAGCGCGGCGTCGGGGTCCAGCGCATAGGTGGCTTTCAGGCGCGGCTCCCAGCGCCCGATGTGCTCGAGCACGGAGCGCGTGGCCTCGACGGGCGACAGGGTCTTGTCGCGATAGGCCTGGATAAGCTCGACGGCGGACAGTTCATGCGGTTGCGGCATTTCGGTTCCTGTAGCGTATCAATGCGTCATGGCGCGGGCGCCATGCCGGCCGACAGCGGCCGGAAATTGCGGAAGTCCCAGTCTCGTCCGGGCGCCGCGTCGATCAGGGCGCGGGTGTATTCGTGGCGCGGTTCGGTCAGCACGGTTTCGGCCGTGCCGGTCTCCACCACCTTGCCGCGCTGCATCACCATGATGGTGTCGCAGATCTGCGCGGCCACGCGCAGGTCGTGGGTGATGAACAGCACGCCCACGCCGGTGCGCTGGCGCACTTGCTCCAGCAGCTCCAGCACCTGGGCCTGCACCGACACGTCCAGCGCCGACACGGCCTCGTCGGCCACCAGGATTTCCGGGTCCATGACCAGCGCGCGCGCGATGCAGATGCGCTGGCGCTGCCCGCCCGAGAACTGGTGCGGATAGCGCCGCATCGCGTCCGGGCTCAGGCCCACCACGGCCAGGGTCTCGCCGGCGCGCTTGAGGGCCTGTTCGCGCGGCACGCCGAAATTGAGCAGGCCCTCGATGATGGACTCGCCGATGGTGCGGCGCGGGTTGAGCGAACGGTAGGGGTCCTGGAACACGATCTGGATGCGGCGGCGCACCGGTCGCAGCGCCGCGCCCGACAGGGTGCTGAGGTCTTCGCCGCCCATCATCATGTGGCCGGCGCTGGGCTCGATCAGGCGCACGATGCAGCGCGCCACCGTGGACTTGCCCGAGCCGGATTCGCCCACGATGCCCAGGATCTCGCCCTTGCGCAGCGTCAGGTTGACGTCGGCGGCGGCGACGATGTCGCGCGCGGACTTGCGCGACAGCAGCGCGCGCTTGCCGCCGTAGGTGCGGCCCAGGCCCTTGACGTGCAGCACCGGCATGCCGGAGGGGGCCTCGCGGCGCGCCGGCACCAGGCTAGGCACCGACGACACCAGGCGCCGCGTGTAGGACTGCTTGGGCTCGGCCAGGATCTCGTGGCGCGTGCCGCTTTCGACCAGGTCGCCGCGGTTCATCACGACGATGCGGTCGGAGATTTCGGCCACCACGCCGAAGTCGTGGGTGATGAACAGCACGGCCGTGCGGTGCTTGACCTGCAGCTCCTTGATGAGCGCCAGGATCTGCTTCTGGGTGGTGACGTCCAGCGCGGTGGTGGGCTCGTCGGCGATCAGCAGCTTGGGCTCCAGGATCAGCGCCATGGCGATGACGATGCGCTGGCGCTGGCCGCCCGACAGCTGGTGCGGATAGGAGTCGTAGATGCGCTCCACGTCCGGCAGGTGCACCGACTGGAACATCTCCAGCACCTTGGCGCGGCGCTCGGCGGCCGACATGTTCTTGCGGTGCAGGCGCAGCACCTCGTCGACCTGCTTGCCGACCGTGTGCACCGGGTTGAGCGCGGTCATGGGTTCCTGGAACACCATGGCCATGCGGGTGGCGCGCATTTCGCGCAGACGGCGCTGGGTGGCGCCGACCACGTCTTCGCCCTCGACCCGGATCGAACCGGCGCTGACGGCCAGCACGCCCGGCGGCAGCAGGCCCATGACGGCCAGCGACGTGACCGATTTGCCGGAGCCGGATTCGCCGACGACGCACACCGTTTCGCCGGCGTGCACGTCCAGGCTGAGGTTGCGCACCACGCGGTTGCCGGCGCCGGCGACTTCCACCGACAGGTTGCGGATGGCCAGCACGGCGGACGAGGTGTCGCCCGCGGGGGGAGTGGGGGTATAGGTCATCGGCATCAGATCCTGCGCACCATTTTCGGGTCCAGCGCGTCGCGCAAGGCGTCTCCCAGGATGTTCACGCTGAGCACGGTCAGCGACAGGAACAGCCCGGGAAACAGAATCAGCCCGGGCAGCATGCGGAAATACATGCGGCCTTCGGACATGATGTTGCCCCACGAGGCGATCTCCGGCGGGATGCCCGCGCCCAGGAAGCTGAGGATGGCCTCGGTCAGCATCGCGGAGGCGAAGACGTAGGTGCCCTGCACGGTCAGCGGCGCGATGGTGCTGGGCACCATGTGGCGCCACAGCAGCAGCGGCAGCGGCGTGCCCAGGGCCAGCGCGGCCTCGACGTAGGGCTCGCCGCGCACCGTCAGAATCTGGCCGCGCACCAGCCGCACCACGCGCGGGATTTCCGGGATGGTGATGGCCACCAGCACGGTGGCCAGGCTGGCGCCCGTGACCGACACCAGGGCGATCGCCAGCAGGATGCCGGGGATGGCCATGATGGCGTCCATGGTGCGCATGATGATCCCGTCGAGCGAGCGGAACCAGCCGGCGATCACGCCGATGACCAGCCCGATCGCGACGCTGACCACCGCCGCGCCCAGGCCCGCGATGAGCGAGACGCGCGCGCCGTAGGCCACGCGCGACCAGACGTCGCGGCCGAAGGCGTCGGTGCCGAACAGGTAATCGGTGAAGGGCTGCTTCAGGCGCGCGCCCGGATTGATGAGCGTGGGATCGACCGTGCCCAGCAGCGGGGCGAACAGCGCGATGACGACGATGGCGGCCAGCACCGCCAGCGCCAGCATGACGGGCCAGCTTCTGAGGCCCTGGCGGATCTGCCGCCAGGCCGTGGTCTGAGGATTGCCGCCGCCGGGCAGGTCGGCGACGTCGGTTGGCGTTTGCATGGTTCGGACCCCTACCTAGTATCTGATGCGCGGGTCGAACACCGTGTAGGCGCAATCGACAACCAGATTGATGAACACGTAGACGAACGCGAAGAACAGCGTCAGGCCCTGGATGACCGGATAGTCGCGCGCGAGCACGGCCTCCACCACCAGCCGGCCCAGGCCGGGGATGTTGAACACCGATTCGGTCACGACCACGCCGCTGATCAGCAGCGCGATGCCCAGGCCCACCACCGTGGCGATGGGTACGGCCGCGTTGCGCAGCGCGTGTCCCAGCAGCACGCCGGTCTCGCCCAGGCCCTTGGAGCGGGCCGTGCGGATGAAGTCCTCGCCCATCACTTCGATCACGCTGGTGCGCGTGATGCGCGCGATCAGCGCCACGTAAACCGTGGACAGCGCCAGCGACGGCAGGATCAGCCGGTGCAGGTACGGCCAGAAGCCCTTGGCCAGCGGCGTATAGCCCTGCACGTTGAACCAGCCCAGCTTGATGGCGAACAGCCAGATCAGCAGGTAGCCGGTGACGAACACCGGCACGGAAAAGCCCAGCACCGAGAAGCCCATCACCGCGCGGTCCAGCAGCCGGCCCTGGCGCCAGGCCGCGAGTATGCCCAGCGGAATGGCGACGATCAGCGTGAAGACCAGGGTCAGCACCGCCAGGCTGAGCGAAGGCTCCAGGCGCTGGCCGATGAGCTTGGTGACCGGCACGCCGGACATGAGCGAGGTTCCCAGGTCGCCCTGCAGCAGTCTGCCGCCCCAGAGAAAGAACTGTTTTGCGACCGGCTGGTCCAGGCCCATCGTCTGCCGTATCTGCTCGATACGTTCAGGCGTGGCGCCGTCGCCGGCCATGATGATGGCCGGGTCCCCCGGGCTGAAGCGCAATATCGCGAAGACCACCACCGCGACCATCACCAGAACGGGGATGGTCGCGAGGAGCCGGCGCGAGACGAATGCCAGCATGTAATACCCCTTCAACAACGCTGCCCGTCAAGGGGCTTTCTTGACGTTCCAGAACGCGAACACCGGCGCGTGCACCAGGCCCGAGAGCTTGGCCGAATACACCGTGGGCACGGACATCTGGCCCAGCGGCACGTACAGGCCCTCGTCGATGCCGATGCGCTGCACTTCGTCGGCGATCTTCTTCTGCTCGGCCGGATCGGAGGTCAGCGCCATCTTGGTGCGCAGTTCCTCGATCTTGGGGAAGTCGGGCCAGCCGAACCAGGCGTTGTCGCCGTTGGCGGCGGCCGGGGCCGAGCGCACCGGGTCCATCACGTCGGTGGCGTACCAGTTGGTGTTGTGGATGTTCCAGCCGCCTTCGGCGGGCGCGGCCTTGGAGGCGCGGCGCGTGGCCACGCTCTGCCAGTCCATCGCCGCCAGGTTGACGTTGAAGCCGGCCTTGCGCAGAGCCTGGGCCATCACCACGGGCTGGGCCGACAGCGTGCCCACGTCGGTGGCGTGCATCAGCAGCACCGGCGTGTTGTCGTAGCCCGCTTCCTTCAGCAGGGCCTTGGCCTTCTCGATGTTGGACGGCACCACCATGTCCTTGCCGATGTCGCTTTCCAGCGGCGTGCCGCAGCCCCACAGCGAAGCGCAGGTCTTCCAGTACTTGGGATTGCCCACCAGCGCCTTCATCACGTCTTCCTGGCCGATGGCGTACATGGCGGCCTGGCGGATCTTCTTGTTGTTGAACGGCGGGTACTTGAAGTTGAAGCGGTACATCGTGAAGTAGCCGACCGGGCTGAGGGATTCTTCCTTCAGGTCGGGGTTGCCTTCGATCATCGGCAGCAGGTCGTAGGGGAACTGCTCGACGAAATCGATTTCACCGCCCAGCAGCGCGTTGGCGGTGGTCAGGGCGTCGGGCATGACGTCCCATTCGACCTTGTCGACGTTGACCACCTTGCCGCCGGCCAGGCCGCTGGCGGGTTCCTTGCGCGGCACGTAGTCGGTGTTCTTGGCGTAGACGGTCTTCACGCCCGGCTTGAACTCGACGACCTTGAACGGACCCGAGCCGGTCATGTCGGTGATGGGCTGGCCGATGGCCAGGTCGGCGATGCGCTTGGGCATCATGAAGGGCGCGGTGCCGGTGGGCTTGGACAGGGCGCGCAGCGCCAGGTCGGTGGGCTCCTTCATGACGATGCGGAAGGTCTTGTCGTCGACCACCTCGATCTTGTCGGTGAACTTCATCAGCGTGCGGCCCATGCCGTCGCCGGCGGCCCAGCGCTTGATCGAGGCCACGCAGTCTTCGGAGGTCACGGGCCTGCCGTCATGCCATTTCTGGCCGTCGCGCAGCGTCATGGTGTAGGTCTTGCCGTCGGGCGAGACCTCCCATTTTTCGAGCATCTGGGGCTGGATCTTGTTGTCGGCGTCGGTCGCCAGCAGGGTGTCGTAGATCATGTAGCCATGCCACGTCGTGATGTACGCGGTGGTGGCGTGCGGATCGGTCAGGCGCAGCGGCGAGTGCATTACCGTTTTGATCACGGTCTCGGCATAGGCGCCGTGAGCCGCCATGAGGGTTGCGCCGGCCAGCGCGGCGGCTCGGACGAACTTCAGCATGAATCTTCCCCTTGATGCGTCAATGAGCGGCGCTCTCGCGCCGCTGCGTCGTTGATCCGCCCCGCGAGAGGCGGCGTGCGAGGTTCAGGCGGTAGCGGGCCGGCCCGCGAAGACCGGTCCGCAAGGCGCCATTCTGATGCCCGGACGCAACCGTGTCCACGGTTGTTTCGCGGCGTCCATCAGCATGGAGCCGGGCGCTGCGCACACCAGTATCGTCTGCGCGATGGAAGTGAAATCCGCGCGGAAGTGCGCGGAGCTCTTGACCACCAGGATCGCCGCACGCCGCGGTTCCACGCCCGCGAAACGGAACATTTCCTGGTCCGCCATCTGCACCTTGTTGGAGGCGACGACGATGCGTACGCCGCCGATGCGCAGACAGGCGCTGGGGCCCAGGTCCATGTGGAATCCGCGGTAGAACGCGCCGTGCGTATCGAAGCGCCCATCCGAAGTTTTCTCGACTATGAATTCGGTGTCCAGCGGTTCGTCCTCGGGTATTCCCGAGTGTCCACCCAATGCAATCCGGATCTTCTTCCCGACGCCCGCGCGGTGCGCGGCCAGCGCGGCGGCCGGATCGACGATCAGGCCGATGGCGGCGTCGCGCGCGTCGTGCCGGATCAGCGCGCGCAGCAGCCCGGTGGTGTCCGAGCTGCCGCCGGCGCCGGGGTTGTCCTGCGCGTCGGCGATGACCACCGGTTTGGCGGCCTCGCGCGCGATGCGCATGGCTTCCTGCACGGCTTCGTCCGGCGTGTAGAGGCGCCCGCCGAAATCGCGTTCCGCGTTGAGCACGGCGCGCGTCATCTCGTCGGCCGCGGCGTCGGCCTCGGCCTGGGTCTGGCCATAGGCCCACACCGTGGGCGCGCATTCGGGAAAGTCGGCCGCCGGAAAGCCGGTGGCGAACGAAAGGCTGAGCGCGCCGCGCGCCTCGATCTCGCCCACCAGCTGGTACAGGCTGCGCGAGGGCTCGATGTCGGTCGATTGCCAGCACAGCGAAATCAGGTAGGGCAGCGAGCGCAGCGCCGCGCAGGGCCGCGGCTCGCCGGCCAGGCGGCGCGCCAGCAACTGCGCGGCGCGCTGCCCGGTCTCGGCCATGTCGACGTGGGGATAAGTGCGATAGCACACCAGCGCGTCCGCGTGGCGCACCATGGCGCGCGTCACGTTGGCGTGCAGGTCCAGGCTGGCCACCACCGGTACGTCCGGTCCCACCAGCTCGCGCACGCGCCTGAGCAGCTCGCCTTCGCCGTCGTCCAGGTGCTCGGTGACCATCGCGCCGTGCAGGTCCAGATAGACCCCGTCCAGCGGCCCCGCCTGCGACAGCCCCTGCAGGATCATGGCGCTGATGCGCTCGAACGCATCCTTGGTGACCGGCCCCGACGGACTGGCCGCCGCCCAGGTCGTCGGCACCAGCACATGCCCGCCCATCGCCTCGATGAACCCGGCCACCGGTATGTTGGCCCCCGCCACCGCCTGGAACATCGCCGCCCCGCTGACCAGCTTCGGCCAGCCGCCGCCCTTCTCGGCAAAGTCCTCCCACGCCGCGCGCGAAGGCGCGAACGTATTCGTCTCATGCTGAAAACCGCCGATCCCGATACGCATCAAAATCCCCCAGTCTCCAAACGCAGGAAGGCGCGGGAATCACCCCGCGCCCGTAAGCCCATCACATCACCGCACGCAAAGCACGCCACCGCCCCAAACCACCAGGCCCTCCCCAAGCCGGGTCGCGCGGATCCGGCTTTGCCGGTCCGCAGCGACGCCCCCCTGGGGGGGAAGCGCGTAAGCGCTTCGGGGGGGGGGACCATCACTTGGCTACAGGCATCGTGAATTCAGCGCCCTTGGAAATACTGTCCGGCCAGCGCTGCATCACGCTCTTGTAGCGCGTATAGAAGCGGATGCCTTCCTCGCCGTAGGCGTGGTGGTCGCCGAACAGCGAGCGCTTCCAGCCGCCGAAGGAATGCCAGGCCATGGGCACCGGGATCGGCACGTTGATGCCGACCATGCCGACCTTGATCTGGCGGGCGAAGGCGCGCGCCACGCCGCCGTCGGACGTGAAGCAGGCCACGCCGTTGCCGAACTCGTGGGCGTTGATCAGGTCCACCGCGGTGGCGAAGTCCGGCACGCGCACGATGCACAGCACCGGCCCGAAGATCTCTTCGCGGTAGATGTTCATGGCGGGCTTGACGTTGTCGAACAGCGTGCCGCCCAGGAAAAAGCCCTTCTCGTTGCCGGCCACCTTCAGGTCGCGGCCGTCGACCACCAGGTCGGCGCCGGCGGCGATGCCGTCCTCGATATAGCCCAGCACCTTGCCGCGGTGCTGCGCCGTCACCAGCGGGCCCATTTCGGCGTCGGCCTGCATGCCGTCCTTGACCACCAGCGCCTTGACGCGCGGCGTCAGGCGTTCGACCAGCTCGTCGGCCACGTCGCCCACGGCCACCGCCACCGAGATGGCCATGCAGCGTTCGCCGGCCGAGCCGTAGGCCGCGCCCATCAGCGCGTCGGTGACCTGGTCGAGGTCGGCGTCGGGCATGACCACGAGGTGGTTCTTGGCCCCGCCCAGCGCCTGCACGCGCTTGCCGCGGCGCGTGCCTTCGGCGTAGATGTATTCGGCGATGGGCGTGGAGCCGACGAAGGACAGGGCCTCGACGTCGGGGTGCGCGATGAGCGCGTCCACCGCCTGCTTGTCGCCCTGCACCACGTTGAACACGCCGGGAGGCAGGCCGGCCTCGGTCAGCAGTTCGGCCAGGCGCAGCGAGGCCGACGGGTCGCGCTCGGAAGGCTTGAGCACGAAGGTGTTGCCGCAGGCGATGGCCACCGGGAACATCCAGCACGGCACCATCATGGGAAAGTTGAACGGCGTGATGCCGGCCACCACGCCCAGCGACTGGCGCATGCTCCAGTTGTCGATGCCGCCGCCGATCTGGTCGGTGTACTGGCCCTTGAGCAGCTGCGGAATGCCGCAGGCGAACTCCACGATCTCGATGCCGCGGGTGACTTCGCCCTTGGCGTCGGAGAACACCTTGCCGTGCTCGCGCGTGATGAGTTCGGCCAGTTCGTCCTGGTGCTGGTCGAGCAGCGCCTTGAAATTGAACAGGATGCGGGCGCGCTTGAGCGCCGGGGTTTCGGACCAGGCCGGGAAGGCCGCGCGGGCGGCGGCCACGGCCAGCGCCACGTCCTCGTTGGAGGCCAGCGGGATGGAAGAAGTGACCTCGCCGGTGGCGGGGTTGAAGCCGTCGGCGTAGCGGCTGCTGCTGCCGTCGTAACGCTGGCCGTTGATGAAATGGGGAATCGTCTTCATGGGTGCAAAGCTCAAGGCGGGAAACGGATGAAAAGCGGGGCGGCCGTCCGCCCCGCGCGGCTTAGGCCACTTCCTTCAGGACCTTGCCGATCTGCTCGAAGATCTGGCCGATCTGGGCCTCGTCGATGATCAGCGGGGGCGAGACGGCGATGATGTCGCCGGTGTAGCGCACCATCAGGCCGCTGTCGAAGCAGCGCTGGAACACCTCGGCGGCGCGGGCGCCCGGGGCGCCGTCGCGCGGCGCCAGCTCGACGCCGGCCACCAGGCCCAGGTTGCGCACGTCGATCACGTGGGGCGCGCCCTTCAACGAATGCGCGGCCTCCTGGAAGGCGCCGGACAGCTTGCGGGCGCGGGCGAACAGGTCCTCGCGGCGGTACACGTCCAGGGTGGCCAGGATGGCGGCGGCGGCCAGCGGGTGCGCCGAATACGTATAGCCGTGGAAGAACTCGATGCCGCCGGCCGGGCCGTTGACGATGGCGTCATGCACCTCGCGCTTGACGGCGACGGCGCCGGCGGGCACCGAGGCGTTGCTCACGCCCTTGGCCATGGCGATGAGGTCGGGTTTCACGCCGAAGTACTCGGAGGCGGTGGCCGCGCCCAGGCGGCCGTAGGCGGTGATGACCTCGTCGAAAATCAGCAGGATGCCGTGCTTGGCGGTGATTTCGCGCAGCTTTTCCAGGTAGCCCTTGGGCGGGATCAGCACGCCGGTCGAGCCTGCCATGGGTTCGACGATCACGGCGGCGATGGTGGAGGCGTCGTGCAGCGCGATGATGCGCTCCAGCTCGTCGGCCAGGTGGGCGCCCCAGGCGGGCTGGCCCTGGGAGTAGGCGTTCTGCTCCAGGTTGTGGGTGTGGGGCAGGTGGTCCACGGCCGGCAGCAGCGCGCCGGAGAAGGTCTTGCGGTTGGCCGAGATGCCGCCGACCGAGATACCGCCGAAGCCCACGCCGTGGTAGCCGCGCTCGCGGCCGATCAGGCGGGTGCGCTGGCCGTCGCCGCGGGCGCGGTGGTAGGCCAGCGCGATCTTCAGGCAGGTGTCGACCGATTCCGAGCCGGAGTTGGTGAAGAACACGCGGTCCAGGCCCTCGGGCATCAGGCCGGCGACGGCGGTGGCGGCTTCGAAGGCCAGCGGGTGGCCGAGCTGGAAGCCCGGCGCGTAGTCCATCGTGGCCGCCTGGTTGGCGATGGCCGCGACGATTTCCTCGCGGCCGTGGCCGGCGTTCACGCACCACAGGCCGGCGGTGCCGTCCAGCACCTGGCGCCCGTCGGCCGAGGTGTAGTACATGCCCTTGGCCTTGGCCAGCAGGCGCGGCTGCGCCTTGAACTGTTTGTTGGCGGTGAAGGGCATCCAGAGATGGGACAGGTCGGGCAGGGCGGGGGCGTTCATGGCGGCTCCTGAAATAGGTGGACGCCGGGCCGGCGCGGCGATCGCGCAGCCAGCGGCATGCAGACGATTCTGGTGCGTACGCCGGGGAATGCAAATATACGATCCGCGCAATTGCCGCTAACTGTATAGTTATAAACGGCACAACTGTACAGTTATCTCCGTGATCGATTTCCAGCCCATCCGCGCCCGCGGCCAGGCCCCGAGCCTGGTCGAACAATTGGCGGCCGCCATCCTGCAAGGCATCGAGGCGCAGACGCTGCGCCCGGGCATGGCGCTGCCTTCGGTGCGCGAGTGCGCGCGCCAGTACGGCGTCAGCACGTTCACCGTGGCCAGCGCCTACAGCCGGCTGGTGTCGCAGGGCTGGCTGGCGGCCCGTCCGGGCGCCGGCTACCGCGTCGCCACGCCCGACGCGCCGGCCCGTCCGGCCCGCGCCCCGGCATGGGAGCCGCCGCGGCTGAACGCGGCCTGGCTGCTGTCGGACATCTTCGCCGACCACTCCATCCCCATCAAATCCGGCTGCGGCTGGCTGCCCGGCGAATGGCTGAACGAGGAAGGGCTGCACCAGGCCCTGCGCCACATGGGGCGGGTGCCGGCCATGCGCATCGCCAACTACGGCCACCCCTACGGCTACGCGCCGCTGCGCGACACCATCGCCGCCAGCCTGGGCGCGCAGGGCATGGAGGTCGAGGCCTCGCAGGTGGTGCTGACCCAGGGCGTGACCCACGGGCTGGACATGGTGATACGCACGCTGCTGCGTCCGGGCGACACCGTGCTGGTGGAGCAGCCGGCCTACGCCAACCTGCTGCAGATGCTGCGGCTGGCGGGGCTGCGCGCGGTGGCCGTGCCGCGCACGCTGGACGGCCTGGACTGCGAGGCGCTGGACGCCGCCGTGGCGCGCCACCGGCCGCGCGCGCTGTTCATCAATACCGTGCTGCAGAATCCGTCGGGCGCCAGCATCGGCATGGCCAACGCCTTCCGCATCCTGCAGGCGGCCGAGCGCCACGGGCTATGGGTGATCGAGGACGACATCTCGCGCGAACTGGCGCCCGGCGTGACGCCCATGCTGGCCGCGCTGGACGGGGCGCGCCGGGTGGTCTACCTGGGCGGCTATTCCAAGGTCATCAGCCCGTCGGTGCGGGTGGGCTACGTGGTCGCGCACCGCGACCTGGCGCGCGACATCGCGCGCACCAAGATGGCGGTGGGACTGACCTCGCCGGAAATCATGGAACGCATCGTGCACCAGGTCATCCGCGAAGGGCGCTACCGCGCCCACATCGCCCGCACCCGCGAACGCCTGGCCGAGGCCCACGCAAGCGTGGCGCAGCTGATGGCGCAGCACGGCTTCGAGGTCTATGGACGGCCGCAGGGCGGCCTGTTCCTGTGGGCGCGGCCGGGCGGGCAATGGCGCGAACGCGGCGCCAGCGGCCTGGCCGAACTGGCGCTCAAGGACGGCATCTGGCTGGCGCCGGGGTCCTACTTCGAGGTGGACGAGGCCGATACCCCGTGGATACGGTTCAACGTGGCGTATTCGGACGCGCCCGAGTTGTGGCGGTTCATGCGGAATACGGGGGCGTGGGACGGGTGACCCTAAGCGGCGCGCTCGTACGTGACGAAATCGTATTCGTAGCCGTTTTCGGCCGGCTGCGGGGCGCGCGCGGTTTCCTTCCACTGGAAGGCCGGCAGCAGCGGGAAGAAGGCGTCGCCCTCGACCTGGGCGTGGACTTCGGTGGCCAGCACGCGCTGCGCCAGCGGCAGGGCCTGCGCGTAGATCTGGGCGCCGCCGATGACGTAGGCCTGCGCCGCATCGCCGCAGGCTTCGATGGCGGCCTGCAGCGTGGCGACCACGATGGCGCCCTCGGCGCGCAGGTCGGGATTGCGGCTGATCACGATGTTGCTGCGGCCGGGCAGGGGGCGGCCCAGCGAGTCCCAGGTCTTGCGGCCCATGATGATGGGATGGCCCAGGGTGCTGCGCTTGAAGTGCGCCAGGTCGCCCGGCAGTTTCCAGGGCAGGGCGTTGTCGCGGCCGATGGCGCGATTGGTGGAATAGGCGACGATCAGGGTGAGGCTGGCGGACATGGGAAGACGGGTTCGGATGGATGCCCTAGCGTAGCAAATTCCACTAGTCGGCGGCGTGCTCCAGGAAATCCTCGGCCGGCATGGGCTTGCCCAGCAGAAAGCCTTGCAGCGAATCGCAGCCCAGCCCGGTCAGGAAGTTCTGCTGCGCGGCCGTTTCCACGCCCTCGGCCACGATGCGCAGGTTGAGCTGCTGGGCCAGGGCGACGATGGCCGACACGATGGCCGCGTCCTCGTCGTCGTTCTCCAGCTGGTTGACGAAGCCGCGGTCGATCTTCAGTTCGGTCGCCGGCAGGCGCTTCAGGTAGAGCAGGCTGGAATAGCCCGTGCCGAAATCGTCGATGGAAATCGCCACGCCCAGCGCCGACAGGCGCTTGAGCACGGCCAGGCTGGCCTCGGCGTCGCGCATGGCGGTGGATTCGGTCACTTCCAGCGTCAGGCAGGCCGGCGGCACGCCGTGCCGCTGCAGGGCCGCGCGCACCGTCTCGACCAGGCCGGCATGGGCGAACTGCAGGGCCGAGATGTTGACGGCGATGCTCCAGTGGCGCTGGCCGGCGTCGATCCAGGCGCGCATCTGGCGGCAGGCCTCGTCGATGACCCATTCGCCGATGGGCAGGATCAGGCCGGTCTTTTCCGCGATGGGGATGAACTGGTCCGGACCGACCAGCCCGCGCGTGGGGTGGTTCCAGCGCAGCAGCGCCTCGGCGCCGACCAGCGGACCGGACGGGGCCTGGTACTTGGGCTGATAGTGCAGCACGAACTGGTTGCGCTCCAGGGCCATGCGCAGGTCGTGCAGCAGTTCGATCTGCTGGTGGGCGTCGGCGTTCATGGACGGCTCGAAGAAGCTGTAGCCGGTGCCGCCCAGGCGCTTGGCGTGGTACATCGCGGCGTCGGCGTTGGTCAGGAGCGCGTGGATGTCCTCGCCGTCGTTCGGATAGATGGCGATGCCGACGCTGGAGGTCACCAGCACTTCGTGCCCGTAGACCGTGACCGGGCGCGCGATGGCGTCGATCAGGCGGTCGGCCACGTTGGCGGCGTCGGTGGGTTCGACCACTTCGCTGAGCACGATGAATTCGTCGCCGCCCAGCCGCGCCACGGTGTCCTGCGTGCGCAGCGTCTGGCGGATGCGCTGGGCCAGGTCGATCAGCAGCGCGTCGCCCGTGTGGTGGCCATAGGCGTCGTTGACCGCCTTGAAGCCGTCCAGGTCGAAGAACAGCACCGCGAAATAGCCCTTGCGCCGGCTGGCGCTTTCCATGGCCTGCTCCAGCCGGTCTTCCAGCAGGATGCGGTTGGGCAGCTTGGTCAGCGTGTCGTGCAGCGCCAGCTGCACCAGTTCCTCGTTGGCCTCGGCCAGCGACGAGGCCAGCGCCGAGGTGCGCTCTTCCATCCGGTTGTCCAGCACCGCGACCAGCAGCGCGATGACCAGCACGCTCAGGGTCACCGCGGTCACGGCGATGGCCAGCCAGCCGGCCGAGATGCCGCTGTTGGCGGCCATGCAGATGCTGCCTTCGGGAAAACCGGCGGCGGCCATGCCGGTGTAGTGCATGCCCACGATGGCGATGCCCATGACCACGGCCGCCAGCGGGCGCGACCACAGCATCCGCGGCCCGCCGTGGCGCAGCCGGTACGTGATCCACAGCGCGGCGCCGGAGGCGCCCACCGCGATCAGGATGGACAGCGCGAACCATTTCGCGTCGTAGATAATGCCCGGCGTCATGCGCATCGCGGCCATGCCGAGGTAGTGCATCGCCGCGATGCCGGCGCCCATCAGCAGCGCGCCGGCCGCCAGCCGGCGGCCGGGCAGCTCGTCGCGGCTCACGGTGCGCAGCGCGAACGCCGAGCAGCCGATCGCGATGGCCAGCGACAGCAGCGTCAGCGGCAGGTCGTAGCCCATCGGGATCGGCAGGCTGAACGCCAGCATGCCGATGAAATGCATGGACCAGATACCCACGCCCATCGCGAAGGCCCCGCCCGCCAGCCAGTAGCGGGCCGCCGGCTGGCCGCAGGCGGCCCGCACCCGGTTGGCCATTCCCAACGCCGTATACGAAGCCAGGATGGCGACTCCCAGGGATACGAGGACGAGCGAAGGGTTATACGTTCCAACGAGCATGTGTGGGTCCTGTCCTTAGCGCATACAGCGGCCGCGCGGGCTTCAACTCAAATCAATTGGTAGTCAATGGTTGCAATTCGATCGCAGGCTGGCCCTGGCTGCCGTTCGGGCGCTGCGCGTGTTCTCAGGTCGGGATAGGGAAGACGGCCGGGCCAGGCCGGCGGCAGGCGCCGCCGGGCGGCGGGTCAGGGCTGGTCAGGGTTGGACGCGCAAGGGCGCTGGCGCGCGTCCATGGCCAAGGGTTGGGTTATACCGAAATCGCGCTGCCAGATGCTCACCAATCCTCACCTGCGCCCGGCGCGGCGACGGGCTACACGGCCATGGCCGCGGTCAGGGGAGCATGGTGGCGGTAGCCGGCCAGGGAAAAGTCGCCCGGCTCCACTTTTTCCAGCCATTCGGGTTCGTAGCGCCCGGTGACCGCGAAGTCGGGGATGCGGTCCGACAGCACCAGCCGCGGCGCTTCGTAAGGCTCGCGCGTGAGCTGCTCGCGCAGCATGGGCAGGTGGTTTTCGTAGATGTGGGCGTCGCCGATGAAGTACGAGAACCAGCGCGGCGTGTAGCCGGTCAGCCGGCCGACCAGGTGCAGCAGGGCCGCGCCTTCGGTCAGGTTGAACGGCGTGCCCAGGCCCACGTCGTTGGACCGGATGTACAGGCACAGCGAGATCTCGCGGGTGGTCGCGTTCGGCAGGAACTGGTAGAGCAGGTGGCAGGGCGGCAGCGCCATTTCCTCGATCTGCGCCCAGTTCCAGCCGTGGAACAGGATGCGGCGGTCGCCCGGGCGCTCGTGGATGGTGTCCAGGCATTGCCGCAGCTGGTCCACCGCCTTGTACAGCAGCACCTTGGGCCGGCCGTCCTCGTTCAGGTCGGCCACCTTGGCGTAGCCGCGCGCCAGCGCGTCGGCGATCTGGCTGTCCCGGGCTGCGTCCAGCACCTTGTAGGCGGGCCACTGGCGCCATTGCACGCCGTACACCGGGCCCAGGTCGTCGGGGCCTTCGCGGTACGGGTTGGCCAGCCACTGGCTGTTTTCGTTGGCGTTCTGGTCCCAGACCTTGCAGCCCAGCTCGCGGAATTCGGCGGCGCTGCGCGAGGCGCGCAGGAAGCCCACCATTTCTCCGATGGCGGACTTGAACGCCAGTTTCTTGGTGGTGACCGCCGGAAAGCCCTGCTGCAGGTCGAAGCGCAGCGCGGCGCCCGGCATGCTGAGGGTGCGGATTCCGGTGCGGTTTTCCTGCCACGCGCCGGTGTCCAGGATGGTTTGAACGAGGTCCAGGTATTGTTTCATGGCGGGACGCAGACTGGCCGCCGCGATCGGATCGCGGCGGCGCGGATGAAGATGGGCAATATCGGGATTACACCACGGGGGCGTGGTTCAGGCGGCGGCGGGGGCTTCGTGGGTGTCGACGATGTCGACCGAGAAGGTCAGGGCGGCCGTTTTTTCCAGCATGGCCGAGGCCGAGCAGTATTTCTCGTGCGACAGCTGCACCGCGCGCTCGACGGCCGCGCGCGGCAGGTTGCGGCCGGTGACGGTGAAGGCGAAGTGGATGCGCGTGAACACCTTGGGATCGGCGTCGGCGCGCTCGGCCTGCAGCTTGACGCTGCAGCCGGTGACGGCATGACGGCCGCGCTTGAGGATCAGCACCACGTCGTAGGCGGTGCAGCCGCCGGTGCCGGCCAGCAGCATTTCCATCGGGCGGGGCGCCAGGTTGTGGCCGCCGCCGTCCACCGCGCCGTCCATCACGGCCACGTGGCCGCTGCCGGTGCTGGCGGTAAAGAGCATGCCGTTGGGGCCGCCCCAGTCGATCGTGCATTCCATGTTGTCGAGTCCTTGAGCTTGAGCGCAGTCAATGGTCGATGATACCTGTTGCGTACAATTTGAGGCATGAGAGCCCCGCCCCGCATCAGGGGCAGGGGCGCCTGCCTTGCCTAGGAGTCGCCTATGTCCACCGCCCTGTCCAGAACCGGCCCTGCCTTCCTGCGCCGCACCAATCCGCTGGACGCCTTCCTGGCCGAAGCCGACCGCGCGCTGCGGGTGCTGAGCGGCAGCGCCACCGCCGGGCGGTCCTATCCCGCCACCGCCGAGGAAGCGCCGCAGGCCCTGTCGGCCCAGGAAAAACGCCATGCGGCCGGGCTGATGCGGGTGAACCACGTGGGCGAGGTGTGCGCCCAGGCGCTGTACCGCGGCCAGGCCTCGGTGTGCCGCGAACCGGCGCCGCGCGAGCTGCTGCTCAACGCCGCCGCCGAGGAGGTGGACCACCTGGTCTGGTGCAACCAGCGCCTGACCGAGCTGGGCAGCCGTCCCAGCCTGCTCAATCCGTTCTGGTACGCCGGCTCGTTCGCGCTCGGCGTGCTGGCCAGCTATGCCGGCGTGCCGCGCAACCTGGGTTTCATGGCCGAGACCGAGAAACAGGTCGAGGCGCATCTCGACGGCCATCTGCGCACCTTGCCGGTGCAGGACGAGCGCTCGCGCCAGATTGTCCAGAAGATGAAGGACGACGAGGCGCAGCACCGCGCCAGCGCCGAACAGGCCGGGGGCGTGCCCCTACCGCTGCCCGCGCGGGCCGCCATGAAAGCCATGTCCAAGGTGATGACCAGCACGGCCTACTGGATCTGAAGCGAGGGCGCTTCGGCGCCTGCTGCGAAATGTTGCGATGCGCAAAAAAGCAATAAAACAGTGCGCGACGCACTATTCCGGTGCAAAAGCTAGGGCGGGATTACCCGATGCGATCTAGGGTTAATCCGAAACGGGTTTACCCATTCAGCAAAAACCCTTTTTCCGGTAAGATCATTGTCTGGCGCGGCTTTCCAGGGGGAGGGCCGAGGCCATGAGGCAAAAACGCAACGAAAAAAAGATTCGTGGCGGCAGATCAAAAAAAATCTTGCATCGCACAAAAAGCTTCGGTACTATTCATACATCGGATGTTGAAACGCAGTCGGCGCGGTGCAAAACCCCGACAGCGCAGCGAGCGGAAAGCCAGCTCCCAACATGCCAAGGTTGTCTCCTCCACCCTCCTCCTTTGGTGGATTTAGCCCGAGATCTCACGATCTCGGGCTTTTTTTTGCCTGCGCGAGCTCCGTCCCCAGTTTATTCACCCAACCGCCGGGGCTTCGCGTTTTCCCTTGGATATTTCGGGTGCGCACGGGCGGAAAGTTCTACAATCATCTGCATGAAATCCGTATTTCGGCGCGTCCGGGCGCTGGGCGTTACGTTCTGTGCCGGGGAATTGCACTTCCTTATTCCTCCCATATATGGGCGTTACACCTGCCTCCGATAATGGCGGGCCTGTCTCGATAGACCAACCAAAGGTGATGCTTTGACCTGGCTGTACATTTGCGTGGTCGCATTCATGGTGGGGGGACTCATCGTGGCGTCGGAGCGCTGGCATGGCGCTTTTACTGGCGACAGCGACCTCAACAAGCCTCAGGCCAACCATTCGCGGGCCACACCCCGCGTGGGCGGCCTCGCGGTGCTGGCCGGCACGCTGGCCGGACTGCTGGTGCTCGGCCCCAGCAACATGACGCTGACCTGGCTGTGGCCCGCGCTGTTCGTCGCGGCGCTGCCGGTTTTCGTGGCCGGGCTGCTCGAGGACATCACCAAGGACATCGGCGCCAGCAAGCGCCTGCTGGCCGCGTTCCTGTCGGCCGCGATCGCGTGGTGGCTGCTGGGCGGCGTCAGCCGCGTGGGCATGGCCCCGGTGGATTACGTGCTCTCGTTCTGGCCGGTGTCGCTGCTGTTCACCATGTTCGCGGTGGGCGGCTGTACCCATGCGCTGAATATCGTCGACGGCATGAACGGCCTGGCCGGCATGGTCGCCACGCTGATGGCGGTTTCCATCAGCCTGGTGGCGCTGCAGGTCGGCGACGTGCCCATCTTCCTGGTGGCCGCGGCCCTGGCTTCGGCCACGCTGGGCTTCCTGGTCTGGAATTTCCCGTTCGGGCGCGTGTTCCTGGGCGACGGCGGCGCGTACTTCCTGGGCTTCATGCTGGCCGAGCTGGCCGTGCTGCTGGTGGTGCGCAACCCGTCGGTGTCGCCGTTCTACGCCCTGGCCGTGCTGTTCTACCCCGTATTCGAAACCGGCTTCTCGATCTGGCGCCGCCGCTTCAAGCGCGGCGTGCCGGTGGACCAGCCGGACGCGCTGCACCTGCACCAGCTGGTGTTCCGCCGCCTGGTCCGCGTGACGTTCAGCCGCGGCCGCCGCCATGCCGTGCCGGCGCTGTGCAACGCGCTGGCGTCGCCCTACATGTGGGTGCTGGCCCTGATCGGCCTGGTGCCGGCCACCATCTGGTGGGACAACGCCTGGGCGCTCGGCGCCAGCCTGGTGGTGTTCGCCAGCGTCTATATCTGGCTCTACGCGCGCCTCGTGTCCTGGCGCCGCCCCGGCTGGCTGCTGCTGCCGTCGGTCCTGCGGACCACCGATTAGCGTGGAGCGCCCCGGCGGCGGCCGCCGCCGGGCCAGGTTTATCTATCACCCGACCATATTTAAGATGCCGTAATCGTTCTACGGTGAAGGGAGAGTTATGTTGCAAATCCAGGATGTGAAGCTCGCGGTCGTCGGCCTGGGCTATGTGGGCCTGCCGCTGGCGGTGGAGTTCGGCAAGAAGCGCCCGGTCATCGGCTTCGATATCAACGCGCGCCGCATCGACGCGCTGAAGGCCGGGCACGACCATACGCTGGAAGTCAGCGACGCCGAACTGGCCGAAGCGGCCCAGCTGAGCTATACCGCCGACCGCGCGGAACTGGGCAAGGCCAACGTGTTCATCGTGACCGTGCCGACTCCCATCGACGAATACAAGCAGCCCGACCTGACGCCGCTGGTCAAGGCCAGCGAGACCATCGGCGCGGTGCTCAAGCGCGGCGACATCGTCATCTACGAATCCACCGTCTATCCGGGCGCCACCGAAGAAGACTGCGTGCCGGTGCTGGAGCGCGTCTCGGGCCTGAAGTTCAACGTCGATTTCTACGCCGGCTACAGCCCCGAGCGCATCAACCCGGGCGACAAGGAACACCGCGTCAACACGATCAAGAAGGTCACCTCCGGCTCCACGCCCGAAGTGGCCGAGCTGGTCGACCAGCTGTACCGCGAGATCATCACCGCCGGCACGCACAAGGCTTCCAGCATCCGCGTGGCCGAGGCCGCCAAGGTCATCGAGAACACGCAGCGCGACGTGAACATCGCGCTGATCAACGAGCTGGCCCTGATCTTCAACAAGATGGGCATCGACACCGAAGCCGTGCTGCAGGCCGCCGGCACCAAGTGGAACTTCCTGCCGTTCCGTCCGGGCCTGGTGGGCGGCCACTGCATCGGCGTGGACCCGTACTACCTGACCCACAAGGCGCAGTCCATCGGCTACCACCCCGAGATCATCCTGGCGGGCCGCCGCCTGAACGACTCGATGGGCAGCTATGTGGTGTCGCAGCTGGTCAAGGCCATGACCAAGCGCCGCATCCACGTGCAGGGCGCGCGCGTGCTGGTGATGGGCCTGGCCTTCAAGGAAAACTGCCCCGACCTGCGCAACACCCGCGTGGTCGACATCGTCAAGGAACTGGGCGACTACAACGTGGACGTGGACGTCTACGATCCCTGGGTCGACCCCGAAGAGGCGGTGCACGAATATGGCCTGACGCCGGTGGCGCAGCCCGAGCAAGGCAAGTACGACGCCGTGATCCTGGCGGTGGCGCACAACCAGTTCAAGGCGCTGGGCGCCGAGGGCATCCGCAAGCTGGGCAAGCCGCAGCACATCCTGTACGACCTGAAGTACGTGCTGTCGCCCGCCGACTCCGACCTGCGTCTCTGAGGATTGCCCATGACCACCCGTTTCGACACCATCAAGCAAGAACTGGCGGCCGCGCCGCGCAAGTGGCTGGTGACCGGCTGCGCCGGCTTCATCGGCTCGAACCTGCTGGAAACCCTGCTGAAGCTGGATCAGACCGTGACCGGCCTGGACAACTTCGCCACCGGCCACCAGCGCAACCTGGACGAGGTGCGCGCCTCGGTCAGCCCCGAGCAATGGGCGCGCTTCACCTTCATCGAAGGCGACATCCGCGACCTGGAAGCCTGCCGCCGCGCCGCGCAGGGCGTGGACTTCGTGCTGCACCAGGCGGCGCTGGGCTCGGTGCCGCGCTCGCTGAAGGACCCGATCACCACCAACGAGGTGAACATCGGCGGCTTCCTGAACATGCTGGTCGCGGCGCGCGACGCCGAGGTCAAGTCCTTCGTGTACGCGGCCTCCAGCTCCACCTACGGCGACCATCCCGCGCTGCCTAAGGTCGAGGAGAACATCGGCAATCCGCTGTCGCCGTACGCCGTGACCAAGTACGTCAACGAGCTGTACGCCGACGTGTTCGCCCGCTCCTACGGCTTCGAGAGCGTGGGCCTGCGCTACTTCAACGTGTTCGGCAAGCGCCAGGACCCGGACGGCGCCTACGCCGCGGTGATCCCCAAGTGGACCGCCGCCATGATCAAGGGCGACGACGTCACCATCAACGGCGACGGCGAGACCAGCCGCGACTTCTGCTTCGTGGACAACGCGGTGCAGGCCAACATCCTGGCGGCGATGGCGCCGGCCGAAGGCCGCAACCAGGTCTACAACGTGGCCGTCAGCGGCCGCAGCACCCTGAACCAGCTGTTCGGCTTCCTGGCGCAGGCGCTGGGCAAGCAGGGCGTGGACTACGCCAAGCAGCCGGTGTATGCGGATTTCCGCGCCGGCGACGTGCGCCATTCGCAGGCCGACGTCAGCAAGGCCGGCCGCCTGCTGGGCTACGCGCCCACCCACACGGTGCTGCAGGGCCTGGAAGTGGCCATGCCCTGGTACACGCAATTCCTGCGTTGATTTGAAAGCACTAGCCAGAAAACTCGGCAACATCCACCCGGATCACCTGCGCATATTCAAGGGCGCGTTCCGGGTGGCGGTGTTTCTGCTGTTGGGCAAGGCCGCCGGCGCCGTCAAGGAGATGGCGGTGGCGTACCGCTACGGCGTCAGCGACGCCGTGGACGCCTATCAATTCACCATGACGATGGCCACCTGGCTGCCCGTGACCATCGTGGGCGTGCTGTCGGTGGTGCTGATCCCGGTGCTGGTGCGGCTGCGCCGCGCCGAGGAAACCGAAAGACGCCTGTTCATCGGCGAGCTGCAAGGCTGGGTCGCCGCGGCCGGCGTGGCGCTGGCGCTGCTGACCTGGTTCGCCTGGCCGCAGGTGCTGGGCATGCTGGGCCAGGGCCTGTCGGCCCAGGTCCGCGAGATGACCGGCGAGCTGCTGGCGGCCTTCGCCCCGGTGGCGGCGCTGCTGCTCGTCGCCGGCATCAGCGCCGCCCGTCTGCGCGCGCAGGAGCGCCACGTCAACACTTTGCTCGACAGCGTGCCTGCCGTGGCCACCCTGGCCTGGGTCATGCTGGCGGCCAGCGCCGACGGCGTGGGGCCGCTGCTGTGGGGCACGCTGGTGGGCTACGCCATCCAGACCGTCTGGCTGGCCTGGCTGGCCGCGCGCGCCGACGGCGGCTTCTGGGGCGCGCCGCGCCTGTCGCTGCGTTCGCCGCACTGGCCGGAGCTGATGAGCGCGGCCGGCGTGATGCTGATCGGCCAGGTGGCCATGAGCTTCGTCGGCCCGCTGGACCAGTACGCCGCCGCCAACCTCGGCGCCAACGCCAACGCCACGCTGGGCTACGCCAGCCGGCTGCTGTCGCTGCTCCTGGGCATAGGCGCGGTATCGGTGGGACGCGCGGCGCTGCCCGTGCTGGCCGACGTGCAGGCGCGCGGCGATACCGGCCGCGCGCGCGTCATGGCCCTGAAATGGTCCGTGCTGATGGTGGCCGCCGGCGGCGGCGCGGTAGTGCTGGGCTGGGTGCTGGCGCCGTGGGGCGTGTCGGTGCTGTTCGAGCGCGGCGCCTTCACGGCCGAGAACACCCAGGCCGTGGCGCACGTGCTGCGCTGGGGGCTCCTGCAGCTGCCGTTCTATTTCGGCGTGCTGATCCTGGTGCAATTGCTGGCCAGCCAGAACCGCTACCGCATCATGTCGGCCATCGCCGTGGGCAACTTCCTGCTGAAGGCGGCGCTGAATCCGTTGCTGGCGGCCCGCATGGGCGCGGCCGGCATCATGCTGGCCACCAGCCTCATGTACCTGCTGTCCTTCGCCTGCTACCTGCTGGTGGCGCTGCGCAAGGCCGAAACCAAGGAGGCCGATTGAATGTCCGAGACTGATTTCGGCCGGCCCCTGCGCGTCCTGCTGTTCATCCATTCGCTGGGCGGCGGCGGGGCCGAGCGGGTCGCCGCCGACCTGAGCGCGCACTGGGCCGAGATGGGCCGCGAGGTCATGGTGGTGACCCAGGCCGGCGCCGCGGGCGACGTCTATGCGCTGCATCCCAAGGTGCGCCGCGAGGTGCTGGACACCGCGGGCGAGGGCGGCGGACTGCGTGGGATCTGGAGCAACGTGCAGCGCGTGCGCGCGCTGCGCCGCGTGGTCCGGTCGTTTCGGCCCGACATCGTGCTGGGCATGATGACCACGGCCTCGGTGCTGTCGGTGCTGGCCTGCGCCGGCCTGTCGTGCCGGGTGATCGCGACCGAGCACACGCATCCGCCGTCGCAGACCCTGTCGGGCTTCTGGCAGCGCCTGCGGCGCCTGACCTATCCGCGCGCCGCGGGCGTGGTGGCGCTGACCCGCGGCACCGCGGACTGGCTGGACCGGCATGTGCCGGGCTGCCGGCTGGCCGTCATCCCCAATCCGGTGCATTTCCCGCTGCCGCGCGCGGAACCCGTGCTGGCGCCGGTTGCCGGCGCGGGCCGCAAGCGCCTGCTGGCCGTGGGCCGGCTGCATGCCGACAAGGGTTTCGACCTGCTGATCCAGGCCTATGCCCGGCTGGCGTCCTCGCATCCCGGATGGGATCTGGTTATCCTGGGCGAGGGCGACGAGCGGCGCGCGCTGGAGGCGCAGGTGCGCGAAGCCGGATTGCAGGAGCGCGTCTTCATGCCGGGGCGCGCGGGCAATGTGGGCGACTGGTACGAAAGCGCCGACCTGTACGTGCTGACCTCGCGCTTCGAGGGCCTGTCCAACACCCTGCTCGAATCCATGGCCAGCGGCCTGGCCGCCGTCGCCTTCGATTGCGACACCGGCCCGCGCGAAATCGTGCGCGACGGGGTGGACGGCGTGCTGGTGCGGCCCAACGGCGACGTGCCCGCGCTGGTGGCGGCGCTGGACGCGCTCATGCGCGACGACGCCGCGCGCGCCCGCATGGCGCAGGCGGCGATCGATGTGCGCGAGCGGTTTTCGGCCGCGCGCGTGCTGCAGAAATGGCAAGAACTTTTTGACGGCGTGCGCGCGCCGGGCCGCTAGGGTCCGGGCGCGTCATGCCGTTGCTACGGTGACCACGAGAACAACATCATGTGTGGAATAGTCGGTATCTGGGGCCCCATCGGGAACAAGGCGCAAGTGCTGGCGGAAAGCTGCCGCCGCATCCGCCACCGCGGGCCCGACAGCAATGGCTTCTGGGAAGATCCCGAGGCCGAGCTGGCGCTGGCGCACGTGCGCCTGGCGATCCTGGACCTGACCGAAGCGGGCCACCAGCCCATGACCTCGGCCTGCGGCCGCTACGTCATGGTGTTCAACGGCGAGATCTACAACCACCTGGACATCCGCAAGCAGCTGGAGCAATCGGCGCTGGCGCCGTCCTGGCGCGGCCATTCCGACACCGAGACCCTGCTGGCGGGCTTCACCGCGCTGGGCATCGAGGCCACCTTGCAGGCCGCGGTGGGCATGTTCGCCATCGCGCTGTGGGACCGCGCCTCGCGCAAGCTGGTGCTGGCGCGCGACCGCATGGGCGAAAAGCCCCTGTACTACGGCTATTCGGGCGCGGAACTGGTGTTCGCCTCCGAACTCAAGGGCCTGATGCCGATCCCCGGCTTCGGCGGCGAACTGAACCGCAATGCCCTGGCCTCGTTCATGCGCCACAACTACATCCCGGCGCCGCAATCGATCTTCCAGGGCATCGCCAAGCTGCCGCCGGGCACCTGGGTCGAATTCACCGCTGACGACACCCGCAGCCGCCGCATGCCGCAGCCGCGCGTGTACTGGTCGGCGCGCGAGGCGGCCGACGTCGCCGCGCAGTCGCCGCTGTCGTTCGACAACGACGCGCAGGCCGCGCAGGCGCTCGAAGGCGTGCTGTCCAAGGCGGTGGGCGGCCAGATGCTGGCTGACGTGAGCCTGGGCGCGTTCCTGTCGGGCGGCATCGATTCGTCCACCATCGTCGCGCTGATGCAGGCGCAGAGCTCGCAGCCGGTGCGCACCTTCGCCATCGGCTTTCATGAGAAAGGCTACGACGAGGCGCAGCACGCCAAGGCCGTGGCCGCGCACCTCGGCACCGACCACACCGAGCTGTACGTGACGGCGGAAGACGCGCTGGCCGTGGTGCCCACGCTGGCCGACATGTACGACGAACCGTTCGCGGATTCCTCGCAGATCCCGACGTCGCTGGTCACGCGCATGGCGCGCCAGCACGTCACGGTGGCGCTGTCGGGCGACGGCGGCGACGAGCTGTTCGGCGGCTATTCGCGTTATTTCCGCGTGAACAACTGGTGGCAGAAGTGCGAGCGCGTACCCGCGGTGCTGCGCAAGCCCGCCGGCGCGCTGCTGAGCGCCTCGGCGCTGCTGCCCGGGCGCGGCGCCTGGCGCGGCAAGGTCGGCAAGCTGGGCGAGCTGCTGCGCGCCGACACGCGCGGCGAGTTCTACCGCCATTTCGTTTCGTACTGGGCCGACCCGTCCAGCGTGGTCAAGGGCGGCGTGGAGCCGGTGTCGGAATTCGCGCGCGCCATGCAGGGCTCGACCTTCGAATCCATGATGAAGCTGGACACGGTCACCTACCTGCCCGACGACATCCTGGTCAAGGTGGACCGCGCCGCGATGGCCGTCAGCCTGGAGACGCGCGTGCCGCTGATCGACCATCGCGTCTACGAATTCGCCTGGAGCCTGCCGCACCACTACAAGGTGCGCGGCGCCACCGGCAAATGGCTGCTGCGCCAGGTCCTGTACCGCCACGTTCCGCAGGCGCTGGTCGACCGGCCCAAGCGCGGCTTCGCCGTGCCGCTGGCCGCGTGGCTGCGCGGCCCCTTGCGCGAATGGGCCGACACGCTGCTGGATCCGGCGCGCCTGCGCCAGGAAGGCTGGTTCGAGCCCGAGCCCATTCTGCGCAAGTGGCGCGAACACACCTCGGGCCATCGCAACTGGGACAGCCATCTGTGGGGCGTGCTGATGATGCAGGCCTGGCTGGACCGCTACCGCAACGGCAGGAACCAGGGAGGATCGGTTGGGAGTCTTTGACGCATGAAAATACTGATGCTGGTCAGCTCCATGCACGCCGGCGGCGCCGAGCGCGTCGCCGCGACGCTGGTCAACGCCTGGGCCGAGCGGGGCGACAGCGTCACGCTGACGCCGACCTTCTCCTCCAAGGGCAGCTGCTTCTATCCGCTGTCGGACAAGGTGAAACTGGCCTGGCTGGCGGACCTGGCGGGCACCCGCGCCGGGGGCGCCAAGGCCGCGTTCGCGCGCCTGCTGGCGCTGCGCCGGCATATCCGCGACACCCGGCCGGACGTCGTGGTTTCATTCCTGACCAACGTCAACGTGGCCGCCATCCTGGCCACGCGCGGCCTGGGCGTGCCGCTCATCGTCTGCGAGCGCACCAATCCCGTGGCCGAAACCACCACCGGCAAGGTGTGGCGCAGACTGCGCCGCCTGCTGTATCCGCGCGCCGACATGGTGACGGTGCAGGCCGAAGACACCGCGGGTCCGTTCGCGCGCCAGGTGCCCGGCATCAAGCGCCTGGCGGTCATTCCCAATCCCTTGCCCGCGCCGCTGCTGGACGCGCCGCTGGTGCGCCAGCGCGACGCCGGCCCGCGCGAACTGCTGGCGATGGGACGGCTGGTGAGCGACAAGCAGTTCGACCTGCTGATCGACGTCTATGCGCAGCTGGCGCCCGATTTCCCGGACTGGAACCTGCGCATCTGGGGCGAGGGGCCGGAGCGCGGCGCCCTGGAAGAACGCGTCGCCCGCCTGGGCCTGCAGTCGCGCGTCAGCCTGCCCGGCCGTACCGAGGCGCCATGGGAGGAACTGGCGCGCGGACAGGCCTTCGTGCTGAGTTCGCTGGTCGAGGGCTTTCCCAACGTGCTGCTGGAAGCCATGTCGCTGGGCCTGCCCTGCGTGGCGTTCGACTGCCCCAGCGGTCCGCGCGAAATGACGCGCGACGGCCAGGACGCGCTGCTGGTGCCGGCCGGCGACCGCGACGCGCTGCGTGAAGCGCTGCGCCGGATCATGAGCGATGCCGGGCTGCGCGAGCAGCTGGGCCTGCGCGCCTCGGCCGCGGTGCGCCAGCGCTACGCGCTCGCCAGCGTGCTGGCGCATTGGGACGAGCTGTTCGACGCGGTCAGGGAGGGGCGATGAGCGCCCGCAAGCTGCGCGTCATGCACGTGATCACCGGCCTGGGGCAGGGCGGCGCGGAGTCCGTGCTGCTGCGCCTGGCCACCTATCCGGAGGCGGCGGTGGAGCACACCGTGGTCTCGCTCACCGATGAAGGCATATACGGCGAGCGCCTGCGCGCCGCCGGCGTGGCCGTGCATGCGCTGGGCATGAAGCGCGGGCGGGTCAGCCTGGGCGGTTTTCTCGCCCTGCGCGCGCTGATCGCGCGCACGCGTCCGGACGCGGTGCAGACCTGGATGTACCACGCCGACCTGATCGGCGGCCTGGCCGCGCGCCTGGCCGGCGTGCGCGCCATCGCCTGGGGCATCCGCAATTCGGGCGAGCACCTGGAGCGCAGCAGCCGCTCGGCGCGGCTGGTGCTGCGCGCCTGCGCGCTGCTGTCGGGCTGGGTGCCCCGGGCCATCGTGTGCGCCGCCCAGAAAGCGGCCGAGCGCCACGCCGACAAAGGCTACCGGCGCGACCGGCTGGTGGTCGTCTCCAACGGCTACGACCTGTCGCGTTATACGCCCGACGAGGCCGCGCGCGCCCGCGTGCGCGCGCAATGGGGGCTGGCCGACGACGCGCCGGTGATCGGCTGCGTGGCGCGCTGGGACCCGCTCAAGGATCACGCCAACCTGCTGCGCGCCATCGCCGCGCTGGTGCGCGACGGCCGCGACGGCGGCCTGCGCTGCGTGCTGATCGGCCGTGGCATGGCGGCCGACAACCCCGAGCTGGGCGCTTTGATAGACCGGCTCGGGCTGCGCGAGCGGCTGGTGCTGGCCGGCCCCAGCGACGACGTGCCCGCGGCCATGAACGGCCTGGACCTGCACGTGCTGTCGAGCTGCGCCGAAGGATTTCCCAACGTGGTCGCCGAGGCCATGGCCTGCGGCGTCTATTGCGTGGTGACCGACGTCGGCGACGCGGCCTATATCGTCGGCGACACCGGCGTGGTGGTGCCGCCCGAGCAGCCCGAGGCGCTGGCGCGCGGCATCGAGACCGCGCTGCGCGAGGTGGCCGCGCGCGGCCGCGAGCGCGCCGGCCAGCCGGCCCGCGCCCGGGTGCTGGAACGGTTCGATCTCGCCCGCATGGTGCAAAGCTACATCGCCGTATGGCGCCGCATTTCTGGAGTGCAAGAATGAGCGCGCCGCGCCGCCTGCTGTTCGTCGTCAACAATCCGGCCTTCTTCATGTCGCATCGCGTGCCGGTGGCGCTGGCGGCGCAGCGCGCCGGCTACGAGATCCACGTCGCCACCATGGACGGCCCGGCCGTGGCCGAGATCGAGGCGCTGGGTATGGCGCACCACGCCATTCCCATGACGCGCAGCGGCAAGCATCCCTTGCAGGAGCTGGGCACGCTGCTGGCGCTGGTGCGCCTGTTCCGCCGCCTGCGTCCGGACATCGTGCACCTGGTCACCATCAAGCCGGTGCTCTACGGCGGCATCGCCGCGCGCCTGACCCGCGTGCCGGGCATGGTCGCGGCGATCTCGGGGCTGGGCTTCGTGTTCCTGTCCAATTCGCTCAAGATGCGGCTGGTGCGCGCCGTGGTGGCGCGCCTGTACCGGCTGGCGCTGGGCCATCCGAACAGCCGCGTGATCTTCCAGAACGCTAGCGACCGCGACCTGCTCAAGTCGCTGGGCGCGGTGCGCGACGGCCAGGTGGTGCTGATCCGCGGCGCGGGCGTGGACCTGCAGGCCTACCGCGCCGTGCCCGAGCCGCCGGCCCCGCCCGTGGTCGTGACGATGGTGGCGCGCCTGCTGCGCGACAAGGGCGTGCAGGAATTCGTGCAGGCGGCGCGGCTGCTGCGCGAGCGCGGCGTGCCGGTGACGATGCAGCTGGTGGGCGGCGTGGACGCCGGCAACCCGACTTCCGCCACCCCCGAAGAGGTGCAGGCCTGGGAGCGTGAAGGCTGCGTGCGCGCGCTGGGCGAACGCAGCGACGTGGCCGGGCTGTACGCGGCCTCGCACATCGCCGTGCTGCCCTCGTACCGCGAGGGGCTGCCCAAGTCCCTGCTGGAAGCCGCGGCCTGCGGGCGCGCGGTGGTGACCACCGACGTGCCGGGCTGCCGCGACGCCATCGAGCCGGGCGAGACCGGCGTGCTGGTGCCGGTGCGCGACGCCCGGGGGCTGGCCGACGCTATCGCCCGCCTGGCCGGCGACGCGGCGCTGCGCCAGTCCATGGGCGCGGCGGGCAGGGCGCTGGCCGAACGCGAATTCGATATCGAGCGGGTCGCCCGCATCCACGTCGGCATCTACGACGCGCTGGGCGGCTGAGGGCTTCGCCGCCTCAGTGGCGGCGCGCGATGGCGTCGATCCAGTAGCGGGTGGAAGGGTCCTGCTCGATCGCCTGCGGCGCGTCCAGCTCGTGCATGATGCCCTTGGCCAGGACCTTGCCGAACTCGACCCCCCACTGATCGAAGGGATTGATGCCCCAGATCACGCCCTGCGTGAACACCTTGTGCTCGTACAGGGCCAGCAGCGCGCCCAGCGTGTAGGCCTCCAGGCGCGGCAGCACGATGAGCGACGACGGGCGCCCGCCCGGATGCACGCGATGGCGCGCCAGGCGCCGCGCGCGCGCCGGGTCGCGCTCGGTCGCCGAGGTTTCGGCCAGCGCTTCCTCGTAGGTCTTGCCGCGCAGCAGCGCCGAGCGCTGCGCCAGGCAGTTGGCGATCAGCAGTTCGTGATGCCGCGCATAGGCGTGGGCGGGCTGCTCGCACAGGATGAAATCGACCGGCGCGCCGGCGGTGTCCTGGTGCAGCCATTGGAAGAACGTGTGCTGGCAGTCGGTGCCCGGCATGCCCCACACGGCCGGGCCGGTGGGCACGCCGGCGGGGCTGCCGTCGGCGGTGGCGACCTTGCCCAGCGATTCCATTTCCAGCTGCTGGGCCCAGGGCACCAGGTGGTAGAGGCGCGAGTCGTACGGCGCGATCACCAGCGAGTCGTAGCCCAGCACGCTGCGATTGACCACGCCGGCCAACGCCAGCTGCACCGGCGCGTTTTCCTCGATGGGCGCATTGCGGAAATGCTCGTCCATGGCGGCCGCGCCGGCCAGCAACTGTTCGAACACCTCGTTGCCCAGCGCCAGCGCTATCGGCAGGCCGATGGCCGACCACAGCGAATAGCGTCCGCCCACCCAGTCCCAGATCTGGAAGATGTGGTCGGGCAGGATGCCGAGGTTGAGCGCGGCCTCGACGTTGGCCGTGATGGCCACGACCTGCCGGATGGGATCGGCCACGCCGGCGTCGCGCAGCCAGTTCATCGCCACTTCGGCGTTGGCCAGCGGTTCGGTGGTGGTGAACGACTTGGACGCGACGATGACCAGGGTGTCATGCGGGTCCAGGTGGCTCATGGCTTCGGCGACCGAATGCGAGTCCACGTTGGAGGCGAAGCGCACCTCGCGGCGCACCCCGCCGTGGCGCAAGGCCCGCGTCACCATGCGCGGGCCCCAGTCGCTGCCGCCTATGCCCAGGTGCAGCACACAGCCGTAGCGGTCGGCGGCGTCGGCCTTGCGCACGAATTCGCGCATGCGTTCGCGCTCGGCCAGCACGGCCTTGGCCACCATGGCCGGCGGCTCGGCGGCGCGCAGCGCGGTATGCCAGGCGGCGCGCTCTTCGGTCCAGTTGGCGTTGCCGCCGTCGAACAGGCGCGCGCGCGCGGCCTCGAAGCCCTGCTGCGCCAGCAGCGCGGCCTCGGCCTGCTGCAGCGCCGGCGAATAGGCCTGCGCGCTGAGGTCCAGGCGCAGCCCCGGGGCGCTGATCACCCGCAGCTGTTCCCCCCTTTTCGGGGCGGCACGGGTTGCGGCGATGAACTGTTGCCACGCAGGGCTGTGGGATAACGGCATAAGCAGTCTAGAAAGGCAGATGGGCTTGCGGCGCGAGCTTGCTCAATTCGCGGCGGAAGTCGGCTTGGATGCGTTGCAGCGCCTCGGCCGTCTGCGCTTCGAACCGCAGCACGACGACCGGCGTGGTGTTCGACGGACGCGCCAGGCCGAAACCGTCCGGATACTCGGCGCGCACGCCGTCGATGGTGATGACGCGCTTGGCGCCCGGGAACTGGCCCTGGTCCTGCAGCGCCTGGACCAGCGCGAAAGGCTGTCCTTCTTCCATTTCGAGCTTGAGCTCGGGCGTGGAGACGTCCTGGGGCAGGGCTTCCAGCATGGCGCAGGGATCGGCGGCGCGCGACACGATCTCCAGCAGGCGCGCGCCGGTGTAGAGCCCGTCGTCGAAGCCGTACCAGCGTTCCTTGAAGAAGATGTGGCCGCTCATTTCGCCGGCCAGCGGCGCGCCGGTTTCGGCCAGCTTGGCCTTGACCAGCGAATGGCCGGTCTTCCACATGAGCGGCACGCCGCCGGCCGCCTCGACCGACAGGCCGACGTGGCGGCTGCACTTCACGTCGTAGATGATGGTGGCGCCGGGATTGCGTTCCAGCACGTCGCGCGCGAACAGCACCAACTGGCGGTCGGGCCAGACGATCTGGCCGGACTTGGTGACCACGCCCAGGCGGTCGCCGTCGCCGTCGAAGGCCAGGCCCAGTTCGCAGTCGGTCTCGGCCACGCACTTGATCAGGTCCTGCAGGTTCTTGGGTTCGGCCGGGTCGGGGTGGTGGTTGGGGAAGTTGCCGTCGACCTCGCAGAACAGCTCGGTGACCTCGCAGCCCAGCGCGCGGAACAGCGCCGGCGCGACCGCGCCGGCCACGCCGTTGCCGCAGTCGATGGCGATCTTCATGGGGCGGGCGAGCTTGACGCCCGAAGCCACGCGCGCGACGTAGGCGGCCACCAGGTCGAGCTGGCGGCGCGTGCCGGGGCGCGCGGCGGGCGCGGCCGCGCCGGCGTTCATGCTGGCCGCCAGCGCCTGCACGTCTTCGCCGTACAGGGCGCGTCCGCCCATCATCATCTTGAAGCCGTTGTACTTGGGCGGATTGTGGCTGCCGGTGATGGCCACGCCCGAGCCGGTCTGCATGACGTTGGCGGCGAAATACACCAGCGGCGTGGGCACCATGCCGATATCCAGCGTATCCACGCCGCCTTCCAGCATGCCTTCCTGCAGCGCCACCGACAGCATTTCGCTGCTCAGGCGGCCGTCGCGGCCGACGACCAGGGTCTGCACGCCTTGCTCGCGGGCGCGCGCGGCCAGCGCCGCGCCCAGCGCGCGGGCGAAGCCGGCGTCGATCAGGTCCGGCACGGTGCCGCGGATGTCATAGGCTTTGAAGACGGCGGCGGGAAATTGCGTGTTGTTGCCCACGGCGATTCCTTTCATAGGGTTACAGCGCAAAGTCTCAATGGGTTAATGGTAAACCCGTATAGCAAGATGCGCTTGGCGACTGGCCAGGGCGAATTATCCCCCATTGGAGGTCGGCCTTCATCGGACGAATGCCGTAGGGCGTTTGCCCCCGGTTCGTCCGGGGCGGAAATTGCCGGACGCCCGAAGGTGATACGCTTGCTATGCAAGCAGAAAGACCGGGAGGGGCCATGGCTGCCAAAGTTTCTACTGTCATGTCATCGGGAGGCGCCAGCAGCCGGCGGGGCCCTCCCACGGATCAGGCCGGGCCGGCCCCCGGCCGCGAGCGCCGCCTCGACGTCCACGTCTACATCGCCGATTCGGGCGCCCTGGCCACGGGCCGCGCCTGGGAGCGCTGCGTCTGGCGCGAGGCCCGCGTCCTGATCGCCGAGTGCCCCGCGCCGCACCTGCCCGTATCGGTCGAGAACGCCTTGCGCGCGGTCGCCGCCGACGTGGCGCGCGACCGCGGCTGGCAGGGCATGGGCACGGTGGCTTTCGCGCTGGACGACCGCAGCGGCGTGTTCCGCGTGATCGACGCCGAAGCCCGGGCGCATGCCGGCGCGGCGGTCGCGGACTGCGAGCCGGTCGCCGCCCACGCGCTGGAAGTGCGCATCGACGGCTGCGTCGACCGGCGCCTTCCGTGCACGCGGCTGCTGGTCTGCGGGGCGACCCGCGGCGAGGCCCTGCGCCGCGCCTACCGCGCCCTGTCCGAGATGCCCGGCCCCGCGGGCGTGGACCGCGCCTTTCTGATGAACCGCATCGCCTCGCGCGCCTTCTGCTCCGGCCTCACGGGCACGCGGCTGGACCAGGCGGTAGGCTAGGTCGCGCGGCGCGTCAGCCCCTACAATAGTCCGCAGATTTCCGTATCCCGCGACCGGCGGACCGTGCCGGCGCATTCCATGGCGCATTCCATTCATGCGGCGCGTATGACTTTGCTGAGCGATCTACAGTCCCTGCTGGGCCCTGCCCACGTCCTGACCGGCGCCGACGCCGATTCCTACGTGCTGGACTGGCGCCGCCGCTACAAGGGCGCGGCGCTGGCGGTGATCCGCCCGGGTTCCACCGGGGAAGTGGCGGCGGCGGTGAAGCTGTGCGCCAGGCATGGCGTGCCGCTGGTGCCGCAGGGCGGCAATACCGGGCTGTGCGGCGGCGCCACGCCCGACGCCTCCGGCACGGCCATCGTCCTTTCCACCGCCCGCCTGACCGCCGTGCGCGCGCTGGACACCGACAACGACACCATCACCGTGGAGGCCGGCTGCGTGCTGCAGGCCGTGCAAGAGGCCGCGGCCGCGGCCGACCGGCTGTTTCCGCTGAGCCTGGCCGCCGAAGGCAGCTGCACCATCGGCGGCAATCTCGCCACCAACGCCGGCGGCACGCAGGTGCTGCGCTACGGCAACACGCGCGAGCTCACGCTGGGCCTGGAAGTCGTGACGCCGGACGGCGAGATCTGGAACGGCCTGCGCGGCCTGCGCAAGGACAACACCGGCTACGACCTGCGCGACCTGTACATCGGCAGCGAGGGCACGCTGGGCATCATCACCGCGGCCACGCTCAAGCTGTATCCCCGGCCGGTGGCCTCGTGCACCGCGCTGCTGACGCTGGACACCATAGACGGCGCCGTGGAGCTGCTGTCGCGCGCCCGCGCCGGCTTCGGCGCCGCGCTGACCGGCTTCGAGCTCATGAGCGGCGCCTGCCTGCAGGCGGTGGTGCGCCTGTTCCCGCAGCAGCGCCTGCCGTTCGAGGGCGATTCCGCGGCCTCGCCGTGGTTCGCCCTGCTCGAACTGTCCGACAGCGAAAGCGAGGCGCATGCGCGCGAACGCTTCGAAGCGGTGCTGGGCGCGGCCATCGAGGACGGGCTGGTCAAGGACGCGGCCATTGCCGCCAACGTGGCGCAGAGCAGGGCGCTGTGGCACCTGCGCGAAAGCATTCCGCTGGCCGAGGCCGAACTGGGCAAGTCGGTCAAGCACGACGTGTCCATCCCCATCTCCGCCATCGCCGGCTTCGTGCACAAGACCAACGGCCTGCTGCAGGCGCGCTTTCCCGGCGTGCGCCACGTGGTCTTCGGCCACCTGGGCGACGGCAACCTGCACTACAACGTGGCTCATGCGCCGGGCCAGACCGAAGCCGAACTGCTGGCCCTGCAGGGCGAGATCTACGAGGTGGTGCACGACAGCGTGCACGCCCACCACGGTTCGATCAGCGCCGAGCACGGCGTGGGCCAGCTCAAGCGCGACGAACTGCCCCGCTACAAGAGCCCGGTGGAGCTGGCCCTGATGCGCAGGATCAAGCAGGCGCTGGACCCGCAGGGCCTCATGAATCCAGGCAAGGTCCTGCAGGCCTAGAAGAGAACCCCGACCATGGCAGCCAGTCCCGCAGCGGGCGCGAATTGCAGAGTCCTGATCGTCGAGGACGACCCCGTCATTGCCGGCAATCTGTACACCTTCCTGGAAGCCCGAGGCTTTCTGCCGGACACGGCCTATTCCGGGCCGGCGGCGCTGCAGCGGCTGGCGGAACAGCGTTTCGACGCGCTGATCCTGGACATCGGCCTGCCCGGCATGGACGGCAACGCCGTGCTGCACACGCTGCGCAACGAGCGGCGCCTGGCCCTGCCGGTGCTGATGCTGACCGCGCGCGACAGCCTGGAAGACAAGCTGGCCGGCTTCTCGCACGGCGCCGACGACTACCTCACCAAGCCCTTCGCGCTGCTGGAGGTCGAGGCGCGCCTGCTTGCGCTGATCCAGCGCGCCCAGGGCTCGACCGTGGATTCGGTGCGCACCTTCGGCCCGCTGCAATACGACACCCGCAGCCGCGAGGTGTCGGTCCATGGCCAGCCGGTGCATCTGACGCGCAAGGCCGGCCTCATCATCGAAGCATTGCTGCGCGATCCGGGCAGGGTGGTCTCGCGCGAGGAACTGGAATCGGTGCTGTGGGGCAACGAGCCGCCGTCCTCCGACGCGCTGCGCAGCCAGGTGCACCTGCTGCGCCGGGCGCTGGCCGACGCGGGCTTCGACGGCATCGAGACCATACACGGCACCGGCTGGCGCCTGTCGCTGGACAACGGGGCGGCGCCATGACGCCGGCCGCCGGCGGCACCCTGACCCAGCGGGTGGTATGGGCGCTGACCGGCACGGTGGCGCTGTTCGTGACCGCGCTGGCGCTGCTGGCCTACCTGACCTTCGACCAGATGGAAGACGATCTGGTCAACGACATCCTCAACACCGAAATGGACCGGCTGGTCCAGCATGCGCGGGTCAGCGACGGCTTTCTGCCGCGCACGGGCGTGCGCGAGCTGGGCGGCGCCATGCGCGCCTGGATGAGCGTGGACGGCAACCGCCCCGAAGGCATTCCCGAGGAAATCCTGGCGCTGGACAGCGGCCTGCACCTGATCGAGCCCGGCCCCTACACCTGGCACGTCATGGTGGCCGACACCGGCCGCGGCAAGGTCTACCTGCTGTACGACGCCACCGACAACGAAGAGCGGGTCCACGACTTCGGCCTGATCGTGCTGGGGGTGGGCGCCATCTGCGTGGTGGGCGCCTATGCGCTGTCGCGGCGCGTGGCCGCGGTCGCGGTCAGCCCGCTGCTGGACCTGACCGACCGGCTGGCGACCTGGGCGCCGGGCGCGCCCGACATGGCCGTCACGCGCGACGACGAGGCCGGCCGCCTGATCGAGGCCTTCAACCGGGTGCAGAACCAGGTCGACCGCTCCATCGCCCGCGAGCGCGAATTCGCCGGCAACCTGAGCCACGAAGTGCGCACGCCGCTGGCCGCGATCCGCTCGGACAGCGAGCTGATGCTGCTGACCCAGACGCTGACCCCGGACCAGCGCGAGCGCCTGGCGCGCGTGGTGAACAACGTGGACGACGTCATCGTCAGCCTGGAAAGCGCCCGCGCGATGGCGCGCGACCAGCTGCGCGAGCCGGAGCCCGTGGACCTGGCCGCCTGCATGGAGGACGCCTGGCGCGGCTACGAGGCCCAGGCGGCGCAGGCCGGGCTGCGGTTCGACAACCGGATCGCGGCCGGGCACGTCCGCACGCTGGACCGCTACGCGCTGCTGACGGTGCTGCGCAACCTGGTGCGCAACGCGATGGAGCATGCCGCGCCGGCCACGCTGACCGCGCGCCTGGCCGACGACGGCGGGCTGGAATTGGCCGACGACGGCAAGGGCATCGCCGCCGACGACCTGCCGTTCCTGTTCCGCCGCTACTACAGCGGCCGCATGCGGGATGCGGGCGGGGGCGCGGCCGAGGAGACGGCGCGCGGGCTGGGCCTGGCGATCGCCAAGCGCGTCTGTGACATGCAGGGCTGGTCGCTCGGCGTCGAGTCCGCCCGCGAGGGCCAGGCGCGCGGCACCCGCTTCATGTTGCGCTTCGAGGACACCGGCGAGGGCGAGGGGGCCGCGCAGCCCCGAATTTGACGAAATTTCGACTTTCGGCGGCTTACGCTTTTCGTTTGCCCGAAGCTCCTTTCGTCCTCGACCATGCCGCCCCTGACGTTGCCCGCGCTGCGCGCGCCGACGGCCGCCTCATACCTGTTTACCCACGTCATCGCCGTGACGCTGGCGCTGGCCGGCCTGGCCTGGTGGGCCAACGCCTCGGGGCTGGACCTGCGCATCGCCGCCGCGCTGTTCGATCCGGCGCTGGACGACTTCCCGCTGCGCGCCAACCGCTGGCTGGAACTGATCGGGCACCGCATGGTGCTTGCCCTGCCGATCGGCGTGGCGCTGGCCGCGGTGGCGGTCGCGGCGGCCAGCTACCGCATCCCGGCATGGCGGCGCTGGCGCGCGCCGGCGCTGGCCGTGGCCGCCACCTGCCTGGCGGGGCAGATGCTGGTGCAGGCGCTCAAGCACCACACCACGCTGCCGCGTCCCTACGACCTGGACACGCTGGGCGGCTACACCCCCTATCCGCAGCACTGGTGGACCTGGGCCCGCGCCAAGGCCGGCGGCGCGCTGCCCAGCGGCCATGCGGGCGCGGGCTATTCGATGCTGGTGCTGTATTTCGCCGGCTGGTCGCTGGGCCGGCCGGCCCTGCGCTGGTGGGGGCTGGCCGTCGGCATCGCCGCCGGGCTGGGGTTTTCCGCGGTGCGCATCCTGCAGGGCGCCCATTTCCTGAGCCAGACGCTCTGGTCGGCGGCGCTGCTGTGGCTGCTGGCGGCGCTGTTCTTCTATCCGCTGATCGTGGGCCGGCGCGGTGGCGGCCAGGCCTGACCCCGGTTGTCGTACAACCATTTCCCCGACCGTATAATCGACAGGCGCGGTTTTTTCAGCGCCTCGCGTTGTGCAACCGCTTCCGGATTCCTCTGATGAACGCTCCCGTCGAACCTCCCGTCCTGCCGCGGCGCCGCCCGCGCAACCTGGCCCAGGGCCTGGTCGAAAGCATCGGGCAGCGCATCCGCGGCGGCCAGATCCGGCCGGGCGACAAGCTGCCGACCGAAGCCGAAATCATGCGCGAATTCGGCGTCAGCCGCACCGTGGTGCGCGAAGCCCTGTCGCGGCTCCAGGCCTCGGGCCTGGTCGAGACCCATCATGGCGTGGGCACCTACGCGCTGGAGCCCAGCGGCGGCGGCGATTTCCGGGTGGACCCGGCCGACATCGCCACCGTGCGCGACGTGCTGGTGCTGCTGGAATTGCGCATCTGCCTGGAAAGCGAGGCCGCCAGCCTGGCCGCGCTGCGGCGCAGCGACGCCCAGCTGCAGGAGATGCGGCGCGCGCTCGATGCGTTCAAGGGCGCGCTCGACGGCGGCGGCGACACGGTCACGCCGGATTTCCAGTTTCACCTGCTGATCGCGCAGGCCACCGACAACCGCTACTTCGCCGACCTCATGTCCCACCTGGGGGCGGCCATCATCCCGCGCACCCGCATCAATTCGGCGAAATTCGCGCACGAGGACCGGGCCGCCTACCTGGCGCGGGTGAACCTCGAGCACGAGGACATCTACAACGCCGTCCTGCGCCAGGACGCCGAAGGCGCGCGCGCGGCCATGCGCACGCACCTGAGCAACAGCCGCGAACGGCTGCGGCGCGCGCAGTAGGGCGGCGCCAAACCGCGTTAATCTTGCCCGTCTTCTTTTTTCGACCACGAGGCCGCATGGTTCTGCTCGGCATATCAATCAAGTTCGTTTTCATCGGGCAGGCTCTCCAGGGCCGGGAGGCGGTTGCATGCGCCGCCTGACGCTACGTTTCATCATTGCCATCCTGGCGCTGCTGACGCTGTCGCGCCTGGGCCTGGCCTTCTGGATGTGGGACCGGGTGCAGGCCGCCGGCGGACTCGGCCCCCTGCTGCTGGGCGGCCTGCGCATCGACGTGTGCCTGATGTCCATGGTGATCGCGCTGCCCGCGGTGCTGTCGCCCTGGTTCGGGCACCGGCCGCTGGCCGCGCGCATCACGGCCTGGTGGTTCCGCGTCTGGTGGATGCTGTACGTGCTGCTGGAAGTCTCCACGCCGCAGTTCATCGCCGAATACGACACGCGGCCGAACCGGCTGTACTTCATCTACCTGCTCAACCCGAAGGAAGTCGGGTCCATGCTTTGGCAGGGCTACAAGGGCGTGCTGTTCACCGCGCTGGTGGTGCTGGTGCTGGCCGCGTGGATCGCGGTCAGGCTGTTCCCGACCCGCGCCCGCGATCCTTTCATGGCGTGGTGGAAGCGGCCGCTGGCCTCGTTCGTGATCCTGGCGCTGGTATTCCTGGGCGCGCGCGGCACGCTGGAGCACCGGCCGATCAACCCCGCCAAGGTCGCGTTCAGCTCCGACGCGATGGTCAACGCGCTGGCGCTGAATTCGCTTTACAGCGTGTTCGACGCCGCCTACCGCATGCGCGACGAACGCTCGTCGGCCGCCATGTATCCCAGGATGCCGGTCGACGAAATGAACGCCATCGTGCGCGAGAAGGCCGGCATGGCCGGCGCGCCGCTGGACCCGCGCTATCCCAGCCTGCACGAACAAAAGGCCACGGTGCGCCGCGACAAACCCCTGAACGTGGTCATCATCCTGCAGGAAAGCCTGGGCGCGCAGTACGTGGGCAGCCTGGGCGGGCGCGACCTGACGCCGAACCTCGACCGGCTGGGCAAGGAGGGCTGGATGTTCCACCGCGCCTACGCCACCGGCACGCGCTCGGTGCGCGGGATCGAGGCGGTGACCACGGGCTTTCCGCCCAGCGTGGCCGACGCGGTGGTGAAGCTGCCGCGTTCGCAGACCGGCTTCTTCACGCTGGCGCAGCTGCTGGGCAAGCACGGCTACCGTTCGCGCTTCGTGTACGGCGGCGAATCGCACTTCGACAACATGCGCGCCTTCTTCCTGGGCAACGGCTTCGATGAAATCGTGGACCGCTCCAAGTTCGTGGACCCGGTGTTCGAAGGCTCGTGGGGCGCGTCCGACGAAGACATGTTCAACCAGGTCGACCGCCTGCTGCGCGCCGACGGCGACAAGCCGGTGTTCACGCTGGCGTTCTCGGTCACCAACCACTCGCCCTGGGAATACCCCGCCGGGCGCATCACGCCGGTGGGCGATCCCGCCACGGTGGATAACACGGTGCGCTACGCGGACTGGGCGCTGGGGCAGTTCTTCGACAAGGCCAGGCAGGCGCCGTACTGGAACAACACCGTGTTCCTGGTGATCGCCGACCACGATTCGCGCGTCTACGGCTCGATTCCGGTGCCGGTGCGGCATTTCCAGATCCCGGCGCTGATCCTGGGAGCGGGCATCGCGCCGCGCCAGGACCAGCGCCTGGTCAGCCAGATCGACATGGCGCCCACGCTGCTCTCGCTGATCGGGCTGGACAACGTCAACCCGATGCTGGGGGCGGATCTGACGCAGCGCGATCCGAACCGGGCCATCATGCAGTACGCGGACAACTTCGGTTACCTCCAGGGCGACAAGCTGCTGGTGCTGGAGCCGTCCAAATCACCCAAGGAATTCCGCTACGAGGCCGCGCCGGTGGGCCGCGACGAGGTCTACGAGCCGGTGCTGCCGGCGGACCCGCAGCTCACGCGGGAAGCCCTGGCGCACGCGCTGTGGGCCAGCTGGGCCTATCGCGAAGAGAAATACCGCCTGCCCTGAGGCCGGGTCGGCCGGGACGGGGCGCTGCCCCATGCCGGCCGGCTTGATCGCGCGCAAGCCGTTTTTCGCGCGCCGGCCGCACACTGGCGTCCATGCATAGTCCAGACCATTCCTCAGCGGACCGCTCCGCGGACCCGGCCCGCGCGGCCGATCTCGCCGACGCGCTGCCGCGGCGCACGTCCCGGCGCCGTCCCTTGCCCGTGCCGCGCGGCCGGCTGGCCTGGCTGACCGGCGTGGTCAGCGTGGCGCTGCTGGCCGCCAGCACGCTGTTCTGGTGCCTGCTGCTGTTTCCGGTGGCGCTGCTCAAGCTGCTGCTGCCGTTCGCAGCGGTCAGGCGGCTGGTCGATCCGGTGCTCAACGCCATCGCCACCGCCTGGGTGTCGTGCAACGCGGGCTGGCTGGCCTGGATACAGCACGCGCCCTGGGACGTGCGCGGCAACGCCGGGCTGCGCTACGCCGACTGGTACTTGGTCAATTGCAACCACCAGTCCTGGGTCGACATCTTCGTTCTGCAACGCGCGCTGAACCGGCGCATTCCGCTTCTGAAGTTCTTTCTCAAGCAGCAGCTGATCTACGTGCCGGTGATCGGGCTGGCGTGGTGGGCGCTGGATTTTCCGTTCATGAAGCGCCACGGCAAGGCCGAACTACGCCGCAATCCGGCGCTGGGGCGCGAGGACCAGGAAGCCGCGAGGCGCGCCTGCGCCAAGTTTTCGCTGGTGCCGACCAGCGTGATGGTGTTTGCCGAAGGCACGCGCTTCAGCGAAGCCAAGCGCGTCGCGCAGTCCTCGCCGTACCGCCATCTGCTCAAACCCAAGGCGGGCGGGCTGGCGGTGGCGCTGAACGCCATGGGCGCGCGCTTCCGCTCGATGATAGACGCCACCATCGTTTATCCCGAGGGCATACCCAGCTTCTGGGATTTCGCCTGCGGCCGCGCGGGCCCCGTGGCCGTGCGCATGAGGCAGCTGCCGGTGCCGCCGGCCTTCTGCGAGGCCGACTATTCCCGCGACAAGGCCTTTCGCGCCACCTTCCACCATTGGCTGGGGGAGCAGTGGCAGGCCAAGGACGACGAGATCGAGCGGCTGATGGCGCGCCGCCCCGACTGAGCGCGCGCGCCGCCGCCTTCGATTACATGCGCGCCGGCAGCACGGTGCCCGAGCTTTCGCCAAAGCCGATGCGCGGATAGCCCGCCTTCACGCATTCGGCGCGGATGATGATCTGGTCGCCGTCCTGCAGGAAGGTGCGCTTTTCGCCCCAGGGCAGCTCGATCGGCGTCTTGCCGCCGTTGCTCAGCTCCAGCAGCGAACCGGCCTCGGACGGCTGCGGACCCGACAGGGTGCCCGTGCCCAGCAGGTCGCCCGGCTGCAGGTTGCAGCCGTTGACCGTGTGGTGCGTGACCAGCTGCGCCACGTTCCAGTAGGCGTCGCGGAAGTTGCTGCTCGACAGTTCGGCGGGCGGCAGTTGTTCGGCGCGCGACTTGTCGGTGGCCATCAGCACGTGCATCTGCACGTCGAAAGCGCCCTTGCCGCGGTTGGCGTCGGACGACAGGTAGGGCAGCGGCTGCGGTTCGGACGGGCCGCGCACCCATTGGGTGCGGAACGGCTCCAGCGCTTCCATGGTGACGACCCAGGGCGAAATCGTGGAGGCGAAGTTCTTGGACAGGAAGGGCCCCAGCGGCTGGTATTCCCAGGCCTGGATGTCGCGCGCCGACCAGTCGTTCAGGATGCACAGGCCGAACACGTGCGATTCGGCGTCGGCCAGGCCGATACGCTCGCCCTGGGGATTGCCGGTGCCCACGAAGATGCCCAGCTCCAGCTCGTAGTCCAGGCGGGCGCAGGGGCCGAACTGCGGCGTTTCGCCTTCGTTTGCCGGGCGGGTCTGGCCGACCGGGCGCGGGAACTTCTGGTCCACGCCGATGCTGGAGGCGCGGCCGTGGTAGCCGATGGGCACCCACTTGTAGTTCGGCAGCAGGGGATTGTCGGGGCGGAACTGCTTGCCCACCGCGGTGGCGTGGTGCACCGAGATGTAGAAGTCGGTGTAGTCGCCGATGCGCGCCGGTGTGGCGTATTCCGCGTCGGCCTGGGCCACCAGCAGCGGCTCGACGGTGGCGCGCAGCGCCGCGCCTTCGCGCAGCGCGCGCGACAGCGCCAGGCGCAGCGCGCTCCAGTGGGCCTGGCCCAGCGCCATCAGCCCGTTCAGGCTGTCGCAGGCGCAGGCGGCCAGCGCTTGCGCGGCCTGGCCTTCGAAGGGCTGCTTGGCGGCCAGCGCCGACAGGTCCAGGATCTGGTCGCCGATGGCGACGCCCACGCGGAACGGCTCGGCCGAGCCCTTGCGGCGGAACGACGCGTAGGGCAGGTTCTGCACCGGGAAATCCGAGGTGCCCGTGTTGGCGCTGGCGACCCAGCTCTTCAAGGACGGGTCGTGGGTTTCATTGATGGGGGTAGTCATGGCTGCGTGTCTCTCTGTGTAGTGATGGGGTGGCCGTGGCCGGACAAATGCCAAACGGCGATGCGCTTGCGCGCATCGCCGCATACGGGGAAAACCGGAGTTTTCCCGTCACGCCTTGCTGGGGTCGAAGTGCTTGGCCAGGCCCTGCCAGCAGCGGTAATAGTCGCCCTGCAATTCTACCGAGGCCAGCGCCTGTTCCGTCGGGCGGATCACGCGGCGCGTCTCGAACATGAACGCCATCGTGTCGCGGATGTAGTGCGCCTTGCCGGTGTCGGCGTGCGAGGCCTTCTCGAAGGTTTCCGCGTCCGGCCCGTGGCCGCTCATGCAATTGTGCAGGCTGGCGCCGCCGGGGGCGAAGCCGTCGGCCTTGGCGTCGTAGACGCCCTGGATCAGGCCCATGAATTCGCTGGCGACGTTGCGGTGGAACCAGGGCGGACGGAAGGTGTTCTCCATGGCCAGGATGCGCGGCGGGAAGATCGCGAAGTCCATGTTGGCCGTGCCCGGGGTGTCCGAGGGCGCGGTCAGCACCGTGAAGATCGACGGGTCGGGATGGTCGTAGCTGATCGAGCCGATGGTGTTGAAGTTGCGCAGGTCGTACTTGTACGGCGCATGCGTGCCGTGCCAGGCCACCACGTTCAGGGGCGAATGGTCGATGGCGGCGCGCCAGAAGCCGCCGGTGAACTTGGCGATCAGCTCGAAATCGCCTTCCACGTCCTCGTACCAGGCCACCGGCGTCTTGAAGTCGCGCGAGTTGGCCAGGCAGTTCGAACCGATGGGGCCCAGTTCGGGCAGGCGCAGCGCCGCGCCGAAGTTCTCCAGCATGTAGCCGCGCGCCGAGCCGTCCAGCAGTTCGACGCGGAAGCGCACGCCGCGCGGGATGACCGCGATTTCCAGCGGCTCCAGGTCGATCAGGCCGAGTTCCGTGGCCAGGCGCAGGCGGCCCTGCTGCGGCACCACCAGCAGCTCGCCGTCGGCGTCGTAGAAATAGCGGCCCTGCATAGAGCGGTTGGCCGCGTACAGGTGAATGCCCACGCCGCCCTGTTCGTCGGGGCCGCCGTTGCCGCCCCAGGTCTTGATGCCTTCCAGGAAGTCGGTGGGGGCTTCGGGAATGGGCATCGGGCTCCAGCGCAGCTGGTTCGGCGTCACCGGACCGTGGCCGAAGGCGCTGAGCCAGCCCGCGGCGCCGGCGTAGGGCTCGAAGGGTTTGTGCTGCGCGCCAGGACGGATGCGGTAGAGCCAGGAGCGGCGGTTCTCGCTGCGCGGCGCGGTGAAGGCGGTGCCCGACAGCTGCTCGGCGTACAGGCCGTAAGGGCATTGCTGGGGCGAATTGCGGCCCAGCGGCAGCGCGCCGGGCAGGGCCTCGGTGGCGCAATCGTTGCCGAAGCCGGTCTGGTATTGCAGTTCCATTGAATCCTCCTGGGCGGCGGCGCGGTGCATGGCCGCGCGGCCTGTTTCAGAGACAAGCCCCGCGGCGCGGCCGAGGGGCGATACCTTATTGTCGGAAAAAAACCCTCTTGCGGCTACGGGAATGTAAAAATAGAGACTATAAATTTTGTGAATAACAGGAACCCTCATGGCCGAGCTGCGCGACGTCGATCTGAACCTGCTGCTGCTGTTCCAGCACCTGCTGGAGGACCGCAACCTGTCGGCCGTGGCGCGCCGCATGGACCTGTCGCAGCCGGCGGTCAGCAACGGCCTGCGGCGCCTGCGCGAGGCCTTTGGCGACGATCTGTTCGTGCGCACCGGACAGGGCATGTTGCCCACGCCGCGCGCGCAGCGCCTGGCCGGGCCGGTCAGCGAGGCGCTGACCGTGCTGTCGCAGGCGCTGCGCGACCAGGAAGTGTTCGACGCCGCCACCAGCACGCGCCGCTTCCGGGTCGCGATGACGGACGTGGGCGAGATCCATTTCATGCCCAGGCTGATGGAGGTCTGCGTGCAGGTCGCGCCGCACGTGCGCATCGACTCGGTGCGCGTGCAGGGTCCGGACCTGCCGCGCGAAATGGAATCCGGCCGCGTCGACCTGGCCATCGGCGCCTTCGACGAAATGGGCGCCGGCACGCTGCAGCGCATGCTGTTTCGCCAGGGCTACGCCACGCTGTTCCGCCAGGCGCACCCGACCGCGCACGCCGGCATGGGCATCAAGGCGTTCCGCGCCGAGCGCCACCTGATCGTCTCGCGCGCCGCGCCCTATGGGCAGGTCAACCAGTCCATGGAGCGCGCGGGCGTGGACCTGGCCGAGCATTTCAGCGTCCCGCACTTTTCCGCGGTGCCGTACATCGTCAGCGCCACCGACCTGCTGGCCACCGTGCCCGAAAAACTCGCCGCCAGCGCCGCGCCGCCTTTCGGGTTGCGCTTCATGACGCCGCCGATAAAAGTGCCTGCGCTGCAGACCAATATGTACTGGCAGCGCAGGGTGGACCGGGACAGCGGGAACCAGTGGCTGAGGGGGGTGATCGTGGATACGTTCGCGGTGGGGCGGTGAGGGGGGTGTCTCTTGCCACGAAAGGCGGCGGCTGGCGCCGCCTGATGGGTTTCGCGCGTTCGATGATTGGGTTCTTGGCTATGGATTCTCGCGCTGCACCCATCCTTGTATGGTTCTATAGCCCTCACCGAAATGTGTTCGGTGGGAGCTGGGGATAGGGACACACCCATCCATCAGCCGTTCGCGCGGACTGACGTCGGTAGATATCCCAC
>Ga0182742_1000677_pt1 | contig 50453 bp, 57 predicted proteins | sample eDN5th37CBELigMG_FD_128880 | JGI IMG/M metagenome (GOLD analysis project Ga0182742, IMG submission 128880) | Enriched Miracle-Growth compost microbial communities from Emeryville, California, USA - eDNA 5th pass 37_C BE-Lig MG (version 2)... ...
TCATCATTAACACCCACTTCATATTGATGATTAAATTATTCGACAAAAAAACACCCTTTCCTTCAAAAACTTTGAAGGAAAGGGTGCTTTTGAAATATTAGAGGGACTTTTTCAGTGGCCTCTACGAAGGATGTCTCTTATACTGGGTTTACTGGATGCTTACGTTTACTCATACAATTTTGCTTTGACTCATAAAGAGCATACCTTTTCATTAAAACACACCTAAGGTCATCTGCTGAAACGATATCATCAACGATTAAATCTGAGCCTAGTTTATAAATGTCAATATGCTCTTTATATTCATGGTGTTTTTGCCTTATGAATTCGAGTCTTTCCTTTGGATCAGAAATCTCATTTATTTTATTTGAATATACAGCGTTTACAGCTGCTTCAGGACCCATAACGGCAATTTGAGCAGTTGGGAGTGCAATACAATAGTCTGGTTCAAAAGCAGGTCCTGCCATTGCGTAAAGACCTGCACCATACGCTTTCCGTACAATAACCGAAATCTTCGGAACAGTTGCTTGACTCATTGCAGCAATAAGTTTTGCACCATGACGGATAATGCCAGCTCGTTCTACTTTGGTACCAATCATAAATCCTGGAACATCAGCTAGAAAAAGTAAAGGAATATTGAACGCATCACATAATGTGATAAACCTAGCAGCTTTATCAGCTGAATCAATAAATAATACTCCTCCTTTTACCTTTGGCTGATTCGCAATAATCCCAACGGATTTTCCATCAATTCTAGCTAAACCAGTGATGATTTCAGGTGCAAATAGTTTTTTGATTTCAAAAAAACTACCATTATCAATAAGACGCTCAATACATTCATACATGTCAAAAGGAACATTTTGATTCTCCGGAATCACTTCTGATAGGTAACGACCCTCTTTGGGAGGAAGGCAATCGATTTTTACCGGACGTCCTTCGCAATTACTCGGAAAATATGTTATATAATTCTTAGCAGCCTGGATTGCTTCTTCCTCGGATGACACTAATAGGTCGCCACACCCACTTTCTGTGCAATGCATTCTAGCACCACCCATTTCCTCTAATGTAACCTTTTCTCCAATTACCTTTTCCGCCATTCTCGGAGAGCCAAGATACATAGATGCGTTTTTTTCGACCATAATAACAATGTCGCAAAAAGCTGGTATATATGCTCCACCAGCTGCAGATGGACCGAAAAGGATACATACCTGTGGTACTAGACCTGATAGTTTTACTTGATTATGAAAAATTCTCCCTGCTCCTCTGCGATTTGGAAACATTTCTAACTGATCTGTTATTCTTGCCCCGGCAGAATCAACTAAATAAAAAATTGGTATCAAGAGTTTTTCAGCAACTTCTTGGATTCTAACGATTTTTTCAACCGTTCTTGCTCCCCATGAGCCTGCTTTTACCGTAGAATCATTCGCCATGACACAAACCTTTTGTCCGTTCAAAAAACCAATAGCAGTTACTACCCCATCAGCTGGTAAATTTGTAGCCTCACTATTTGCAAATAAACCATCTTCTTCATAGCTTCCATTATCAAAGAAAAGCTTTAAACGATCACGGACAAATAATTTTTGTTGCTCCTTTAATTTTTCATGATATTTCTTTGGTCCCCCTTTTTCTATCTCCATCTTTTTTTCGTAAAGCTTTTTTACTGATTTACTAGTCTCCATAAAACTCCCCCTAATTGAACTTATATCCCTTGTTCTTTATTTGGAAGTTCGTGTTAAGCCTAAAGTAAAATAAATATAGTAATGATCAATATAAGTTCACCAAAAAATCTTAGAAATTATTGAATTGGTTGTTATGTCTATCTTGGAAACACTCTTAATCTAAATTAACTAAGATATCACCTTCATTAACGAAGTCACCAACAGAAACCTGAACAGATGCAACCTTTGAGTCACAGGTACTTTCAATGGGTATCTCCATTTTCATAGATTCTAACACAATTACCTCTTGACCTTTAGAAACTTTCGCTTCAGCTTCCACTAACACTCTTAAAACAGTTCCTGCCATAGGTGCTGTTATTATTTTCATTGCTTATCCTCCTATACCTTAGTATTAAATTAATTTTCCATCAAAACTAATATTTTATGGTTTATTTTCAATTTCTACAGAATTTTCCGTATTTTTGTTATATAATTAGGTAGTGGCTAAAGGTTTTGAACTTAATCAAGAAGCGATTACAAGGGGGATTTAGATGCATTCACCGAGAGTCGAGCGATTATTAATTAATTATAAAACTTTAGAAGAATTCAAGAAATTTAAAGAATATGGGTTACAAGAGTTATCAATGCTCGAGGATTTACAGGCAAATATTATTGAAAACGATAGTGATTCACCTTTTTATGGTATTTATTTCGGAGATAAACTTGTTGCCCGTATGAGTTTATATCGTGTAAACAAACAATATGATAAATATTTTGAACCACCGCAAGATTATTTGGAACTGTGGAAACTTGAAGTACTTCCTGACTTTCAAAGAAAAGGATTCGGAAAAGCTCTTGTCGACTATGCCAAAAATTTTAATCTTCCAATTAAAACAAACCCTCGTGTAAAATCAGCAGATTTTTGGTCCAAAATGGGCTTTTCTCCGGTAACATACGACATGAAACGAGATCTTGGAGAAAATCCATTAGTTTGGTACCCACCTGGTGTTACAGAGCGTTCATAATTTATTTTTCGTCTAAAAATTTCAAACTAAAGATACAAAACAGACATTAATGCAATTGTAAGTCCCGGGTTTAGCCAATCCGTCATAAGTGTTTCGGATTGGCTGTTACACTGGGAACTATAATTCTATAACTTCAGACCAAAAAATAAGAATCTCCCCTATTTTTCTATCCTTTCTAAATTACCATTTCGATCCATTTGAAATTTGACCTTTCTGCTTCTTTCATCTTCCTGAAGAACCACCATTTTTCTAGCTCTTTCCATTATTTCAATTAATGCTTTATAATCTTCTTCTATTTCTTGTAAATTATGTTGTAACCTTACTTTCTCCTCAGTTAGCTTCGATATCTCTCTGTTATGTTGCTCAATTTTTTCTTGCAAACCTTTATTTTCTATAAGTAATTCGTTTACTTTCTTTTGGGATGTTTCATATTGCTCCAGAAAAGAAATGACATTGCGTAAAGTAAGTTCAGGTTTATCCAATGTTTCATTGGTGGATTTAGGATCCGTTATTGGTGATTCCAATATTTCATTTTCTTTAGACGTTTGCTTCTTTGCTTCCTTGCGCTGTTTCTTTGCTAACTCTATCCCAGATTTATATTGTTTTCGAACGTAAGAATTCCATCTAAATCCACATGCTGCAGCAGTCCTAGATAAACGGCGGCCAACTTCCTCAAATGCAGCTAATTGCGTACCACCTTCACGGATATGCCGTAAAACAACTTCAGCAAGTAGCAAATCCTCATCATGTGTCCATGCATCTTGTCGAGTCGTTGTCATATCTTTTCCCTCCATATCTTCTTTTTTTCTATACATATGCATGTAGTAGAAAAGATAGACTACTCAACACTCTATTAGGACTATGTAAACAAACGTTTTTTCATTTTATGAACCTGTGATTTCTAATTTTTACATTAATTTAAATCCTTACCAGACCCTAACTATAACCACAACTTCAATATATATGACTTGCACATGCTTCATATATTGTTAAACAAATAAAAATGTGGTATTCACAATGAATACCACATTTGTATCAGTTAACAATTTTGATTAGTCGTTAACTACTTCTTTTCCTTTGTAAGTTCCACACGCTTTACATACACGGTGAGCTAGTTTCATTTCACCGCAGTTTGGGCATTCTACCATACCTGGTACTTGTAATTTAAAATGCGTACGACGCTTTCTCTTTCTTGTTTTTGAAGTTCTTCTGAAAGGTACAGCCATGTTCCCACCTCCTTAAAAAATTGTTAAGATGGATATGAAGGCCGGAGCATTGCCGGTTCTTCTAATCTTACACTCTTAATAAGTATTTTTACTTCTAAAAATTACTTCTTGTCTTCATCGGTGTCCTCAAAGAATTTAGCTAATCCTGCTAGACGTGGATCGATTTGCTTTGTTTTCTCTTCTTCAGAGATTACTTGCCAATCTTTCCCCGCTTGTGGTGCAGCACCTTCAGCATGTTCTTGATCACTGAAAACTTGTATAGGTATCTCAAGGATAATAAGTTCCTTAATGATTGGTAACAAGTCGATAACCTCACCTTGAACATGGTGAATATCCTCATCGTTTTCATATTCCGATGTTTGACGAAGCAAAAACGTCTCAGTTGTCTGAATATTAAAAGGATACTCAACATCCACTAATGTTCGCGAGCAAGGAAGAATCATTGAACCAGAAATTGTTAAATTAAAGGTTACTTTAAAAGAACTAAAGTCCGCTCGACCCGTAATATGGACAGGTGATATATCTCTTATCGTCGTCTCTGGTCCTATTATTTCCTTTACATCTACAACTTCATCAATAGCTAATCCTTTATGCTGCAACTGATTTAATTGACTAATTGTCCATTTCATATTGAAATCACCTCAAGGCAACAAAGGTAATTATAGCTTTGCAGAATATATTTGTCAATATATTTTCTTTACACTATAATAGAAACATTCATTTATATACTTTACTATTTTTACCATATCTACTATAAACATAAACAATGTACATAAAAAAATTATAAAAAGGAGCATTGATTATGAAAGCAGTTGGAGTTATTGTTGAATACAATCCTTTTCATAATGGACATAAATACCACTTAGAACAAACGAAACAGCTGACTAATGCCGATTGTGTAATTGCTGTAATGAGTGGTTATTTCTTACAAAGAGGCGAGCCTGCGCTAGTATCAAAATGGGCTCGAACTAAAATGGCATTAGCAGCTGGAGTCGACATTGTTATTGAGTTACCGTACGTAGTTTCTACTCAGAAAGCAGAAAACTTTGCAAACGGAGCAATTTCAATTCTTGACTCTGTCCATTGTGATGCCATTTGCTTTGGTAGTGAAAATGGCAATATTAATACCTTTGAACAAACCTTACGTTTTATGGAGTATCACAAAGAGCAATTCACCACATATTTGCATAACGCCTTAAAAGATGGGGTAAGTTATCCAAGAGCCACATCTATTGCTTATCGTTTACTAAATGCTGATAAACAATTCTTAGATTTATCAAAACCAAATAATATTTTAGGATACCATTATGTACAAGCAATTCATAACCAAAAGAGTAGGATGAAGGCCTATACAGTCAACAGAATACACGCAAACTACCACGATGAAGATTTCTCCTCTAAGACGATTGCAAGTGCAACAAGTATTCGAAAAGCGATATTCTCTCAACAAGAAGAAGATACTCAGTTAGTTAACAAATTTATCCCATCAACCACTAGTCAAGTAATGAATGAATATTTAACAGAATACAAACAGTTCCATCAGTGGGAAGATTATTTCCACTTATTAAAATATAAATTATTAACATCGACACCAGAATCGTTAAGGCAAATCTACGAGGTCGAAGAAGGAATTGAAAACCGACTCCTCTCAAATATTAAAAAAGCAAACACATTCAAAGAGTTTATGGAACAAATAAAAACCAAAAGGTATACCTGGACAAGACTACAAAGAATTTGCTTACACATACTAACAAATACATCTAAAAAAGAGATGGAATCCGTAGAAGAAAATAATTTTTCCACATACATACGTCTCTTAGGAATGTCTAAAAAAGGGCAAGAATACTTGAGAACAGTAAAGAAAAATCTGAAGGTCCCATTGATTTCAAATATCTCCGGATGTACCAACAAATTTATAGAAATTGATATAAAGGCATCATCAGTATTTGCAATGTGTTTAGATGAACCTATACGGTCAAAGCTAATTCACGAAGAATTTTCAACACCTCCAATACGTTATGATGAAGAATGTCGGGTTCCATAACTTCATAATGAAGTCTTAAAATTTAAAAAAACAGTCGTTACATTTCAACCTAAGTTTTATGATGTAACGACTGTTTTTTATGGATATTAATTACTGTAATCCTCCAAATAAGTAAGTGCATCTTCAAACGTATCGACTGGTACGATATTCATATCTGAATTAATCTCCTTTGCTGTCTTTAATGCTTCCTGATAATTTGAAGTTGGACTTCCAAGTTCATTCGGGGCAAAGAATATCTCTACACCTGATTTGTCGGCAGCAACAATTTTCTGTGAGATTCCACCGATCCTTCCTACTTCTCCGTTATCAGTAATGGATCCAGTACCAGCAATCTTCAGTCCATGTGTAATGTCGTTCTCGGTTAACTGATTATAAATTTCCAAAGTAAACATCAACCCTGCTGAGGGCCCTCCAATTTTTTCTGTGTCAATATTTATTGTAGGAGATGCCACAATTTCTTTATCTGTTACAAGGGAAATCCCAACTCCTACTCGATCGGGCTCTTCCGGAAATGGTTGGACTGTCAGTAATGCTTCTTGTTCTTTGTCTTCGCGCTCGAAGGTAACCTCTACTTGATCACCATTTTCCATCTCACTAACTAGCCCAATGAACTCCTCTGCTGTTTGAATTTCATTATCATTTACTTTAAAAATTCGATCACCTGGTTTTAGGTTCTTTTCAGCTGACATCCCCTTTACCACGCCCGTAACATAAACTCCATGGTATGTATAACTTACTGGCTTGTTTGCATATCGATAAGCTACCGAAATGGCAGATTCCTTCGATCCTTCCATCAAATGAAGCTGGCGATATGTATATTCCTCATCACTTTCTCCTTCCCGTCTAATTTGTTCGATTGGATAAATCATGTGATATTTATCTAATTTTGCCCAAAGGTACGAAAATACATTTGCCTTTCCCATTCTAACAGTAGTTAACATGAAACTACCTTCTTCCTCAAATCCACCTTCTACATCGATAAAAGGCTCTAACTCTTGAGCCATACCAGGTTTGGTTACATAGTACGGTAATTGAATAAATGTGAAAAGTAATGCTAAAATTGTTGCTACTAAAAACGATTTTGTAACCAGATTCCTTCGCATTTCTTACCCCTTCCAATCTGCAATGACTTTTTTTATCAACTGAATTTGTTTCTTAGTCTCTTCCTCACCCACTTTTATAATTTCTTCTACATTTGTAAATGCCCTAGCGCTGTATTGTCCTACAAGTGGACGTAACATTACATCTGAATTAAGTTCTCGGTGTTTAACAATTTCATTCTGCATAATATCAATACTCTGAAGGATAACATCAAAAATTGTAGTGATTTCACCTGTCTCCTTCACGGTATTTACATCGACAGCAATAACGATATCAGCTCCCATATTTTTAACAACAGAAATTGGAACTCTATCAATAACTCCACCATCAACTAGAAGCCTGCCATCTATCTTCTCGGGAACAAGTATACCTGGAATTGCAATACTAGCTCTAACTGCTTCAGCAATTGGACCTTTATTAAATATTATCTTTTCTCCTTTTAAAAGATCTGTAGCCACAACAGAAACTGGGATATCTAACTCTTCTAAGTTTTTTCCATGTGTAAAAAACCGTATTAGCTCTTTCACTCGATTTCCTGCGATAAACCCCATCTTTGGGACAGTAAAGTCAAGGTAATACTTTCTTTTAAAGGCGGCAGCAAGCTTATATAACCGATCAATATCCAGACCAGCTCCATAAAAAGTCCCAACGATTGCCCCCATGCTACTTCCTGCGATGAAATCAATCGGTATTTGTGCCTCTTTTAAAACTTTTATTACTCCGATATGAGCAAACCCACGAGCTCCACCAGAACCCAATGCTAAACCAATTTTCGGGATTGACACTTACTTCACCTCATAAACAGAAAATTAGTATCTTGTACAATCTTATGGTCTAAATTCATGCCCTATACACGTATATTAAAATATATTAATTTGTCCAAAACTCCTACCTACATTTAAGTGTTTTAATTTTACCATTCTCTTTACCCACATGTATAGAAAAGAAGTTTTACATAGGAGGAACTACAATTGTTACATTCAAAACTCAAAACTTTATTTCTAGCAGCTTTCGTAATACTATTAGCCCTTGCACTAATTTCTTTCCCAAAAGAATCTCTAGAAGCATCTATTAGGGGATTAGATATGTGGTGGAAGGTTGTCTTTCCATCATTATTACCATTTTTTATTGTTTCTGAGTTACTTATCGGATTTGGTGTAGTCAAGTTTATTGGGGTCTTACTTGAGCCGCTAATGAGGCCACTCTTTAGAGTTCCTGGAGTAGGAGGCTTTGTTTGGGCAATGGGATTAGCTTCTGGATTCCCTGCGGGTGCGAAGTTAACTTCTAGGCTTTACCAAGAAAAACAACTAACTAAAGTTGAAGCAGAACGCTTGGTTAGTTTCACAAATGCATCCAATCCCTTGTTTATCTTTGGAGCCATTTCGGTTGGATTTTTTCATAATCCTGCAGTAGGATTAGTTCTTGCTATTTCACATTATTTAGGTAATTTTTGTGTGGGATTGATGATGAGATTTTATGGACCAAATGAATTACCAAAAAAAAACGATAAGAAAAGTATCATTGTTGTTATTAGGGAAGCCTTACGAACTTTACATCATACAAGATTAAATGAAAAACGACCATTTGGAAAATTACTTGGTGATGCAGTCAGTTCTTCCATTCAAACCTTGTTAATGGTTGGTGGCTTTATCATTTTATTTTCTGTATTCACTCGGTTATTATCGCTAGTAAACATCTCAGATGGAATCGCATTTATTCTATCTTCATTTTTGCTAGTACTAGGAATCTCTCCGGAATTGAGTATTCCATTGATTTCTGGATTATTCGAAATAACTTCTGGCAGTGAGATGGCAAGTCAAACAAAAGAAGCTTCCTTACTCAATCAAATTATGATTACAAGCTTTATACTAGGGTTTAGTGGTTTATCTGTTCAAGCGCAGGTTGCTAGTATACTTGCTGAAACAAAAATTGGATTTAAACCTTTTTTTGTTGGACGAATTTTCCAAGGTTTCCTAGCAGCTTTTTTTACTTTTCTATTGTGGAAACCTCTATATATTAATATTGAGGCTACAATCGAACGCGGCAATATCATCGCTGTTTTAGCTAAACCAACCACTCACTCATGGCTTTTCTCAATTTGGAATGTGTTCCTTGAAACGGGGCCTATTTTAACTATTATGTCGCTTTTACTTTATATTCTTATTTATGCTTTCAGACTAAAATTAGTGGGACGTAAATAAGGTATAACACAAAAAGAGTCAGGGCATTTTTAAAGAATTGTCCTGACTCCTTTAAATGTTATGTTACATATTATGAACTAAATTTCTTAAAAAGTGCTTCTTCAACCACTTTAGGAACTAAATCAGAGATATTTCCATGGTATTTTGCTACTTCTTTTACAATACTTGAACTTAGAAATGAGTATTGATTGTTTGTCATGATAAAAAATGTTTCAATATCCTCTTCAAGAATCCGGTTCATTGAAGTAATTTGCATTTCATATTCAAAATCAGATACAGCACGTAAGCCTCTTAAAATGGCATTTGCCTTTTTTGTTCTAGCATAATCGACCAAAAGACCACTAAATGAATCAACTTTAACATTATCAATATCCTTTGTTACTTCTCTTATTAATTGTATGCGTTCATCTACAGAAAATAATGGACTTTTCGATGAGTTATTTAATACACCCACATATACCTGATCAAAAACCTTTGCACCACGTTTAATAATATCTAAATGTCCATATGTAATTGGATCGAAACTCCCGGGACAAACTGCAATGCTAGTCATAGAATAACCTCCCTTCCTATTTTTGGTATTGAAAAATTGTAATTGCTGTTATGCCATATTTTTCATACTTTATTTGAGTTAAATTACCAATTTGTTCAGGTAAGACCACTTCCACTCCATGTTCGGCAATAATATAACCCATATCTTTAATTAATTGATGATTATGTATTGTTTCAATTAGGGATTGCAATTTTTGCGTTTTATATGGCGGGTCTAAAAAAATCATATCAAACTGTAGGTCACGCTTTATTATTGCTTTAAGTGCACGTTCTGCATCATTGCGATAAATCTCAACTTGCGAATGTAAATTGCATAAAGAGACATTCGTTTTTATTGTTTGAATCGCTTTTGCATCTTTGTCAACAAAAATAACATTTGACAAACCACGACTTAGTGCTTCAATTCCTAATCCCCCGCTACCGCCAAATAAATCTAGAGCAATTCCATCTTCAAAATATGGTCCAATAATATTAAAAATTGCTTCCTTCACTTTATCTGTAGTTGGACGAGTTGTTGTACCTGGTACAGCTTTAAGCGGACGTCCTTTATATCTTCCTGACACTACCCTCATTTTATCACCACACATTATCAACTAGGTTTCTACCTAATAATATCCAACGAATAACAAATAATATCCTATCATAAACACAACTTTTCAGCCAATAAGATAAATAATTAATTATAAAAAATAGAAAGAAGATGTATACACGAAAGTGAATTGGTCATAATTAGTAATGACAACATCATTCGAGGATGTTGTTGCCAACCGCGGAGAAGACTTACGTTTCCCCATAAGTTCTTCCTCCGGTTTCTCCTCTCCCTTTGCCTTCTACTATGAGGTACAATATGCTAAAGCAAATTGTCTCATGGAATAGAAGGACCCTGCAGATTTCTGCAGGGTTTTTTTATGACTTTTTATTTTTACAAGGTGAATTAAAATAGGAAGTGCTTACAATTGATAAGAATGAATTATAGTCCAATTTTATAATCATATTCCTTTGCTTTATCAGGTCTTGAATTATCGTATTCCTGTTTTAAAAAAGGTTTATACGAAGGTTCTACCCTTTTTACAAATGGGAGGGCTTTAATTTTCTCAATAATATTTTGAACATTATTCATATCATTATAAATTACAACATATTTTAGTCGTTTTGAAACATAGTGGATATTGCCATATTTCCTCATTAATTTTACTTGTTTTAACGAATACATCCAAACAATAATCCCTTGTCTTTGTCCAAACATATTTTTTCTCCTTTATTACTTCGAACTTATTACTAGTCTAGCATACACAGGAATTCTTTTACAATGATAATTAGTTAGAAGTATGTCTTTCATGAAACACTCAATTTGCTCTAGGTCCTACTAGGTGTCACATAAATAAAGAAACGAGACAAAAGTCTCGTCTTAACTGCACCCACAACTTCCTCCGCTTCCACAACCTCCACTACACGAGGACGTTGAATCAAAAAATTGATTTCCAGTTGGAACTTTAATATGATCAGAAACGCTTCTAGCAACCATTATGCTTAGTTCATCTAACATTGTTTGAAGGTCTTGCTCAGCCCTCCTAAAAGCAGCAACAGATTCATTTAAATCAACCTGACGTTTTAAATTTCTAATTTCAAATGTAATGGATTTATAGTCCGGGTGGTACCGTCCGAATCGTTGTACATCCTCATATTTTTCCTTCATTTTTACGAATTGAGAAATAAGTGTTTGTGCTTCTTTATTTTTCTTTAAGTTATATAATGAATGACGATATTCGTCCATAAGTTCAGATTGTAGGATCATGTTTGCTAAATCCTCAGACATGTTTAGGATTTCCAATCTTTCTATGGTAGCAAGCATTTAGAACACCTCCAAACTAACTATATCACGAAACCCTCAGAAAAGCGACTTTCTGTTGTCCCATACTATGGAAGCATATTTGATAATATATAAATGACATGACATTCTTTAAATACTATGTTTATTTTAATTAAATTTTCAAAACTTATATTTTGTTCGGAACCTCAGCCTTGTATGTTAATATGAAATTCTTCTGAAATAATAGATTTTGCATCTCTCTTTTCCTTTACCTCTACTCTTATTGTGTGTTCACCAACTTCTAAGCCTTTTATTATAAAAGCAGCTGTTGAAATTTCATCTACTTTTACGTTGTCAACATATAATTCGAGATAACCATCTTTTGAATTAGACCTATTATCAGGATTTCGAAAAGTGAAATTTGGTATTATGCATTCAACATACACATCTTTACCAATGACATTTTTTCTAATTTCAGCTATTCCCTCATAGCTACTTACTGTATGACTTGCATGCAAATCGTATGTAACTTCCATTGGAACAATATCGAGTATAGTTTCTTTTGTTTCAGGTACGGGTTTATCATTGGTACAACTACATAATATGAACGCAGTAATTATTAGAATAATGGACCTTCGCATAAGCTTTCACTCCTTTATTCTTCTATTGTTAACAAATAAATCGTCCATTACTCTTTAATGTTCTTACAAAAAAATGCGGGAAGTATACCCGCATTTTTTAAAACGTTTTCTAAATTGACTGCTATCTATTCCTAATCTCCTTGTTGCATGGCTTTATACATTTGAATCATCATTGTTGCAAACTCTACTGAGTTAGAAAACTTTTGTACCTTATGTGGAATTGTTTGTTTATAATATGTCTTCGAAGCTAATTCGAGGGCTTGCCTATTTGTAGGATTTCGAGATAATTTACGGTACCAGTTCGGATTTTCCCTTACAAACTGTCGTAACTTTTGTCGCTGTTCAAGATGTTCATATAGATCTTTACGCATTAGTATATCCCTTTCCGTGGTGCATTAACTTGGCTAATCCTTTCGAAAGGCAAATGGATGATTAGATCCTTTGTTTTGGCTATTTTGCTTTGATATTTGGTTTTCACCTTGAAATTGTTGGATAACCTGCTGTATTGTTGAAATAGCACTACCTATATTTGAAATTTGTTGTTGTACATCGTTTAAGTTAACATTCTTAATCGAAGAAAAGATTTTAGAAACAAAGTCTTGTTTTGACTCTTTGTCTGTATCGTCAGTCTCAGAGTTCACACTCTGGTATTTTTTCCAAACATCATCATCCTCTCCTAACAAGTACCATTCCTCATAAAATTCCTGCCATGTTTTTGTACCTTTGCGTACTTCAGCTCTAAGTTTTGGATGTTTTTTTACAAACTGTTTAAATTCTTCGATTGTTGGATGAAGCTTTTGCTTTTCCATTTCATTCACCCCGTTCTTACTCATTAGCCTATTATATTGTATTTATCAGCTCCGCTCATGTTCGCCCAATTTTTATGTTTGACACTATCATTGACTCACTTTCTATCACATTTAAAAACACTGCAGAGTCAATTTTACTTAAACAAAATAATGCTGATCATTGTCAACATCATACCTTGACAAAGATCAGCATTGAAACTCTTAGTCCTACTTTTGGATAAAGTTTTGGGTATAATATTTTTTAAACACTCCCACTCCCAAATGTGTAAATTTATCATTTAATAGTGTTTCTCTATGTCCTTCACTATTCAACCATCCTTCTACAGCCGCAATACCATCAACATATTTTGCAGCAATATTTTCACCAGCAAATTGATAAACCACTTCCCCCCTTGCCAAACGGTCGGCTAGGCCTCCTGCTGTCTCTGATGTATGGGAAAAATAGTTATTCAAATGCATATCCTTACTATGATTATATGCAACCATTGCTGTGTGATGATCCCACTCTAAAGGGGCAAGATTATGTCGTTTACGAAGAACATTTGTAATATCTAATATTTGTGCTTCACTACCTTTTTCCACCTTTAGCCAATCTGATTTGGAAAGTTCACTAGCTGAAAGTAACTCTCCGCGATAAATTAGTTCGTAGGGTCGCTGTTTTATAAGTGTTTTTTTATCTAAATACCGAATGCTTGATAATTTATTTGTAAAGGTGTCAAAATAAAGTTGCAAATATACCCCACCTATTTCAATGAGCGGTCTAGCTTTAAGTTCATTTTCTGTTAATTCAAACCGGTAAGAATTATTATTAACAGTAAAAGAAAGTGTATTCTTAATCTGGAAATTGGAAATTAACTCTTGGTAAGGTTGTCCAATATAAAATGGATGAATATTTATCTTTTCACCTATCCCGAATACTGTAACCACTTTGTTGTCATCAATTCCGATTTGAACATATTTATCATCACCATTATAAATCCACCATTCATAATTATAAGAGGACAAATCAATTCTAGCAGGTGTACCCAATTCTTGCTCGATTTCCTGTTTTGTCATACCAATATAAGAATATAAGCCCTCATACTCTTTATTATCCTCAGAGAAAAGTTCCATTGTAGTTGTAGTATCATTTTCAAAAGATACACCTTTTGTTTCTTGATTAATAAATTGAAGAATTTGCTGATTAGTAGAGAATATTAAGATGCTAGAAACAATTAATAGAAAAACAACAGCGTATGCTTTAACTCTCAGAACTATCCCCCCATCGCAAAAACTATTTCTCTACTATATATATTTGATGTTACTAGATTTATTCCTTTTTTTAGTAATTGATTAATTCAATAAAATACACAAAATAATTATGCACAAAGATGAATAAGCCACCGAACATGTCGAAGGGTCCGTTTTCGGGAGCTATGTATTATTCGTTCATTTGCTCAGAAAAATGATAAGGATATAACTAAATAAATTCCGTTACTCAGGCTTTGGGATCAACCACCATCCCGTTTCCGATTAACCAAACTTTATCTGAAGATCTGATACCTAGAGGGAATAAATTCCCTTAATCAGCTAATGGCACTAAAATTACCATAAATAGAGGGAGAGATTCCGCTTATTGGACCTGGAAATCGTGAAAATAGGTAATTTTACTTTGTATAAAGGGAAAAACTTCCTCTATACATATCCCAAAACTAGCTGTAACTGCATTTCACGGAAAAATTTCCGCGTATTTTACTATCGTTAAACCCTTTAGTTAGGCTCATTAAGGTAAAACGGTATCACAAAATTATATAAATAAGGTTTTGTATACCTAGTTAAAGAAACCCGCCAATTACTGTGGCGAGTTTTGCTTTTTGATATTCCAAATCGAATAATATTACTATCATTTCTGCACGTATTTTAAGAAAATACTCAAAACGGAAGCCGTTTGAAAAGTTCGAAGGCTTTCTTTCTAATATTAATGGTGAAGATGTTCACTTTCAGAAATTTCACTTAGGGCAATTCCAGCACTTTCATCAGACATCTCTTCTAATGATAAATCGCCTAAAGATAAAATCCCAACTAATTGATCGTTCTCTACTACAGGTAAACGTCTAATTTGCTTTTCGGCCATAATATTAGCAGCTTCTTGTAAACTTGTATCTGGTGTGACAGTTATAAGTTCGTCACTCATTACATTTGTTACTTGATTAGAACCTGTACGTTTTTCAGCAATTCCACGTACCACCAAATCTCTATCAGTAATCATCCCAATTAAACGATTATTATCAAGTATCGGAATCGCTCCTACATCTAATTCTTTCATTTTAACTGCGACCTCATAAACATTGTCTACTGCCGTACAGTATTCTACATCCTTAGTCATTACATCACGGACTAATTTCATGATTACCTCCTGCTTGATTATATTGATAAATAGTAACTGTTGACATCCAATACATAGACGTCAAAGATTATTATTTTCTAAAGGCCACTAAAACTATTCATTTGCTATTTTTTATTAAATTCTCGATGTTATTATTTTTGTTTACATTGCAACTTGATTCATTTCATACTATTATTAAACAGAAGGCATTAAAGGTTTTATCGTGTTAGGAGGATTATGGTAATGAAATTTGAAAATACAGGACTTGAGAACAAAACCGTAGAACAATCTAGGTTAAATGAGGTTATGACGAACCTAGGTTTTGTACTAGCTGGTCAATGGGATTATGAACGTGTTACATATGACCGAAAATTTGAGAGTAAAGGCGATGTATTCTACTTACGAGTACAAGGATTTGCTGTTGAGGGTGAAATTGACACTAGACATGCTATCGTCAGACTGTTAACACCGATATTAGGAAAACATTACTATCCTCATGGTGTTGAATATGGGGATGGAGAGATTTTTCCAACAACCGTTGTAGACCAGTCAAAACGACTTTTAAATGAACTTGCCAATGAAATTAATAAGCTACAATAAACTTTGTAAATCCCACAAAAGAAGGAACAATAAATTGTTCCTTCTTTTTACGCATAATCATTCTCATAGGTAATGCTTTCAACATTTATGTCTATTTTGTCAACAATTACACCTGTTAAGGATCCAATTTCTTCAGAAATAACCTTCTGTAATTGAAGACATTTATCTACAATATTTCCTCCATATGTCACAGATAGATTTAATTGAATTGTAATTTTATTATTTTCTTCAGAAATACTGATTCCTTTTTTGGAATACGTTTTATTAAATTTATTCAGTAATCCATTCTTGAAATTAGGCGAAACCGTTTCTAACCCCTTTACTTCTTGAACGCAAATGGATGAGATTACTGCAAGTACTTCTTCAGTAATATGGAGCGTACCGTTTGGAAGAATTTTGTTAATCAAATTAGTTTCCTCCTTACCCATATATGACTTTACTAACATGATATGAAACGAATGTTAAAATGGCCCAGTTTTTTTCTTTTTCTTATTGGTTTTCTATTTATTCTTTACTATAATTTATTTTAAACACCTCTATGTTTGGTTTTGAAAGGAGCACACAACATTTGTCGCAATTATTTACAAAACGCACTGTATTTATAATTATTACCATTATTCTTATAGTGGCTATAAGTTACTGGATTTTACCTGTATCAGTACCATTAATAGTGGCTTTTATTACGGCCTTTTTCTTAGAACCATTAGTAAAAATCTTACATCATCGATTTAAGCTAAAACGTAATCTATCGGTATTAATAATTTTCATGCTTTTCCTGCTTACAATTGCTATAAGTGGTTATTTCTTAACAACCAAAATCATTACTGAAGTGATAAATATAACACAAAATATCCCATCATATATAAATGAAGTTAATCGAGTACTAATTGATTTCGAACAAAATTTATATGATAAATCTCAAGACCTACCACCAGAATTTGTTGCAGCAATTAGTAGACAAGCTGAAGAGTTTTTGTTAACTTTGCAAAATTACATTGCATCATATTTTAATATTGAGAGTCTCAAGTCATTGGTAACAGCTCTTCCAAACTATTTAGTAAGTTTTCTTGTTTATCTGATTGCACTTTTTCTTTTTATGATTGAACTCCCAAATTTAAGAAAAAGAGCTTATTCACACTTAACCGATAAAACAGCAGACAAAGTGAACTTTATGGTATCAAGACTTTCTTACGTTGTATTAGGATTTGCAAAAGCACAGTTATTAGTTAGCATATTGATTTTTATTGCATCACTTATTGGGCTCTTATTTATTTCACCAGAAGTAGCATTGATCATGTCATTTGTTATTTGGATTATAGATGTCATTCCAATTATTGGTTCAATAATTGTCATGCTACCATGGACGTTATTTCATCTCATAACTGGCGATCTTGTCCTTGCTTCCAAACTTGCCATTTTGGGTGGTATTCTATTAATTATTAGACGTACAGTTGAACCAAAAGTAATGGGAACACATATAGGTCTATCTCCATTATCAACATTAATCGCGATGTATCTAGGCTTAAAGCTGTTCGGAATTTTAGGATTTATTATTGGACCATTGCTGTTAATTGCATTTAACTCAGCAAGAGAAGCTGGGATCATTAAACTAAACTTTAAGCTTTAATTAATTTCCAAATATAAAATGAAGGAGGGTAACACCCTCCTTTTCTAGATTAAATCGCTTTCCTTAACTCCCACATCAAAAATTCTCCTTCTTTTTTCGTACATCGCATCCCTAATTTTTCAAATAATTTTATAGATTGATAGTTGTTATCAGTACATTCCATAATCACTTTTTTTGCTTCTGTTTGGGTAATAATCCATTCAATTAAGGCATCAACAGCTTCATAAGTCAAACTTGTGTCTGCCAATTCACTTATCATATTGTAATTGATATTGACTGTTCCTCGTTTATCAGGTTTTCCGTGCAAATAAATATCTCCAATTATTTTTTTCTCAGCATAATTAATGATCATCCATAAGCCCCACCCGTATTCTGATTCATCTTTCTCAAGATTTTCAATATACAGTGGCAATATACCTGTTATCATCGAAGATGGCCAATCTTGTGGAATGATAATTGGCGATCTCTTTTCTAATTCTTTTCGGTGAAAAATTAACGATTTTGCTATATCTAGAGAACATGGAACAATTAGTAAACGTTCTGTAAAAATCTCAATCATCTTACACATCTCTCCCTTACAACCAATCATATTTTTTATGAAGTTAACGGTAAGATGGAAAAACACGAAAATAGTAAACCATTCTCTTTAAAAGCCTTTTTCCATACGAAAGTAAAGAGGTCAAAAGAAGCAGGAGTATCAAAAAAATTTAAGGCGAAGGAGCAGGACTGAAAACGAAGTAAAAAGTTAGATACAGACATATATTATTAATTCCTAAACCACAAAAAAAGTGTTATAGAATATTGTATTCCATAACACCTTATCTATATTACAATCTTTAGAAACCTAGTATAGCTTTAATAACTGAAGTTGTTTCTCCCCCATGAAAAAACACATACAATAATAAGTAAACTGCAACACCAGTAATTGCTGTAAAAAACCAAATAACACTCGCAATTGGACCTAATTTGCGATGCCTTGAAAGCTGATTTTTATACCCAGAAATTAGTGAGATAATCCCTAACACAGCACCTAATGTTGCCAATGTAATATGGAAAACAAGAAATATTGTATAAAATATTTTCAGATGTTCAGGTCCACCAAAACTAGTATTACCTACAAAAATCGTTCTTGAAGCATAAATGATAAAAAAGATTACTGCAAATATTCCTGCAACTGTCATTGCCTTTTTATGTGCTTCAATCTTTCTTTGTTTAATTAATCCCCAACCAATTGCGACAGTTATCGCACTTAATACAATAAAAGTAGTACTAATTGTTGGAAGAATAGGTAGTGTCGTATTCATGATAATTTCCTCTCTATTTTAACGGGTGTGGATTCATTAATTCAGAATCAAATTCATCCTGCTCTCGTTCTTTACGAACCCACTCAAAAAAGACAATTCCAAGAATAATTCCATAGACTATTTCTTGAATAATTTTCATAATCACTCCACCAAGCCTCTGATCCTCCAATAAAGGTAATGTATTAAACATTTGAGGACCAGTTAAATCAATTGAAGCTAGCATACTTGTTGGTACACACAACTCTAATGCATTAGTCCATGCAGAAAGATCTGTGTAAGTAGCATAAAGTGGAACATTAGCAAAGATAATTAATGCACACGCAGGCGTTAAAAGAATTCCATCGGCGAAAATATAACCAACCTTTTTTAAACCATTTAACTTCTCCCACTCTGGAAGAGGATTAATAAGTGGCCACCACATTAAAGTTGCGGCTATAAACAAGACAGTTGTTGTAAACGCATGTAAAAGCATATTTGTTTTCACTACGTCAAAAATAAGTGGGATATGATAAAAGGAAAACAAACCGTTAAATACAATTAATGCAATCAATGGTTTTGTTAAAAACTTAACAATTGGAAGTGTTACAGAGTTAGAAAAAACAACTCTCAGCAACCAATTTGGAAGTCCTATTATCAGTAAAGGTGGAACGACCAAGTATAACAGTGCCATTTGTGTCATATGTGCACTAAAAGTTATATGTCCTAGTAAGTCAACTGGGCTGCCTTTACATATATATAATAGAGTTATTCCTGATAGAAACATGATAATATGCTTTGGGGTTGCAGGATGTGTACTCGAGAACCGATGTCTCCACGGACCAAGTAACATAAAATAAATAATAGTGATTGCTACTAATACGAGAAGAAAATATGGGCTCCACAATGCGCGAAATCCAAAGATTTCTATGGACATTTTTATCACCTCTGTTTGTTTTCATGTTTTCGTGATTAATTATACAGGAGGCTTTTCCAAACAACAATAAATCAAATTCTAAATCAGATAGGGTTATAATAAAGAAAATCGGCGAATGCCGATTTTCTCTTTGTCTACAATTTAGAATTTACCACCAAATAATTGTCATAAATGCCAAGATAGTAACCGCTGCAACTAGAACCCCAGAATATAAGAAAAGCGCTGGAGCCTCATGTCCTTTATGGCTCATATGCATAAAGTAATAAAGCTGAAATACAAGTTGAACTACAGCCAATAAGATAATAAATGGAACAATAAACCATTTTGAAAAGTCGAATCCTACAGCTAAAAATGCAACTATTGTTAGAAAGATTGTTAAAGCAAAAGCAATAAGTTGATGCTTCATATCTTCTGCATTTTTTTTCTTTCGATAGGCAAGATCAATTTTTGGGTTACCTGAGTTTGCTTGATTTGTGACCATCAGTTTATCCCACCATCCCCATTAAATATACTACTGTGAAAATGAAAATCCATACTACATCGATAAAGTGCCAGTAAAGACTTGCCACATAATACTTTGGAGCATTATATAAATCTAAGCCTCGTTTTGCATTGCGCACAATTAATGTAGTAATCCAACATAATCCGAACGCAACGTGCAATCCATGGGTACCAACTAAAGTATAGAAAGCTGATCCAAATGCACTACTTGTAATTGTAAATTCATATTCGTGAATATAGTGATTAAACTCGTAAATTTCAAGTATTAAAAATGCCAATCCAAGAAGAACAGTAATTCCTAACCAAAGTTGCATCTTTTTTGAATCGAAATTTTTCATGTGATACATGGCGTATACACTAGTAAGTGAACTTGTTAAAAGTAGCATCGTTGCAATAAAGGTTAGTGGTATTTCAAACATTTCACTTCCTGAATGACCACCATTTGTAGAATCTCTAAGCGCTAAAAATGTCGCAAATAATGATGCGAATAAAACAGTCTCTCCACCTAAGAATAACCAGAAACCTAAAAATTTATTTTTACCTTCTAGGGTAGCTTTCTCAGGAGCGTCAGGAAATGTTTCAGCAGTTAATTTATCCTCAACATGCATTATGCCTTAACCCCCTTGTCATTCTCATCCGTTAAATCTTCTTTATGGATATGGTACCCATGGTCGTCGATGATAGACCGTAAGAACATAGATCCAAACGTTACGATAAAACCAATGATAGCAACTGGAATTGCCCACGGTTTATCTCCATCAATCTGGTACATTAATCCAAATGCAGCAATAAACAGTCCTAATGAAATAGTAAATGGCAAGAATGATCCATTTGGCATATGAATATCTCCTAATGGCTCAGCAGGTGTCATACCTTTTTTACCTTGCATTTTTTCTACCCATAGTGCATCTAAACCACGAATTAATGGTAATTGTTTAAAGTTATATTCAGGAGCAGGTGATGAAATAGCCCATTCTAATGTACGACCATCTCCCCAAGCATCTGCTTCAGCCTTTTTACCATTAATAGAAGTTTTAACAACATTAATTAAAAGAATAATTGTTGCTACTGCCATAAAGAAAGCACCAATAGTACTAATCAAGTTCCCTAATTCAAATCCTTGTCCTGGTAGGAATGTGAAGATACGACGAGGCATCCCCATTAATCCTAAGAAATGCTGAATAAAGAAAGTTAAATGGAATCCAATTAAGAATAACCAGAACGTCATTTTTCCTAATGTTTCGTTTAGCATTCTACCAAACATTTTTGGCCACCAGTACGTTACTCCTCCAAGAATACCAAATACTACCCCACCGACAATTACATAGTGGAAGTGAGCGACAACAAAGTAAGTATCATGATACTGATAGTCAGCAGCTGCTACCGCAAGCATAATACCTGTTACCCCACCCATTACAAATGACGGGATAAATGCAACAGCATATAACATCGGAACCGTAAATTTAATTTGCCCGCCCCACATTGTTAATAACCAGTTAAAAATCTTAATACCAGTTGGTACACCAATTGCCATGGTTGCTACTGCAAAGATAGCGTTCGCAATTGGACCAAGACCAGTTGTAAACATATGGTGAGCCCATACCATGAATCCTAAGAATCCAATAAGTACTGTCGCAAATACCATAGACGAATATCCAAATAAACGTTTACGAGAAAATGTTGCAAATACTTCCGAAAATACACCAAACGCTGGAAGTACTAAAATATAAACTTCTGGGTGTCCAAATATCCAGAATAAATGCTCATAAATAACGGTGTTTCCACCCATAGCTGGATCAAAAAATCCAGTACCAAACAAACGATCAAACATTAATAATGCAAGACCAACAGTTAATGGTGGAAAGGCAAATAAAATTAGAGCAGAAGCTACAAACGTAGACCATGTAAATAAAGGCATACGCATATATGTCATGCCAGGTGCTCTCATATTAATAATCGTAACAAGGAAATTAATCCCACCAATTAATGTTCCAATACCTGAAATCTGTAATCCAAGGATATAAAAATCAACACCATGTCCTGGAGATTCTAATGAAAGAGAAGCATATGATGTCCACCCCGCATCAGGTGCTCCACCTAAAAACCAGCTCAAGTTTAAAAATATTCCTCCGAAAAAGAATAACCAGAAACCAAGAGCATTAACAAATGGAAAAGCAACATCACGTGCGCCAATTTGAAGCGGCATAACTGCATTCATTAGCCCTAGTAGTAATGGCATTGCTGCAAGAAAAATCATGGTTGTACCATGCATGGTAAGTACTTCATTATAAAATCCTGCACTTACAAAATTATTGTCCGGAACAGCTAACTGAATCCGGATAACCATAGCTTCTAATCCCCCAAGAAGGAAGAAGAAACCACCTGCGATAAGATAAAGGACGGCGATTTTTTTATGATCAACTGTTGTTAAATAATCCCAGACAGTTGCGCCAAATCCCTTTTTCTGAGTTAACGTACTCACTAATGTAACCTCCTTCTCTAATTACTTCAATTAATTAATCCTGTACTTTAAGATTCATTAAATATTCCGCTAATGCATCTAACTCTTCTTCAGTCATTGCATCATGATCATAACTACCTGTCATTTTGTTTCCAGGCTTATATTCTTCTGGATTTTTAATCCATTTCTTTAAATTTTCTTCATTGAATTCAAAACGTCCAGCAATCGAAGTACGCTCACCAAAGTTAGCTAAATTTGGTGCGGTAGGACGCTTTTCACTGCTATCAATGGCATGACAAGCGATACAATTATACTGATTGAAAACTTCTTCACCTTGTGTAGCAAGATCTGATTCAGGTTCTGGAGTACCAGCATTTTTCATGTCGGCAATCCATTGATCAAATTCTTCTCTTGGAAGAGGTTTTACTTTGAAATCCATTAAACCATGTGATGGGCCACATAACTCAGCACATTTTCCATAAAATATTCCATTAGATTCTTCTGGAAGTCTTTCACTATCAAATTCAAGCCAGAATTTGTTTGTATTTTCAGTATTGGTGTCCATTTTCCCACCAATAGCTGGAATCCAGAATGAATGTTTTACATCTGATGCTTTTAGGTTAAAGTATACTTTTTCATCAGTTGGTACAACCAATTCTTGCCCTGTTACTACACCGTGGTCAGGATATTCAAACTCCCACCAATAAAGGTTTGCTGTTACATTAACAACTAAAGCATCCTCATCCCGTGTTTCTTCTTCCATAGCTTTTACATCAGCTAATTCAAATGTTGCAATTACCGTTGGAATCGCCAATACAATTAAAAGTAAAATTGGAATAATAGTCCAAATCATTTCAAGCTTATGGCTTCCTTCAACTTGTTTAGGGATCTTATTTTCATCACCCTTACGTCGACGGAACTTTGTAATAACAACAATGAAAAGAATCGTTACAACAATAATGACGATTACCATTATTAAGGTACTCAAAATCATCAGTGAGTACTGCATATCCGCTACTTCACCCGCTGGTTGTAGCGCGGACACAAATGGTTTACCACAGCCTGCTAATAGTAGCGCCATTAAACCAAATAGAGAAAACAAGCGCACTTTTGGTAGCCATTTCTTCATAGCTTAATCAAACCCCTCTTTCAATTTTATTAATGAAATATACCTTTTAATAGAAACTTTAATAACAAGTTACGCAAATAGTTGTGACTTATATATGTATGACGAACCTTTCAAATTAGGATTGAAAGGTTCCTTCAAAAGAAAAAAGATAATGTAAGTCAGCAGACTATTCGTATTATCCCATTATCAAAGCAAAAGATATAAATTCCTTCTATATCATAAATTCCTACTAAAGAAAGAATTCCGAATATTACACCACTGTAACGATTACCATCGCTACAAACAGAATGGTCAAATAATTAAGTGAGTATACAAACATAAATTTTGCCCACTTAATGTCATCTTTCATTTTAAACCCATAAATTCCTAAAACCAACCAACCTACATTAAGAATAGTTGCTAATATTAAGAACGGTAGTCCTAATGAATATAAATAAAATGGCAGTGGTAGTAAACAAGCAACCCAGACGACCATTTGTCGCTTTGTCACTTCAAAACCATAAACAACAGGAAGCATCGGAACCCCTGCAGCACGATATTCTTCACATCTTTTCATCGCAAGTGCAAGAAAATGTGGAGGTTGCCAGATAAACATAATTAAAAACAATACCCACGCAACTGTGTTTAAGTTAGGGTCAACTGCTGCCCATCCAATCAGTGGTGGTACTGCTCCAGAGATACTGCCAATTACTGTATTAATAGTGTAATTACGTTTAGACCACATTGTATATAAGAATACGTATGTTATCACACCAATTAACCCAATTACTGTTGCAGTAATTGTTGTAAATGAAAGGATAACAGTGCCTAACAGGGTGAAAAATACACCTATTATTAATGCTTGTTGTGGTGAAATTTTCCCAGTTATCGTGGGGCGATTTTTTGTTCGGTCCATTAGATGGTCAATATCGCGGTCAAAAAAGTTATTAATACTACATGAGCCTGCAATTATTAACGATGAACCAAGTAACGTATACAATACAATATCAATATTTTCTATAAAACCTAACCCCATGAAATGAAGAGCTAGCCACAATCCTGTAAAAGTAGTAATTAAATTTGAATTTACTATTCCAATTTTAATCAATGATAAGAAATCCTTCATCACCGAAGATTCAACGAGTTTTGGCGAATTTGGTTCCTGAATATCCTGTTCGGGATCCGACAATACTCTTGAATTAGCCATCAAGATTCCCTCCTTTTTATATTCTAACTATCTTAATAGAAGAATGTTATATACATATTGAATCACTTATAGAACAAAAATGAGACTTGAACACAAAATGAATAAATTATATCAACAAACACTTCTCTGTATATTAAATCACATTTCGAAGTAGTTTTGTGAACAATTTTTGAATAAATTATGACTATTTTGTGTCACATTGTAGAAAAACAATTAATATAAGTAATTATACACTTAAATCTAGAAAAAATTAGTAAATAAGCTTTGTTTTATAATCATCCTAGTACATTTTAAACACTATTAACACTGTCACAATAGTGTAAAACTATAATAGAATGCGGATCAAAAGTTTCTTAATCATAGCATTCCCTTATTAGTTCTAGCAAACTCTATTTTATTATACAACCTTTTTTTTTTATTATTGTAAAAAATTTTTTATGTTAAAGATTGTATTAGTTATCGAAGTTGTGTACTATCGATTAAGTGTTATTTTTTTTGATATTTTGTACAAATTCATTTATGATAAAAGTCAAAGTGTCAAAAGTCAAGTGCATTTATCTTATACAAAACATAAAAAAACGCAAGAAGGTGAAAATTTTGCAGCGTATTCTAAAATGGTTTGCTGTCCTAACTACTATAGGAATGCTGTTTATCTTAATCGGTGGTGCTTTAGTTACCAAAACTGAATCTGGAGCTGGTTGTGGCGATTCTTGGCCATTATGTCATGGAGAATTAATACCTAGTAACATTACCCCTGAACTTGTTATTGAATTAAGTCACAGAGTTGTTTCAGGTCTTGTAGGTATTATGGTGCTAGTTTTATCCGTCTGGTCCTATAAGGTTATTGGTCATATAAAAGAAGTAAAATTCTTATCATTGCTATCTTTCTCTTTTTTAGTATTGCAAGCTTTAATAGGAGCAGCCGCTGTTGTTTGGGGACAGTCTGACGCTGTATTAGCCCTTCACTTTGGTATTTCGTTAATATCGTTTGCATCCGTTTTGTTACTAACTTTATTAATTTTTGAAGTAGATAAGAAATTTTCTACTACTGATCTTACTGTTGGCAAGACAATGCTATTTCATATTTATGGAATAACTATTTATAGCTATTTTGTAGTTTATTCAGGGGCTCTTGTTAGACATAAATCTGCTAGCTTAGCGTGTCCAGACTGGCCAATTTGTAATTATAACCAACTTGGCTTACCTACGCAAACTCACGAATGGGTTCAAATGGGTCATAGAGCAGCCGCAGGCTTGATATTTATTTGGATTATTATTGCAACAGCACATGCCATTAAACATTATAAAGATCAAAAAGTATTTTATTGGGGATGGATTATTGCTTTCTCCTTGGTATCTGCACAAGTAGTTACAGGTGCTTTAATTGTCTTCACAGCATTAAACCTTTATGTGGCACTAACACACGCATTGTTTATCTCTTGTTTATTTGGTGTACTTAGCTATTTTGTCTTGTTAGCTTCACGAAGTAAAGCATCAAGTTCGATAATAAAAGAAGAGTTTAACGCTTCAAGCGAGATGAATGAAATACGACCGCATTAAAAAAAGCGAATATATAATATTACCGTTTGAGGTGCTTTTCTTAAAATACATGCAGAAGTGAAAGTCATATTGGCATTATTATCGGTATATAAAAAAGTAAAACTCGCCATAGTAATTGGCGAGTTTCTTTTATTAGGGATACAAAAAGCTATTTTATATAAAATTGTAATACGGTTTACCGTAACGAACCTTAATAAGAGTTGTTGCGCTAGTAAAATAAGAGGAAATTTTTCCGTTAAATGCAGATTAGAGCTAGTTTTTGGATAAATAGAGGGAGTTTTTCCCCCTACACAATGCAAAATTACCTATTTTCACATTTTTCGAGTCAAATAAGCGGAATTTCTCCCTCTATCTTATGCTACTTTCAGTGCCATTTGCTTATTAAGAGGAATTTTTCCCTCTTAGTTATCAGATCAAAGTGCCTTACCAGATCCCCCGACCAAAAAGAACGACTCTCCCGTTTCGAAGTGCGGAGTTAGCAGCTTTTTATTGACCAGCTTATAAGGATCAATAATCTTGTTGCTCAAAACGTCGTCGCTGCAAATGACAGAAGTTTTGGTCCTCATATTGACCATCATAATAATAATCTCAATTTCTATTATCAAAGTTAATGAAAGTTCGTAGAAACCTTGATAAAATAAGGGAATTGACGTATGCCAATTCATACGTCAATTCTGTGTCTTTTAATATGAAAGCACCCGAAAATGGAACCCTTTAATTTAATAAGTTCGCCTTTTTTTAAATGAATTTACTTATATACACGAAAATTTCGCTGATGATTGTGATTTTGGTTCACTGCCTTTTTTGATTTCTCATTATATCGTGAGTGGTAGTTAACAAACATCGAAACATTTACTAATACACCGACTGAAAGCATTAATAATAATAAAGAGGAACCACCATAACTAATAAACGGTAACGTCACCCCTGTAATTGGAATTAATCCTGTTAAGCCACCTAAATTTATACAAGTCTGAATAGCAATCATTGAAGAAATGCCAATAGCTAAAAGACTACCGAAAGGATCATCGCATTTTCTTGCTATCAAAAATCCCTTGAGAATGATAAACGATAATAAAGCTAACACAAAAGTCACACCAGCTAGTCCTAATTCTTCAGCTATAACAGCCATAATAAAATCAGTATGTGCTTCAGGTAAATAACCGAACTTTTGTACACTTTGTCCCAAACCAAGTCCTTTGATTCCACCTGAACCAAGCGCTATGTAAGAATTCACTAGTTGATAGCCATCACCATTCTCATATTTAAATGGATCAATGTAGCCACTAAAACGTCCTATTCTTTCTTCGGTTACAAATGTGTCATAATTGAGCAGAATAATTGGAGAAATAATTGCAGTTCCAATTAGACCGAGTATAACAAGCTTCAATATACTTTTTAAACTCATTCCAGAACATACAATAACTGATATAGCTATAAGTCCTATAATAAAGGCAGTCCCAAGGTCTGGTTGAATAACAACAAATCCACAAATAATAATTGTGAATAGTATTGGAGGGAGCACTGCCTTATCAAATTGATTGATATAATCTTGCTTTTTTGCATAAACCGCAGCTAAATAAATAATTACACTTAACTTTGTGAACTCTGAAGGCTGAAAGCCTCTTGTCCCTACCATTAGCCAACTTTGGGCGTTATTTGCTGTATGTCCAAAAATATAGACAACTGAGAGAATACCTATTGATCCTAATACAATCCCCATTAAAATTTTAGGATTAGCGTATGCCTTATATGGAAAAATCATTGTTGCTAAAAATCCAATTAGTCCCATTCCTAACGCTAATCTTTGTCGGTCGAAAAAAAATGTTGGATTACTAAACTTTGATGCTCCTAGTACCATACTTGAACTATACACCATTACTAGACCGAAAAAGCATAGTAACAGTACTGCTATTACTAACGAAAAATCATAAGATCTTACTATTTTTTTAAACATTAAACATCGTCCTCTAATATTAGAATACTTTTGATAAGTACTTTCTTTTTAGAATCGTTGGCTATAGATATTCTAATACACCCCAACGAAAACACATCAGTGTTATAATCTATTGTACTATACTTTTTCTATTTCCTTTATAAAAATCCTGCAAATTGTTGTATTCTATTAGAAGTACTCAAAAATCTACTTAATCTCCACAAAGATTGAACATTTGGACAGATTATATTTTTAGTCAGCTCATTAAAAACTAAATATGTATCATGCTTAGCTTTTAAATATTTCAATGAACACATCTCAAGCTTATCAAAATAAATATAACTGATAAAAAAACTCAAACTATCACAAAAAAGAATAGTTTGAGTCTAATTATTTTCTATTTTTTTATTGAAGAATCATGAAGAGCAGATAACTCTTTTTCTAAAGCATCTAATAGGTCTTTACCTTCATGCACATCAATTAAACCAAGTCGAACCGCAAAATCAATTTCCCTTGATAATCCGAACATTTGTGTATCTAGTACTTCTTCATAAAGAGGACACTGCGGCATTGTTAAATTATCCATTTGAACCTTTATTAATTTTAATATTTTATCTGCATCAGCTTTTAAGATAGCGTATGCTTTATCACGATGGTTCACAGCAATCTCAGACGCCAAGTTCAAACCCCTCCGTTCACGAGCGATTACCTAATTCTATCTTTAAATATTAACGAATAAATATGAAAAAAGCAAGGGAAATACGTAAATATCATATATATTCATGCAAAAAAACAAAGTTAGTGATATGTGACAAATATAAAGAAAAACTCTATACTATACTTATTGTTGAAAGGCGGGTGACCAAATGGAAAGAATAGTAGTAATTTCGGGGAATGTTACATACAAAATAACTCTTGATCCAGGAGTATGGATCTTTGATGATCGTAAGGTCGAAATATCCAACTACTTTAACTCATCAAAAAAGGAGAATAATGATTTAGAAGAATATACAAAATCTGTTTCCAAACATTGGGATCGTGAAATTCAAGAAGGCGCTGTATATCCCCCTACCCTAAAAACCGAAAAGAAGTTTCAAAAGCAAAAAATCTTAACGGGAAGCTTCGGTATTCCCTTTCATGACTTTTTACGCAATGCAAATCCAAAAGAGAATGCAACTGAAGTTTGTCTTGTTACAACATCAGGTAATGTAAAAGTACCTTTAAAGATTGCATACGAAGCAATACTTGGTTTCTCTTCTGAAGGTAAGCCATTAATTGAAGACGGGCCGATACACTTCTATTACGGTGATGGGACAAATCAGGATAATCCAATCAAAGACATTAAAGAATTTATTATTAAATAACTCAAAGGGACAAATGAATTGAGAAAATGTTCATTCGTCCCTTTTTGAAATAACGAATAACGGATTAAGACAGACAGTAGCTGACTCAAGCCTAGTGATTCCATTTTAAATAATCATAAAATATCCGCAGCCAGTTGGGCTAAACCAGACCGCTCTCCTTTGATTAATCGTACATGACCAGCTATTTTTTGATCTTTAAATTTTTCCACAACATAAGTAAGTCCATTATTATATTCATCTAAATATGGATGGTCAATTTGCTCAGGGTCTCCCATTAGTACTATTTTACTCTTTTCACCCACTCTTGTTAAAATCGTCTTTACTTCATGTTTCGTTAAATTCTGGGCTTCATCAATAATAATAAATTGTTCGGGAATGCTTCGACCACGTATATAAGTAAGTGCCTCTACTTCAATTGATCCCATCCCCGCTAAAATTGCATCCAACTCTCCAGGCTTTTTTGTGTTAAATAAATATTCTAAATTATCATAAATAGGCTGCATCCAAGGTCTTAACTTCTCTTGTTTTTCACCTGGTAAAAATCCCAAATCTTTGCCTACTGGAACAATCGGCCTAGCAACTAGTAGTTTTTTATAGCTTCCCAGGTCTTCAGTCTGCAAGAGGCCAGCTGCAAGGGCTAACAGAGTTTTCCCCGTACCAGCCTTCCCTATTAACGTAACAAGTGGTATATCTTCTCTTAATAACAGTTCAAATGCCATTGATTGCTGTGCATTTCTAGGTCTGATTCCCCATACATGGTCATAATTAAATATTAATTTCTTTACTTTCCTACATGCCTTATCGACAACACCGATTGCTGATGCTGAACCTCCTAATGCGTCCTTCATTAAAATAAACTGATAAGGGTAAAAAGGATGATTTGCTAATTCAGTTACACTTAACTCCCCAGTCTCGTAAAAGCGATTTAACAAGTCTGTGTTTATATACAAACTAATCATACCTGTATAAATATGATCTACTTCAACTACCCTGTCACTTAAAAAATCTTCTGCCTGTAATCCTATGGCATCAGCCTTTACTCGAACTAACGCATCCTTACTTACTAGGATAACTTGTCTTCCATTTTCTTTTGTCTGTTCCTCAAGTGATAAATTTTTTGCTACTGCCAATATTCTATTATCATTTGTTTTTTCCACAAATATTTCTTGGAGCTGATGAAAAGATCGGTGATTAAGTTCTATTCTCAAGGCTCCCCCATTTTCTAAAGGTATTTTCTCATGTAGTTTGCCCGTTTGGCGCAAGTTATCAATCATTTTCGATACTTGACGTGCATTCCTCCCAATTTCATCCATATACCTTTTTTTCGAATCAACTTCTTCTAAAACAACTGCTGGAATAACAACTTCATTTTCTTCAAATGAAAAGATTGATCGCGGATCTTGCAATAAAACATTCGTATCCAATACATAGACTTTACTCAAACTTCCGCCTCCTACTCCGTTGTTTTTTCTATTTGTTTGAGGAGTAAAAATGTGCCCATCCATACCTAAAACTGTTAATTTTTAAAAGTCATTACTACATATAAATTAAATCGAAAGGACGGACTATTGTTAAAAATATATGTGAACATGCATAAAGATAGAAGAATAATTAAACAATAATATAAGAAAATCCATTACAAGGAATATATGCAACCCATTACTCATGCGTTGGATTAATAATTTCTCTACAAAATGTAGGAGGAGATATAGTGAAAAAGCTAACTACATTATTATTACTAGCATTAGTAACAATGTGTGTCACTGGCTGCGGTTTGAACAACAACCAAGCTGCAGATGATGCAAAGGATGAAAGGATACAAGTAAAGAATACAGCAGAAAATCACTTTGACAGAAAAAGTGGACAAGAAATTGCAAGCCATTTAGTTGATATTGCTTCAAGCATCCCTAATGTTAATGATGCTACTGCGGTTGTGTTAGGAAGATTTGCAGTTGTAGGAATTGACGTAAATTCCAAATTAGATCGTTCAAGAGTAGAATCAATCAAGTATTCTGTTGCAGAGAGTCTCAAACATGATCCATATGGAGCGAATGCAGTTGTTGTTGCAGATGCAGACACATTCGAACGTTTAAGACAAATGGGGAAAGAGATTCAAGATGGTAGGCCAATCGTAGGAATCTTAGATGAACTCGCTCAAATCGTTGGTCGTATCGTACCAGACATACCAAGTGATACCATTGACAACGATAATACCGAGCCAACCGAGTCTAATGATAATCAACTAAAAGGAAAAGAAAAGAACGAGCTAGAGAAAGAACAAGATGATCAGTCAAATAACAATAAAGATAAAAAATCGTAAAACCTTACAAAGCCAAATTTAAGTCCTTCATTTTCATGAAGGACTTTTCGTTTACAAGATTTATCTTTTTTATGCAAGGTTTCAATTGCTAAAAAGAGGGAAATAAAAATCATTTCCCCCCTTTTTTATAGCATCGTTATATTTCCCCTTTATGTGTTTGGCCGATATCCTACTCGGTACAGTTTTTTAAAGCAGTCATAACCTGATTGTCTAATTTCGCTGCAGCCTGTAGGTCATATGTTTTTTCGTATCTAGGTTCAAGGAAGATTTTTGAACCGTAAAACATTACATCACGAACCTCAGAAATATTAATTTCTATAATTGCCAATTTAAGCGGAACATTCTCCACGCTCTCAACCTTAATACTGCCTTCTCCGCTTACAGCATACGTAGATTCATTTGCAATAATTGATACTACAACATGAGAGTTATTTCGAATATTATGTAAAATCTTTGAACGATTATCTACCGCAAGTAGTATTCTTCCCTCATCTGGGGCGAATACCCAAGATAAGGCATTAACATTAGGACCGCCTGTTTCATGATCAATAGTTGCAAGTGTAATAAATTGCTCGTTTTGCAAACTTTCAAATAAAGGTGGTAACAATCTTGGCTCTACTCGATTCGCCATGAACAAATCCTCCAATTTTTAATTTATATTTTAATAATACCTTTTTTTGATGTAAGATAAAACAATATGTTTCATGTAAGAGCGACATGATATACTTATTTGTATAATATTATTCTAGAGCTTCTTAAAAGAGAAAACCATATTTAAATTGTACATAGAGGGGTAGAACAATGCGAGTAAAATGTGTTATTTGCGATAAAATTGAAAACATTATCGATGAGTCTATCATGGCAAAACGTCTACGAAATCGACCAATTCATACATATATGTGTGTTGATTGCCATGACCGTATTGAAGAAAAAACGAAACAACGATTAGCAACTGGTAAATTTAAATTCTACCAAAAGAAGCGTTCTGAAGAAGAATGGTAAATCGTATTAGTATTATGCTAAGCTTGTTAGCTTAGCATAGTACTAAAACTTAGGATGGATAATTTTTATATTTCTCAGGGTCCATTTCAATTTGTTGGTACATGATATCAATTAACTCAATTGGAAACCTTGCCTTCTTTTGTTCACCATGGACAGTGTATGTAAGATGATACATAAGTTCATCCTTTTCAATAATAATATCCTGCACCTTATGTTCTTCAACTAAAATCTCATCAAACAGTTTGTATGTATCAAGCGCTGCCGTGTCATCTGGTCTAGCATCAACTACTACTTTTATTGTTAACCAATTATAAAGAGCATCTTGTAATGACTTCATAATATAACCCCCCTTTATTTTACTGGTGGTACTTCGTTCTTCTTAGATTGATATAACCTAATTTTGTAAATAATTAAGATCAATGCTGCTACAACAAGACCTTCAGCAACTGGAAGAAAGATGCCAAGAAAAGTTAAGATTGTACAACCAAATCCAAGGAAGAAATAGATTAGAATTGACTTTAATAATGGTAATTTCTGTGCAAAACCTAGCTTATATACAATAATTGACAACCCGAAGATTGTTAAGTATAACATCCACATTCCTAAAGATGGGTTTTCATCAACCCGATACAATGCAGGGAAGAAAGATAAATATTCGTTAACATCCATTAATCTGGCCCTCCTTTTTGAGTTTCTCAACTTTATTATACAGTAAAAAGAAACAATGAGGGAGTGTAGCCCTCATTGTTATCATTTATTGATTAATATCAGCATATTTCTTCTTCTTCGCCATTTTCTCTCGCTCATTTTTGTCAAGTATTTTTTTTCTAAGGCGAATCGATTCTGGTGTGATTTCACAGTATTCATCATCATTTAAATACTCAAGTGATTGTTCTAGAGACATAATACGTGGCTTTTTCATTCCAACTGTTTGTTCCTTTGTGGCAGAACGAATATTATTAGCTGCTTTTACTTTACAAATATTTACTACTAAATCGTTATCACGATTGTGTTCCCCGACAATCATACCTTCATAAACTTCTGTTTGCGGCTCAACAAAAATCACTCCACGGTCTTCAATTCCTTGAATACCATATGATGAAGCTTTACCTGTTTCCATTGACACAAGCACACCTTGGCGTCTGCCACCAACATTACCAGCAGCCATTGGCTGATAACTATCGAATGAATGATTTATTATTCCATAACCACGTGTTAACGAAAGAAATTCTGTTGAATATCCAATCAAACCTCGTGCAGGAACCATGAAAATTAGCCGTACTTGACCACTACCATTATTTATCATATCAAGCATTTCACCTTTTCTTGCTCCAATAGACTCCATAATTGCACCTGTATGCTCTTCTGGTACATCTATTTGCACTCGCTCGACAGGTTCAGACCTGACACCATCAATTTCTTTAACGATAACCTCTGGCTTAGATACTTGAAGTTCATATCCTTCGCGACGCATATTCTCAATTAAAATTGATAAATGAAGCTCCCCTCGTCCTGATACAATCCAGGCATCAGGAGAATCTGTGTTTTCAACACGTAAACTTACATCTGTTTGAAGTTGTGCTCTTAATCGTTCCTCAATTTTTCGGGCTGTTACAAATTTCCCTTCACGACCTGCAAAAGGACTATTATTAACCAAGAATGTCATTTGAAGAGTTGGCTCATCAATTCGAAGCACCGGTAATGCATCTTGGTGCTCAACAGGACAAACCGTTTCACCAACATTAATATCTTCCATTCCTGAAACTGCAACAAGGTCACCAGCAATTGCCTCTTGTATTTCCACACGTTTTAAACCAATAAAACCAAAGATTTTTGTAACTCTAAATTGCTTAACTGAACCGTCCAACTTCATTAATGCGACCTGTTGCCCAACTTTCATTGTTCCGCGGAACACACGGCCAATTCCAATTCGACCAACATAATCATTATAATCGAGTAGGGCAACTTGGAACTGAAGAGGTTCTTCACGATTGTCAACAGGTGCAGGAATGTTTTCAATAATTGCTTCAAACAAGGATTCCATTGTCTCCTCTTGCTTTTGCGGGTCAGAATCAGTACTCGCTGTTCCTTTAATTGCCGAAGCAAAGATTACAGGAAAGTCTAATTGCTCTTCTGTAGCTTCTAGTTCAATAAATAAATCAATTACTTCATCAACAACTTCCTCTGGTCTAGCAAAATCACGATCAATTTTATTTACAACCACGATTGGTGTTAAATTCTGCTCTAAAGCTTTTTTTAGTACGAAACGGGTTTGTGGCATTGTACCTTCATAGGCATCAACAACAAGAAGAACTCCATCCACCATTTTCATAATACGCTCAACCTCTCCACCAAAGTCAGCGTGTCCTGGTGTATCCATGATATTGATACGAGTTCCTTTATAATTAATAGCTGTATTTTTTGCTAAAATCGTAATTCCACGTTCACGCTCAATATCGTTTGAATCCATAGCGCGTTCCTCAACTTGTTCATTTGTACGGAACGTTCCAGATTGGTGTAGTAACTTATCAACCAATGTCGTTTTCCCATGGTCAACGTGAGCAATAATCGCAATATTACGTATATCGTTACGTATGTTCAATGTTTTTCATCTCCTAAAATTTCAAAATATACCCCTTTTTCTGCAATAACTAAAACATTATATCATAAACACTCTAGAAAAGTTGCATCTTTATCGTTAAAATAGAAGATATTGATGAGGAGGAATATAAAAATGAAGTCATTGAATCTTCCTATGCTCTTATATTCTGTAGTTACAGTGTTATTTATGTTATTAATCGGAGTTTCTATTGCAGAAAGAAGTCTTACAGGAATTCTTCTTTCCACTTTTGCCGTTATTTTTGTAATGGGAGCTGGATTCGTTACAAAGAAAAAACTCCGTGAAAAAAGCAGGATTTAATTTAACGAGTTCCGTTTCCTATCGCAAAAACGTCAATTTGTACAGGAGAATTGAAACCTAAATGTAATTCCTTTTGTACTATATTATGTAGGGCAATTGTAAGGCTAATGGATAAAAACAATAGAAATAGCTAGGGTTTTTACCCTTGCTATTTTGCTTTTAATTGCTAATTATTCTGATTGCGTAGTAAGGAGTTTGCAAACTTTTTTTGCCTACTCTAATTGATTTTTGCGTAGGTATGAGAATGCATAGGGGAGAATTTCCCCTTATTCTATTTAAAGTAAGCCTAAGAAGCGGAAATAAGTGGAGATATTCCCGTTAACTGCTCTAAATAAGACAAAATCTAAGGTTTTGGATAATATAGGCGGAAAAACTCCTCTTATATTTAAGGGGATATTTGGTATTCCCCATTTAGCGGGAGTTTCTCCGTTTATTTTTCAAACACTTTTCAAACACAGTGAACTCAACATTCAGACTAAACAAATCCTAATGTATATCAACTTGCAAGTAAGAATATAGTGTATGTTGCTAACGTACACTGACTATCCTCCCCTATATTTTAATACAAGTTCTCCAAAAAAATGTTCGAAATCATTATATTCAACAAAAACAGACCTCCAAATAACCATACAATTTGAAGTTCATGTTGCATTCCATTTTCAATGTTTGCGATAGGTAACGGAACTCGTTCTTTTACTTTCCTGCCTTTTTCCCGTTGATATATTTAGTAGTTATTTCTTTATGTAGATTTCTTTTTGCAAAAAAGATTGTATTCTCCTGCAATAAATTTAATGGTTTCCCGTCCAATGTTGTAGCAACCCCGCCAACTTCCTCAATAAGGACAATTCCTGCCGCAAAGTCCCATGGTGATAATCTCATTGATATATAAGCATCAAGCCTTCCTGTAACAACATAAGCTATTTCTAATGCTGCAGACCCATATGATCTTGTTCCACGCACTGCTTTAACTAGCGGTACAAATACATGGTGGTCGATTCGTTTATTCTCCATTAACCAGGTAGCATTAATACCAATAATAGCCTCATTTATTGGTGTCTCACTTAATGGTTTTATTTTCAAACCATTAACATAAGCACCTGCACCCCTTGCAGCATGAAATAATTCATCATTTACGACATCATATATTATTCCTATTTTACCTACACCATCTTCAAAAACGGCTACAGATATCGCGAAGTTACGTTGTTGATGGACAAAGTTCATAGTTCCGTCAATTGGATCGATAATCCAAACAACCCCACTAAGTGAACTTACTTCATCTCCAAGTCCTTCCTCCCCTAATATTTGATGCGATGGAAACTGATGTGAAATTTTTCTAATAAAAAACTGTTCTGTTTCTTTATCAATATTTGTTACTAAGTCATCTGGATTAGATTTTGTTTGTATTAATAATTCTTTCGAAAAAGAATCCCTGATCCGTTTTCCTGCTTCAAGAACCCAGTGCTTTGCATATGTATTAATATCATCCCAGATAGCCATAAAATAACACCTCACTTTTTTATGTTAAGCTTACTGTATAATTAAAAAAAAATGCAAGCGATGAGAAAGATATATTCCTTGTCAGTTTCTAGCACACTACTATCATTAATTTTATCTAAAAACCTAACAACCCTAAAGTTTTCTAATTACTTTAGGGTTGGTCCCTCTATGATTTTAACTTCATAATTTCCTGTCTTATTTTTTCTAACTTTTGTTTACATTCATTCTTCTTACTTTCATCATTTTCATTTATTGCTTCATAAAGGGTGGCTAATTCATAGTCCAATTCTAATCGTAATACAGCAATCCTCTTTTCTTGATCACTAAGCTTTAACGCACTAACTACTTGTTTCATATTTACTTTGCACCCCTTTTCTGTTTTTTTACAAAGGCTCTTCTCTTGAGGTTGTTTCCTTCACATCTCCTAGTCGAGAAAAAGGGGACCAATACTATATGCATTTCGATTGTTAAAAAGATGCCATAAACCTAAATCCAAGAATTTAAAACAAACATGGTTAAATAAAAATTCATTTCTTAAACAATACAGAAAATAAGAACTAACTTCGGTATGTTTTCACTTCGTAAAGTTACAATATACTATGTGAAACCGTAAAACAATGGCACAAATATGTGCGATAACCTATCTTTTGACTCTTTGAATTTAGATACAAAGCAAGTGAATGTTTGTTCTTACTTAGTTATGTTAGAATAGGGGGAAACCATTTACGGAGGTTGTTCAATGAAAGTTACTGGATTTAAAGAAGAAGATTTTCAAGTTTTTTCAATTAGTGGTCTTGATGAAAGAATGGAAGCACTTAAAACAACCATTCGTCCAAAATTAGAAGAACTAGGTACACATTTTACGCCCACACTCTCTAGTCTGACAGGAGATGAAATGTTTTATCATGTAGCAAAACATGCGAGAAGGACAAAAAATCCACCAAAAGATACTTGGGTAGCATTTGCAGCAAACAAACGAGGGTATAAAATGCTCCCACATTTCCAAATAGGCTTATGGGAAACACATTTATTTATTTGGTTTGCTGTTATTTATGAATCTCCCATCAAGGCAGCCTTTGGTGAAAAACTAAAAAGCGAATTTGCAAACATAAAAGACACGATTCCCAATTCTTTCGTATGGTCAGGTGATCACACAAAACCTGATGCAGTGAAACATAGTGAACTATCTAATGAAGAGTTTTTGTCTTTATTTAATCGTCTAATCGAGGTGAAGAAGGCTGAAATTCTTTGCGGTGTGCATCTTGAAAAAGAAGAAGTTATCTCAATGAGTTGGCAACAATTACTACATAAAATTGATGAAACTTTTAGGAAATTAATTCCATTATATCAACTTACTCAAAATATATCAAAGTAAAATAATAATTAACGCTTGATTAGATAGAAAATATTTTATCTGATCAAGCGTTAATTATTATTCTATTTGGCTAATTTAGCTATACTGCTTTATCCTTTTATTGTTACATTCTCAATTGACTCTTTTGCCTTTTTTATCATCCTGTAAGAAGAGTATCCACTTAGTTCTTCAAATTCGTTACACAACTTCTTTTCTTCAGCTTTGCTTGGCACAATTACTTTAAATTTTCGGTATGCACTCATTAGACTATCTTTGTCAATACCCTTTTCATATGCTTTTTCAATACATTGAAAAAAGTGAATTACATCGACAGTTTCATTTGTTGTCCAACTATAATCAATTGGATATTGGTATTCCATAATTTCACCCCTCAAAAAAAGTTTTTCCATTTAGAATTCATTATAACAGAGTAATTTCTAAGAAAACGATGTTTAACTAGTACAATGTTGTGAAACGTTAAGTAATAATGAAATTTTTTTCTTTGCAAACACTATGATAAATGCTATAATTTTTTTGTTTTGTAAAGACATGGTTTTCCTAACATAATTTACTTTTAAAAAAGAATGTTAATACTAAAGAGGTGTGATTATAAATTGTCTCAGTCAGAAACACCACTATTTACAGGTTTAATCCAACATGCTAAAAAAAATCCGATTCAATTTCATATACCCGGACATAAAAAAGGAAATGGGATTGACCCAGAATTCCGCGAATTTATCGGAGATAATGCTCTCTCAATTGATTTAATTAATATTGGACCATTGGACGACCTCCATCAACCTAGAGGCATGATAAAAAAGGCGCAAGAATTAGCAGCAGAAGCATTTGGTGCAGATCACACTTTTTTTTCTGTTCAAGGAACAAGCGGAGCAATTATGACAATGGTAATGGCAGTATGTGGACCTGGAGATAAAATTATTGTTCCAAGAAATGTTCATAAATCAGTCATGTCAGCAATTGTTTTTTCTGGTGCAACTCCTATATTCATCCACCCAGAAATAGACAAAGACCTAGGAATTTCACATGGTATAACGGTAGATGCGGTTGAGAAAGCACTCGAACAACATCCCGATGCAAAAGGTTTGCTCGTTATCAACCCAACTTATTTTGGAATATCAGGAAATCTAAAGAAAATAGTTGAGCTTGCACATTCATATGGTGTTCCAGTTCTAGTAGATGAAGCACACGGTGTGCATATTCATTTCCATGAAAGTCTTCCAATGTCAGCTATGCAAGCAGGTGCTGATATGGCAGCAACAAGTGTTCATAAATTAGGTGGATCAATGACACAAAGTTCTATTCTTAATGTAAAAGATGGGCTTGTTTCAGCTTCTCACGTACAAGCAATTCTAAGTATGTTAACAACCACTTCCACATCATACCTATTACTAGCATCCTTAGATGTCGCAAGGAGAAGATTAGCTACAGAAGGACATGAGTTAATCGATAAAACAATTAGGCTCGCTGAGGATACTAGGTATAGAATTAATCAAATTGAAGGATTACATTGTGTTGGGAAAGAAATCCTTGGAACAAAAGCTGCATATGACATTGATCCAACAAAATTAATTATATCAGTAAAAAATCTAGGACTAACAGGCTATGACGTAGAGCGTTGGCTAAGAGAAAAATACAATATTGAGGTCGAACTATCCGATTTATATAACATCTTATGTATTATTACACCTGGGGACTCCATTAAAGACGTGAATAGTCTTGTTCATGCACTAGAGGATTTAACAAATGAATTCAGACATATTACAGATATTAAAATGAAACCTGAAGTACTGTTACCAGATATCCCTGTCCTTGCATTAACACCTCGGGATGCATTTTATTCTGAAACAGAAATTGTCCCTTTCGAAGAATCTGAAGGTCGAATTATCGCAGAATTTGTTATGGTTTATCCACCTGGAATTCCTATTTTTATACCTGGTGAAATTATTACTAGCGACAATTTAACCTATATTACGAAAAATCTAGAAGTAGGGTTACCTGTTCAAGGACCAGAGGATTATGAATTAAAAACCTTACGTGTTATAAAAGAGCATCGTGCAATTCGTTAATAATTCTAGAAAAACTTGGCTATGTTTGTAGTCAAGTTTTTTTATGCTGTTTCTAATATTGTTTACTAAATTATTGAAAACAACTAAAAAAGGCATGCAAGGGACAAAACCCATTACATACCTTTTAAGTATTATTTCATCTTATCTTTCGCATTACAGTTACATTCCTTACAATTCGCGTATAGTGTGGTTACCTTTTCAACCTCTACTACAGCAATTGGTGTGTTACATGATTGGCAAACAATCGTTCCCATTAACAAAACTCCCTTCTAAGATGTTTTTGCTAAATGTCACAATCTGAAAGCGCTATCAACTGAGAGAATGAAACTGTAAAATTTATTAGATATATATAATATTAACACCACAAAATTTTAGTGTAAATATCAAATGAGTTGTCCATTATAAAAAATTTCGAGAAATCAGGATCAAACAAATCCTGATTCCCTACCTAATTATTCATACTGGGTTTCAAAAGGTATAGTTGGTAAGGATTCTTTAAAGAACTCAGCGAGGTCAGAAGCTTCTTTGAGTGTGTCAATACGAAAGATTTTTTGTAGGTATTCAAGATTTTCAATATCTTTAGAATCAAGGAGGGTAGATTTTCCAGTTTGCATACAAATAACGAGAGGTTTTCCGAAAAACATATTGGTATAGACAATTCCAAAATCATATCTCACATTTTTTGTTGTAAATCCAACAAAGCGAACACTTGTCTTTTCATTTTCATCATAAAGTTTATCAAATAGTTCCATAAATTTGCCTCCCTTCATTTTTTTATAATTCGGAATTTTATTATAATTTAAACAAGGTATTTTTACAAGTGAATTCACAAATAATTCAATAGTTGTCACAGTCTTTTCACAAGTGCTAGAATAAATGTATGATGACCTTAGGAGTGATTTTAAATGAGTAATGCGTATATTAAGCTAGTCCCAGTTTCTACAAAACTAGTAATCACAATTGAAGAAGTTAAGGAATTACTTACATACTATCAAGAAATTACAAGTAAAACAGGACAACAACTGGATTGGGGCTATTCTGAAGCAGCTTTTCCATATCAAATTAAGGATATAAAAGAGAATGTTATACAATTAAAATCCGATGACCCAAAGTACCATTCAATTTTGATTGGGGTAGGAACTGAAGCTAACCAAGGAGAAGAACAAGAACAGCGGTATTTCATTCAAGTTACTCTTCCAGCAATGTCAACAAACGGTGATAAAGCAAAGGCAAATGAACTTTGTAAGTTTTTGGGTAAGAAACTTGAAGGGGAAGTTCATTTGTTCAACCAACGTGTTATGTATTATTACAAACGAAAATAGTTAGAACCATAACAAAAAACCATCTGCCGAAAATGCATCCTTATCGATAGATAGGTTTTTTGTTTGGGATTTTATTCACTAGTCACCTGTATTAGGTTTGGATCTACAATTTCAAACCCCTTACTTCGAAGTCCATCTACTATTTGTGAAAGAGCTTCCTTTGTCCACTCCCGATCATGAAGAAGCAGGTTTGCACCATTTTTTAAAAATGGACTATTTACCATAATATTTGTTAACGCTTCTTTTGACCTATATTCCGATTCCCAGTCATAACCATAAGTCCAATTCATTAAAACCATTCCCTCTTTTGCAGCAATCGTCCTGCTCACATCTGTAATAACACCGAAAGGAGCTCTAAAAAATTGAGGTCTTTCGCCTATTATTTTTTCAACAAGATCATTGAGATTAATTATCTCACTTTCTTGTTCTTCGTTAGATAAATCACTAAGATTCCTATGGGTCATCGTATGATTACCAATTACATGTCCCATCTGATAGATCTCTTTTAAAACATGTTCTTCTTCTTCACTATCTAGGAAATGGCCGTTCACAAAAAATATTGCTTTTACCTTCAGATCATGTAGAATCTGAGCCATTTCAATTGAATATCTGTCTGGAGCATCGTCAATTGTAAGTAATACAATCTTTTTATTAGCATCAGTAATTGGTTCAATTCTCCAATCGCTTGAGTTAACTTGATATAATTTTTGCTTATGTGTTTTACTTGCTTCAGCTCCATCACTGTCTTTAACTAAGTGATTGTCTAAATTTACATTATCTTTTTCTGAGCCCTTTGAATGAGTTTTATCATTTGCAATACCATTAGTAAATACACTTTTTTGCTTACCAGATTCTTGTTCATTTGTAGATTTATTGATTGTTTCATGTAACTTTTGGGAATCTACTTTTCCATTCATACTATTATTGCATCCAGTAATTAAAATAAGCAAAGCTATGAATAGTAATATATGTCGCACCAAAACCCTCCCCCTAGAATACCTAAGTACACGCGACAAATTCCTAATTTTCTTGTCCTTATGCAAAAATATAAGTCCACGCAAGCTGCTGGCATAAATAAAATGCGCACATAGTAGATATCGTTGTTAAAGTTGCTTTCTTTTTATCTAACCCTATCTTTGAAGCAAGTAAAAAGGCAAAATAACAGAAAATCAAGAATAATATGATTTTTGATTTTATGCCATCATATTTTGCAATATATTCAACGAAGGAATAGGTGCTCCAAATAATAAAGTGAAACATAATAATCAGATACATTTTCATCGGACATACTCCCAACATAATCTTCTTTGTAATAATTATGCAAGGATTCAGATAACTATTTTTCATTTTTGTAACAAATATATGACATCAAAAGGAATCGATTGTTTACATGATAAAATAGAATTGAATTTTGTCGATTAAATTATTTTATCCGAAAGAAGTGAACCAATGTTATGAGGACATTCTCAGTGTTCATCTTTACTTTTATTATTTTGTCTTCTTGTCATACAGGAGTATACGAGCGCGAAGAAGAAGTTTTGAATGCAGATGAGGGTAAACAGGTTCTGTTCTTTTCTGATGAATCGAATTTACATAAAGAAGGAAATTATTACGAAGCACTTCTGGAGCTCAAGGCAAGCTTTCCTAACGAGATCACTAATATGAAAGTAATTACCTTAAGTGAAAGCAATAAATATGATGAATACGCAGTCACCACCTTTCCTTCGCTTCTCGTTGTTAATGGTGAAAGAGTGATTGAACAAATAGAAGGAAACGTTCGTAAGGAGGACATAATAAAACCTATTGAAAAAGCATTATCAAACTAAAAAGTGCCATGTGTACATTGAAAAATGAAGTACACATGACACAATGAATTATTATTTTACAATATGAATCGGACTACCAATTGCGACTTCAGCTGCTTCCATTGTAATTTCACCAAGTGTTGGGTGAGCATGGATCGTCATAGCGATATCCTCCGCTGTCATTCCTGCTTCAATTGCAAGGCCAAGCTCTGCAATCATATCTGAAGCACTTGGTCCAGCGATTTGTGCACCAATGACAACACCGTCATCTTTTCTAGTAACTAGCTTTAGGAAACCATCAGAATTATTTAATGCAAGAGCTCGTCCATTTGCACCAAATGGGAATTTAGCTGCAACAACCTCTATTCCTTCGTCTTTTGCTTCTTTTTCAGTGTAGCCAACAGAAGCCAATTCCGGGTCAGAGAATACTACTGCAGGAATACCATGATAATCAATTTCAGCTGGATGTCCTGCAATTGCTTCCGCTGCGATTTTTGCTTCATATGACGCTTTATGTGCAAGTGGAGGACCTGGAACAATATCACCAATTGCGTAAATATTGCTTACATTTGTACGACATTGCTTGTCTACTTTAACAATGCCACGATCAGACACTTCAATACCAACTTGCTCAAGACCAAGTTCATCTGTATTTGGACGTCTACCAACAGTCACAAGTACATAATCTGCATCAACAGTCTTCGTTTCGCCATTAGCCTCAAATGTAACGGTCACGCCATTTTCACTTTCCTCTACACCTTTAGCAAGTGCTTTAGTATAGATTTCAACGCCTTTCTTCTTTAGACGACGTTTTACAAGTGAGCTCATTTGTTTTTCAAATCCAGAAAGGATTTCATCTGCACCCTCAAGGATAACAACTTCAGTACCAAAATTAGCATAAGCAGTTCCTAATTCTGTACCGATATATCCTCCACCAATTACAACTAGTTTCTTAGGTAATTCAGGAAGATTCAAAGCGCCTGTAGAATCAAGTACACGATTACTATACTTAAACGTTGGTAGTTCAATTGGACGAGAACCAGTCGCAATAATGGCATTTTTAAAAGTATATGTTTGAGCTGATTTCTCATCCATTACACGAACGGTATTATTGTCAACGAAATATGCTTCACCTCTGACAATTTCAACCTTATTACCTTTTAATAAGCCTTCTACTCCACCAGTTAATTTATTTACAACGCTACCTTTCCATTCTTGAACTTTTGAGAAATCAACAGTTACATTTTCTGCTTTAATTCCCATATCTTCAGAGTGAAGAGCGTGCTCATAACGGTGTCCTGCAGAAATAAGTGCTTTTGATGGGATACATCCAACATTTAGACATACACCACCTAAGTTGCCTTTTTCTACAATTGTCACTTTCTGTCCTAATTGGGCTGCGCGAATTGCTGCAACATACCCTCCTGGTCCTGCACCTATGACAAGAGTATCAGTTTCAATTGGAAAATCTCCTACAACCATTTTTATGCCTCCATTAACATTAATTGTGGGTCATTTAATAATCTCTTGATGTGGTTTAAAGCATTTTGAGCTGTTGCCCCATCAATCATACGGTGGTCAAAGCTTAGACTTAATGCAAGTACTGGAGCTACTACAATCTCACCGTTTTTAACAACTGGCTTTTCAGCAATTCGACCAATTCCTAAAATGGCAACCTCTGGATGATTGATAACTGGTGTGAACCATTGACCACCCGCAGAGCCAATATTAGAAATAGTGCAAGAAGCACCCTTCATTTCATCTGGAGCAAGTTTACCATCACGTGCTTTTCCAGCTAATTCATTAATTTCATTTGAAATTTCAAAAATAGATTTTCGGTCCGCATCTTTTACTACAGGTACAAGAAGTCCTTTTTCAGTATCTGCAGCAATCCCAATATTATAATAATGCTTATGAATAATTTCACTTGTAGCATCATCAAGGGACGTATTAAGAGCAGGATATGCACGTAATGCAGATGTTAATGCTTTTACCACATATGGTAGATAAGTAAGTTTAATTCCTTTTTCCGCAGCAACAGCCTTAAACTTCTTACGATTTGCAACAAGTTCTGTAACATCAACTTCGTCCATTAATGTCACATGTGGTGCAGTATGCTTAGAATTTACCATTGCTTTAGCAATAGCTTTACGTATACCACTCATTTTTTCACGTGTTTCAGGGTATTGTCCTTCAGGAATTGGTTGTTTAGCTGGTGCTTTTGTTTCAGCTGCTGCTTCAACTGGTTTTTCAGTTGTTGTTGGAGCTACTGCTTCTGCACTTACTCCACCACCAGAAACAAATGCGTCAATATCTTCTTTTAGTACGCGGTTATTCTTTCCACTACCTTGGACTTTACGAATATCAATGCCTTTTTCACGAGCATATTTACGAACTGAAGGCATTGCGATTACATTTCTATTTTCATCTACCTCTGCTGCTTGAGCTGCAGGAGTTGAAGTTTCAGTTGCTTCTGCAGCAGGTTTTGCTTCTTCCGCGGGAGCCTTATCTTCGTCGTCACCTTTAAATTTAAGATCCTCATATCCAGGAGCATCAAACTTAATAAGTGTATCTCCTACAACTGCTACTGTACCTTCTTCTACTAAAACATCTAACACTTTCCCTTTTACAGGAGAAGGAATTTCTACAACTGCTTTATCATTTTGAACTTCACATAACACATCGTCTTCGTTTACCTCGTCACCAGCTTTAACGAACCACTTGACAATTTCACCTTCGTGGATTCCTTCACCGATATCAGGCAATTTAAATTCAAATGCCATAATATACGCCTCCTAAGTTTTACAATTTACAATAATAACGATTTTTTATCACCATTTAAAGAATGGTAACTAATTATGTAAGGTTGGCTTTTAGTGCATATAACGTACCGTACCTCTCAAATTAGTCTACCATTGACATCAATTAAAAATTCATAACTTTCTTTGCTGTTTCAATAACATCCTTAAAGTTTGGTAACCAAACATTTTCAGCTTGTGTAAAAGCAAAAACAGTGTCTGGAGCAGCTACACGTAGAACTGGTGCTTCTAAGCTTAAGATTGCACGATCATTAATTTCAGCTACAACGTTCGCTGCAATACCTGCTTGTTTCTGAGCCTCTTGAACAACAATCGCACGACCAGTTTTTTCTACAGAAGCAATGATTGTTGGAATATCAAGTGGGCTAATTGTACGCAAATCAATAACCTCTGCAGAGATACCTTCTTTTTCTAATTCAGTTGCTGCTTTTAAACACTCGTGAACCATTGCACCGTATGTAACCATTGTTAAATCAGTACCTTCACGTTTCACGTCTGCTTTACCAATTTCAATTGTATATTCTTCTTCTGGTACCTCTTGACGGAATGAGCGGTATAATTTCATATGCTCTAAAAATACTACAGGATCATTATCACGAATAGCTGATATTAACAATCCTTTTGCATCATATGGTGTAGAAGGAATGATTACTTTTAAACCTGGTTGTTGTGCAACCAAACCTTCTAAACTATCTGCATGAAGTTCTGGTGTATGTACACCACCACCAAAAGGAGAGCGGATTGTAACTGGTGAATGATAACGACCACCTGAACGATAGCGCATACGAGCCATTTGACCATTCACTGCATCCATTACTTCATAAACAAAACCAAAGAATTGAATTTCCATAACTGGACGGAAGCCTTGTAAACCAAGTCCAAGTGCAAGACCGCCGATACCAGATTCCGCAAGTGGTGTATCGAATACACGTTCTTCACCAAATTCCGCTTGAAGGCCTTCAGTCGCACGGAATACACCACCATTAACACCTACATCCTCCCCAAACACTAATACATTTGGGTCGTTTTTTAATTCTGTGCGTAACGCATCAGTGATTGCTTGAATCATTGTCATTTGCGCCATGGCTTACTTCGACTCCTTCTCTTTATAGATTTCCATTTGTTCTTGTAAATTCAATGGTAAATTTTCATACATAATTGAAATTAAATCTGTCACTTTTTGTTTTGGTGTTTCATCAGCTTTTTTAATTGCTGCTTTAATTTCCTCTTTTGCCTGTTCAATTACATTATTTTCTTCCTCTTCGCTCCAAAGCCCCTTGTTTTCAAGGAATTTACGGAATCTGACTAGAGGATCTTTCTTCTCCCATTCATTATCAAGTTCAGATGAACGGTAACGTGTCGGATCGTCACCAGCCATTGTATGTGGTCCATAACGATATGTCATAGTTTCAATCAAAGAAGGTCCTTCTCCATTTATTGCCCGTTCACGTGCTTCACGAACTGCAGCATAAACAGCTAATGGATCCATACCGTCTACTTGTACTCCCGGAATACCAGCTGCTACACCTTTTTGAGCAATTGTTTGAGCTGCCGATTGCTTTTCTACTGGAGTTGAAATTGCAAAACGGTTGTTTTGTACAACGAAAATTGCTGGTGCTTTATATGCACCTGCAAAGTTAATTCCTTCATAGAAATCACCTTGTGATGAACCACCGTCACCTGTATAAGTTATAGCAACAGATTTGCTACCACGTTTTTTCATACCTAATGCGATACCTGCGCATTGAATATATTGTGCTCCGATAATAATTTGTGGTGAAAGGACATTAACTCCCTCTGGCATTTGATTTCCATGATAGTGACCACGAGAAAATAAGAATGCTTGATATAGAGGCAATCCGTGCCACACAATTTGTGGTACATCACGATATCCTGGTAAGATAAAGTCTTCTTTTTCTAGTGCAAATTGAGAAGCAATTTGAGACGCTTCTTGACCTGCAGTAGGTGCATAGAAGCCTAGTCGACCTTGTCTGTTTAAAGAAATAGAACGTTGGTCAAGTATACGTGTAAATACCATTCTTCTCATTAATTCTTTTAATTGATCATCACTTAAGTCAGGCATTAAAGCTTCGTTAACAACTTCCCCTTCTTCATTAAGAATTTGTATCATAGGGTACTGTTCCGCAACTTTTTGTAATTGCGTTTCACTGAAAATCGTAGCATTTTTAGTTTTTGCAGCCATAAATTGTCACCAATCCTTTCTATTAACCGTTTCTACAAACGTAAATTATCATTTCATATACAGCATTAGGTTACCCAAAAAAATGATATATAAAGATATTTTTCTACTAGTTGCTTAAAACATTTACAATATTTCACAGAAAATAATATGACAATAAATATGATTATAATGAAATATGTAATCCATATGCTTCTAATCAACTGTATTAATGCAAAAACGAAAAATATTAATACACCATTAATCACATGACCTAGTTTACAACAGGATGATAAATCTCGTCAACGTCTTTGCTTAATGAATTTATCTCTTTTAAAAAGAGAACAAAAACTACCTAATTATCTGGTTGTGTATTAATACAATAAATAATTCTGTATTATAATATAAAAAGGAAACATATAAAGTCAGTGAATTTTTAAGATAGTCGTTTAAGTGAGTCACTTTTCAAAATTCTGGTAGTGTGTCTAGCTCTTCATCCATCACCATTTGGAAATCACCTATACAAATTTTAATAATCCCCCTCTGATAATACTTAAGTCATTACACCCAAAGTTCTGATATGAATTTCCTAGTCTTGGATTCAGTAGGACTGTAATTACCTGATGAACGTGCGCCCACGCACTATGGGTTTTGACATAAAAAAAACGAACCCTAATGGTAACGGGTTCCGGATCCTATCGTAAAACGGAGATTTTCTCAGGAAAATGTAAACTAAAATATAATCCTTTTTTTGCACTTTATGATACAGGGTGATTTGTAATGCTAGAGAGATTAAAAAACATTAGAAATAAAAATGGGGTATTCCCTTGTTATTTTGTTTTTAATTTTAATTCTTCGGTTTGCGAATAACGAAGTAACAAACCATCTCCGCTCTCTCATATCGATTTTTGTGCATGTATTGAGAATAGGCGGAGAAATTCCTGCTAATCTATATGGGAAAGCTTAAAAAGCCTATATAAGCGGAGATATTCCGGTTAACGGCTCTAAATAAGCACTAGGTTTGCAAATGAATGGAATAAATTGTAAAAACCTTATTTTAATGGGTTTTCAATCGACAAAAACAAAAAAATCTCCTAATGTAGAAGTATAGGTATATTACCCAAATTTCTACAAA
>Ga0182742_1000680_pt1 | contig 50415 bp, 48 predicted proteins | sample eDN5th37CBELigMG_FD_128880 | JGI IMG/M metagenome (GOLD analysis project Ga0182742, IMG submission 128880) | Enriched Miracle-Growth compost microbial communities from Emeryville, California, USA - eDNA 5th pass 37_C BE-Lig MG (version 2)... ...
ATTCAGGCAGAATGTAGCAAATAAATGAAAGAAGCCGTAATTCGATTTGAAAAAATCAGAATGTACGGCTATTTGTGTCGCGTACTGGAAGGTGCGCTTATTTTTTATAATTCGGGCTTACAGAATATCACTTGGCCATGTCTTGTGAGCCTAATGTGTAGAAAAAAAGTGCCTGACCCTAGAGAATTTCCTTGGGTCAGGCACTTATACCTTGTCCTACGACACGGTCATTTTTCCAAATAGGCAATTAACGCATCCAAGTCTTTTGCACAGGCTTTTTTAAAGGTACCAGCCATCATTTTACCGAAAAATTTTGATATACCTGTAAGACCATTTATTTCTCCGTCCAAGGTAATTTCTGTATGGCTATCCAATGAATCTAGTTTATATGTAAAAATAAATTCTCCTTTACCTGTTGTTCCTTTTGTACCATCACATCGAAGCACAATTTTATTTGGTTCATTGAGTTCAACAACTTCAAAATGCTCAGAAGCTTCTTTTCCATACATCTTTCTCGTTTCTTTCCACTGACTTCCCACCTTAAGAGGGCCATCATCCAAGCGTTGTATCCCGACAAACCCTTGCATCCAAACCTTAGCATCATCAAGGTCAAGCAAACCATTGTACATTTTTTGTTTCGAAATCGGTACTGTTCTTTTCACTTCAAAACGAATACTCACTACGCAAATCCTCCCTTTTATTTACTCTCAAAAACCTATTTTCTTTTATTACAAATGTAAGTTGAAAAATCCTTTGTGCGAAACTAATTAGTAGTCAATTAATCAGTACCATTGAATAATGTATATATCTCAGTCCCCTCATAAAGGTAGACTATATAATGTTAACACCTTACATATTTGCGTTTGAAACCTAGCTTCCCTCTATCTATTTCTTTTTGAATAGATTCAGAAGCAAGCAGAATGCTACTTTTTTTCTTATCTCGTTTGATTTCAACTGCGCCTACATCCTTAGCGGTTTCAACTGCTTTTTCATGTTGAGGTAAAAAAGATATCGCTACTGTGAAAATAAAATTATTCATAGCAGATTTCGTACGATCAGGAGATTCGTGGATTGTATTTTTTACCTGATCAAGCATATCGGCAATCTTACTTGCGCTAAATTCAGTGTCTGGGCGATTACCTAAAAGCCAGCAGTAACAGCTCCATCCTGCAGACATTTTCAGTTCTTCACCGCTTGCTAACCATTTATCAGCAACTTCTTGGGCAATATCAGTTTCTGCTAAAGTTACTGCAACTACATAGTCAGACAACATATAAAAATACGCAACATCGATCCAACGTTCGAAGTCTGCCTCTGTCATTGAATTTGGGTCAGCAATAATACCAGCAAAATACATGGCATCGTAGTTCCCAGTTGCGTAGAGTTGCTCGGCTAAAGGCTGATTTTTCTTAATCTTTTTCGCCATTGGCTTCATTGCTCCTGTAGCCACCCCAAAAAGCGGCTCACGTGCACCATTTCTTAAATATGTCTTTTTTGTTCGTTCTTTCCCGAGGGCTTCCAGTTCTTGCATTACCATTTCGAATTCCATCGTCTTTTACTTCCTTTCTTCAAAATATCCACAGAAATACTTCACAAGGTATTCCATCTTTAACTGACAACTTTTCGGCTAATTATCTTCATTAATTCTTTTTCTTTATTACGTAATCCTGCCTTAACAAAAAGAAAGATTTAAAAATATGTGTAGACCCAGCATTGGCGTGCAATACGTGTTTAAACTACACGCAAGAATAGCTACTATACTGATAAAAGAGATGAACCGAGACTTCCATATTCTCTTTACTTTTATTTGTAATATTGTAATGTATCTCTTATATTAAACTATTTGCGATGTTTTTTCTTCATTAGAAATCTAGAATAAATGCCCACTATTACTGCAAATCCCACTAGAATGAAAACAAAATATATAGTACCTGCGTTATTACTATTTGTGACAGTGGACTGATATTTCCCTTCACTTTCCTCACCTGTTATTTGGTCCCCTTTTCCCAAAACAGTTAAGTCCTCATTCGCCATATTCAACTGTGAGGTTCTTGAACAGTAACTAGTCTTTAGCACGCCATCTGCTTCGCTTGCATAAACTAAATATTCTTTATTACTATCAAATTCATAACCGCAACTTGCAGAATCTCTTTCAGTAAAAACAACTACTTGTTTCTGATTGATACCTTTCCAGGCATTTTTCACTTCAAGTTGAACAGCAACTGGGTCTGCACTTGACTCGATGAAATTAGTTCTATTCTTATCTACAATATTAATCACTTTCCCAGAAAATACAGCCGAACTTCCATCCAACTCTTGCTGTGGTGTGCCTGGTTGCGCACAAGAGCAAGCATAGGGTGTGTTTGGTGAATAGTAAAATAGGGAAAGAAAAGCAACCAGTACCAAAACCATATATGTCATTTTATTTTTCATCGAATTCCATCTCCTTTTTCCATTAGACGAAGTATTTGGAAAATAGGTTACATAGGATGGTGCCATTCTCTTCTTATGCTAATTATTTCCCTCGTTTAGGATCAAAGCGATATCAACCTATTTCATTTCCAGTATTATGAAACTTGTTTCTCTATTCCATTTGACATAAATTCCCACCCTTGAGATACTTATTTCAAACTTAATACCTTATTAACAAATTTTTATTACTTTGTTATTCAATTACTAAATCACTAGAAAGGAATTAAATCATGAAACCAATTGTAATTGGTATTGCTGGTGGTACAGGAAGTGGCAAATCAACCTTTTGTGACCTATTAGTTAATGAGTTGAAAGATTTAAAAGTGGAAGTCATTCGAACAGACCAATATTTTAAGAAAGAACTGCCTAAAATGATTTCCCCTTTAACTAATACTGAATTAGATGATTATAATCATCCAAATGCATTAAATTATGAACCGTTTATGTCAGACTTGAAAGCTTTAATACATGCTCAAAAGGCGCACGTCATTCTTATTGAAGGCATATTTACCCTGTATTTTGAAGAGATTAGAAATGTACTAGATTTAAAACTATTTGTTGATTTGGATGCAGATGAACGTATGTATCGTCGGATTAAAAGAAACATTGAGACAAGAGGTCTTACAATGGAAGAAATTGCTGACTACTATCTCCAAGCTGCAAAACACCGAGAAAAAGAGTTTGCACTTCCTACGAAAAAATTTGCTGAAATCATTTTAAATGGCAACGATTTACAAGGAACTGCCAAAAACGTAATAGTTTGCTGGATAAAGAGTCAAATAATACAATCTTCAGAATAAAAAATAGTAATAGACAAACGATGATAGAATAGTCTCGCATTATCTATACAAATAAGGACTTGATTATAACGACCCGAGTACATCATGATTAAGAGCATGCAAAATTAGTAAGTAATAGGAAAAATGAAATGCTGGGAAAGAGGCGAAAAAGCTATTGTTGGTGCCAGTCCCGAGTATAGTAAAGCGTTACTGTATCAAGGGAGAATTCATAAGGGGAGAATTTCCCCCTATCTATTTAAGGGAAGCCTAAGAAGCGGAAATAAGGGGAGATATTCCGCTTAACTGCTCTAAACAGGACAAAAATCTAAAGATTGGGATAATATAGGCGGAAAAGTTCCCCTTATTTTTAAGGAAGTATGGGTATTTCCCAGTTTTACGGGAATTTCTCCGTTTATTTTTCAAACAGAGTGAAATCAACATTTACTAGACCCTAACAAATATCCTCTGTATATCAATTTTTAAGTAAGAATGTAGAGTATTTTGCTGTGTTACACTGGCTATTGCACCCCCCCACATTTTAATATACAAATTGCACTGCAAATTATCCCAAAGTTATTATCCAAACCCTTACTATTAACAAAAGTAGACCTCCAATTACCATATAATTTGAAGGTCATTTTGCATTTCATATTTAATGTTTGCGATAGGTAACGGAACTCGATATTATTCTAGGTATCTTCTTTTTCTTCTTTTATAAACACCCGTTTCAAACTTTATAATTAGTAACTAATCCAGTCACTAAGATTTCAAAAATATTTTGTACTTGTAAATGCAAGGTCTTTCATTAAAATATAACAGTTTACTCAAGGTCAGATTTTAGCTCCACCCTTTCCTTTAACTCATACTAAAACCGAATACGACAATAAAAATGGAATGAACCCAAATATCAGAAGTGTAATGAGCATTCATTGCTGTCTCTATCCCTTTTTTCCAATATAATAATCCATAAAGAATGCCCGCAGTTGCATTCATGAGAAATATATACGCTACTGTTATATAATCATAGGACAAGCCCTCTACGAACTAGCGGTAAGTGAGATGCTGCAAATAACAGAGTACTCAAGAAAATGGCTAGGACATAGATTGAGGAGTGAATATTTTGTTTTTGATTCATTAGGCGACTGATGATTACTACGACTCCTTGATCAATTTTCTTCTTACTATCTCATCATTGTACCTTTGAACACGCTATAATTATTTTTGATTAAAAAGCTAAAAGACTCATTACATGAATAAAATATATCTAACACAAAGTATTGTAGTCTTTCGGAAAATTATCTACCTCACTAATATGTGAATGTTTTACTTTTTGATTATTCTAATGTTTTAAACATTTTAAAATTGCATTGACACTCTAATTAGGTATCTTTAAAATGGCAAATAATAATTTAATATCATCCACTCGTATAATCTTGGAAATATGGTCCAAAAGTTTCTACCAAACTACCGTAAATGGTTTGACTACGAGAGGGATTGGACTTTTTGTATTTGCTACATAAATGTCTAGTCTTCTCTTGTCAAACCCTGGGTGAACCCGGGGTTTTATTTTTATATATGGGAGGAATCGAAATGGAAAAAGAGATATTAAAGAAACGAATAGCCATCTCCAGCAAACAAATTCCAGCAGATATTGTCATAAAAAATGGGAGAATTATTGATGTTTTTAATCTTGAAATCATTGAAGGGGATATCGCCATCTCAGATGGTGTGTTTGTGGGAATTGGAGAGTTTGAAGGAAAGAAAGTCATTGATGCGAAAGGACAATATGTTTGCCCTGCTTTTATTGATGGGCATGTTCATATAGAATCCTCGATGGTCACACCTTCTGAATTTGCAAAAGTCGTTCTTCCTCATGGTGTAACAACGGTGATTACGGATCCTCACGAGATTGGAAACGTCTCAGGAAGTGACGGACTATCTTTTATGATTGAAGACTCTGAAGATTGCTTACTGGATGTTTTTCATATGCTGCCTTCTAGTGTACCTGCTACTCCATTCGAAAATACAGGTGCAGAGCTCAAAGCAAAGGATTTGGAGCCATTTTACAACCATCGCCGTGTTCTAGGGTTAGCAGAGGTTATGGACTACCCTTCTCTTAAAAATGCAGAACAATCGATCATTGATAAAATTTTAATAACCGACAAGCATTTTGGACAAATTGATGGGCACTTAGCTGGCTTAGATAAAAATGCCATAAATATATATAGAGCAGCTGGTATCAAAACAGACCATGAATGTAATACCGTTCAGGATGCGCTCGAGCGTTTAAGACGAGGGATGTATTTGTTGATTCGTGAAGGTTCTGTTGCAAAAGATTTAAAAAATCTTATAAAGGTCATCACTCCATATAATGTCCGCCGCTGCCTTTTCTGTACTGATGATAAACATCTAGATGATTTGATTTCAGAAGGCAGTATCGACCATAATATCCGCTTAGCCATTCAAGAAGGGATTGAGCCGCTTCAAGCGATTCAGATGGCCTCATTAAATGCGGCTGAATGTTATCGTTTAACAACTAAAGGCGCAATTGCACCAGGTTATGATGCCGATTTCTTGTTACTGGACGATCTTGAGACGATAAAAATAGCAGAAGTATATAAAACTGGAATTCTTGTTGCTCAAAATAGCAGCTATGTTGGAAAGTCACCTACTAAAACAAGGCCAAATCCACAGTTAATGTCCACTGTGACTGTATCAGATCTAACTGAAAATGACCTTCAAATAGCCTTTGGTAAATCGAAAAAAGCAAATATTATTGAAATCATTCCAAATCAATTGGTCACTACTAAATTAATTGAAACAGTTACTGTGGAAAAAGAATATTTTCAGCCTTCAATTGAAAATGACCAGTTAAAAATAGTTGTTGTTGAACGTCATAAAAACACTGGAAATATTGGATTAGGTATCGTAAAGGGTTTTGGTATGACACATGGGGCAATTGCAACAACAATCGCTCACGATTCTCATAATATTGTTGCAACAGGTACTAATGATGGTGATATCTTAACTGCCATACAGGCACTCAAAGCTATGAATGGTGGCTTGGTGATTGTAAACAACAAACAAATAATTGCCTCCCTATCACTTCCAATAGCTGGACTTATGTCTGATAAAGATTCGCATACGGTAAATTTGGAGCTTGATCAAATCAAACAGTCATTACCTAATATAGGGTTTAAAGGTAATTTCAATCCGTTTTTAACACTTTCATTTCTAACATTGCCGGTTATACCCGCTTTAAAATTAACTGATTTAGGATTATTTGATGTCGAAACATTTACCCATATACCAGTAAAATCGAACTAATTTAAAAAAAATCATAATTTACCCTTGAAATTATTTTATATTATAGTATTATAATTTACGAACGATAAATTAAACAAACGATTTATTGTTCGTGTTTTTCTATAAAACATTATTCATCTAGACTAAAACTATCATCGGAGGTACGTAAACATGAACTTTTTGAAGGACGCAAAACTACTACTCTTACTTCTTGTAATGGGCAGTTTACTAATCGGTTGTTCACAACAGGGAGAACAACAAGCACAGCCTGAAAATACTGAGGTAAAAAGTGAAGAAGTTACTAACCCAGAGGATAAGCATTTTGTTGGAATTATTGGTCCAATGGCAGAAGAAATTGAAATTTTACATTCTCATATGGAAGTAGAAGCAACAGAGGAAATCGCTGGAATGACATTTTATCAAGGAACATTAAAGGGTCAAAACATTGTCCTTGTACAATCAGGGATTGGAAAAGTCAATGCTACAATGGCAGCACAACTATTAGTTAGTCAATTTCACGTAGATGCGCTTATTAATTCAGGAATTGCTGGTGCGATCCATCCTGACGTGAACCTTGGTGATATCGTTATTTCTACTGATACAGTTCAGCATGATATGGATGAAACAGCAAAAGGATATGAACCAGGTATTATCCCAGGAATGGAAACCGGTTATTATGAAGCGGATAAAGAACTTATTGCCTTAGCAGAGGAAGCAGCTAACAATCTGTCAGAAGACGTCAATGTATTTACAGGAAGAATTGCAACAGGCGATCAATTTATCGCTAGTGCTGAGAAAAGCAAATGGATTCTTGATACGTTCAATGCGTATGTAGTAGAAATGGAAGGCGGCGCTGTTGGACAAGTTGCGTATTTAAATGAAATTCCATACCTTGTTATCCGTTCAGCATCAGATGATGCAGGTGAAGAAGCTGTAATGAAATGGGAAGATTTTAAACAAATGGCTGTAACAAACTCATCAACTATTATCGAAAGCATTCTTGAAAATATGGAATAGGAACGATTATAAAGCAGTGCCAGAGACTACATTTGTGGTCCTGGCACTGTTTTTATTTTTCAAAAGGGCTTTTTTGCATCTTCGTTATTAATCTATTATTGTTACTATCAAAATAAGATTATTTACAAAAAAAACAATTTCGAATCATGCTTGAAACAATTTTTCAAGTTCCTTCTTCTCATCATCTGAAAGTATCGTTTCTGCCATTGGAAACAGGACTGTTTCTTCCTTTGCAAAGTGTTGGGTTAAGGTAGCATAAGCTTGGACGGCATATACCGTGATTGTTTGAGCATCGATCTCATCTATGTTTGCCCCCCTATTTTCAGCTTCTATTAGAAAATCTTGTAAATGTTTCTCTGCCTTCTCATGTTCAAATTCCATCACTTCAATTGTTTTATCATGTTCCCCAAGATGGCGAGCCATGATAGGAAACAACCCTTCGTCTTCTCGTCTGGAATGCGCCTTGAGTTTATCGGTGAAAGCCGACATTTTTTCATGCAGTCTAGCAAATAGTTGAACCACTTCATGACCCGTTTCGAAATCTATCTCTTCAGCGATATCATAAAAATTATCCATATCTGCTCTTAACTTCACATGCTCGTCTTTAAGTTGTTGCAATGCATGACAAAAGTTTCCCTTTTGTGCTTTCATCGTAAAATCCTCCTCAGACACTATTATTTCATACTTCTACTTATCTATATAGATTACCCTTCTTAAAGAATACGAGAAAAGTCTAAGTGACTTTGTGATGGTAATCATATTAAAAGGCTATTAAAGATGAATTTCACACATTAAAAACAGTGGGATACAAACGTATCTCACTGTTTAAAGTAATGAGGAACCCCCTTGAAGATTTGGTGGATCCTCATTCCTTTATTTGCTCAAATTCCTTCGTTTGGAGGAGTTTAGGATCCTCGTTCTGTTAATAGGGTAAATAATTCCTACATTTTGATCATAGTTTATAACCGCCGTTCCGTTGTGATTACCGACAACCAATTATTAGTAGTAACACAGATAACAGTCTTAAATACCAACAAATAAAAACGAGTAAAACACCTTTACAACAATGTCTGTATCCACTTATAATCAGGATACTACATTTTAGGAGGAAGAAAATGGATAACACAAAAGAGCTTACATTTAGGATAAATGCTCCACTAAATGAAAAAGAACTTTCTGATCTATTTATCAGTTCGGGGATTAAAAGACCTTCAGAAGACTTAGAACGATTAAAAAAAATGATAGATCATGCAGATATTACCATTACAGCTTGGGAAAATGATCAATTAATTGGTATTGCTCGTGCTATTACTGATTATTGCTATTGCTGTTATTGATCAGATTTAGCTGTTCACGGTGATTATCAACATAAAGGTATAGGAAAAAGACTTGTAGATATTCTTCGAAAACAAATTGGGGAAGAAGTTGCACTGATATTATTAGCCTCACCTACTGCAATGGAATACTACCCAAAGATAGGGTTTGAGAAAATAGATAACGGCTTTAAAATATCAAGAACAAGGTAGCGGTTTACTATCATTAAAACTCCAGTAGCCTTACAAGTAGTCAACTATTTAATATGGATAACGTGGTAAACATAAAAGGTATAATTTACTATTTTTATTGTCTTACAATAATAGACTTTAATTATCGTTTTCATTCTCATCCTAATTTTCGCCCCATTTAAAACCGGACTTTCCCATATAATATAGGAATACTATGGATGCTAAGATAGACAATATTGTTAATGTTAATTCCATTGGTGACCCCCCTAATGAATTCTTCTTTATTCCCTAGCCATCAGGGGAAACAAGGATGCAATTCTTTTTTTTTATAAAAATTGCATCTTCCCCCGTTAAAACATACAAATTAATAATTTAGTTAAAGTCTAGACTGTATACATTCTAAAATCAATAACACAACAAAAAAACATGAATTAACGTTTTTTCACCTCGTAACAACACCAGATAAGTTCATCCCTTTCCTTTTCTCCTACTCATCAACCCAGTTCCAAAAGGCAACTTCATCTACTTCTAACTCTGCGACCCATTCTTCCTCTCGTAGCTGTAGTATTTCTTTAGTTGGGCCAGTAATAACTGCTCCATAATGATGAAATCCGTTATCGTTGAGATAATCGATTCGTTCTTCCAAATCAAGTCCACCAAATACTAATTTGTTTGCTGTATTCTCATGCTTTTCTAGAAAAGCTAATGTCTTTAAAAACTGCTTCTGAAGCACAGCTTGATCACCCTCTTCATATTCTGGTGAAGTTGCTCCTTCAGAAATCACTTTTCCACCGAACCACGAACCTTTTTCTTCTTTTCTGTCCGTGACAATAAAATCATCATCATGCCAGATTGGGAAGCTTGGAAAACCAATCGGTTCAAAAATGATACCTTCCGTCGGGAATTTGGATTCGGTTCCTGTATCAACAGCTAGCCAAAGTAAGTCCATATTTTTTCCTTCAAATGACTCAATCACTACTGTAGTTTCTAAAAGCTCAGTAAAAGATACATAAGCTGAAACGACTGTTCCATCAGGTAGTTCCTCTAGTTGGTCCCAATCAGACATACCTCTAGACCCAGTACCAGGATAAGTAAACGCTGGTCGATCTTGAGATACTCTTCCGTATTTCTGTTCTTCAGGGATAGCCATCAAAGAGAAAAGAAAATCGATTTTCAACTCCCCGACTTCTACTCGGTCATGTCCTACCATTTTACTTAAATCTCTTGTCGCCTCTAACCCGAAGTAAGCTTTCGTATTTGTACTTGTTCCTCCTAAGTAGCCATAAGGATTTGTAACCGTAAGAGTATGATCGATGATACTTCGTAACACTTCAATTCGGTCAGGTTTCCCCCACGTATAATAAATAGTGGTAAATATCCCGGAAAATATTGTGAAAATGATAAACAATGAGAGTGCCAGTAACGCTGTTTGAAACCTAGCTTTCCATTTCCCGCGTCTTAAAATTTTCTTCTGTTTCTTATCGTTTACGGTATTTGTTTTTGTTATATGATCTTGCTCATCATTGTCTTGCAAAAACTCTTGGTATGTTTCTAGCTTTTCTAACTCTTTTTCAAATGCTTCCAATTCTACTTCAGATAACTCGCCTTTTTCATAGGCTTCTAGTTTCCGCTTAAATTCATCACTCATGTTCTTCCGCCTTTCTGCGCCTTATGGCCTGTCTCCCTCTGAATAACAATACTTTGAAATGACTTTTCTGGATATTCATAACCTCTGCCGCTTCACTTTGAGATAATCCATGGAAATCATGAAGGAGGACCGCTGATTTATGTTTTTCGGGTAAGCTGTCTAACAGCGTAACGATCTCCTCAATTTTTTCCTTTGTAACTAGAGAATCTAACAGCACTTTCTTCTGATCGAAGAAATTTGAGAAAAACCTCTGCTCTTTGACTACCATGCGTTTATGTTTTCGGTAATAGTCGATATATGCTCGGTACGCGACGGAGAACAACCAAGATTTAATCGTTTCCCCATCATAATTCTCAATGTTAAGATGTGCCCTGAAAAAAGTTTCCTGCACCAAATCTTCAGCTGTGTAGTGATCATGACATAGGGAGAGTAGAAACCGGTAAATATCCTGAAAATAATAGTTATAAATACTGTCGATAGATTCTTTCATTAGCTCCCCCTTTCATTAATAAAACGGATGAGATGAAAAACGGTAACAAGAAAATGAGCTTTTTTTAAAATAAATTATTTGGAGGTAATGGAAGATATTCTTCATTCAGGCAATATGTAAATATAAATTATAGAATTTTTACATTTTTATTTTTCAAAAAATAAAAAGATGTTGACCTGACCTAAAATTAAGTCAAGTCAACATCTATCTAGAATATCATTTAATGCACGTCATTACGATCGTAATGCTGTTTGTTGTTTCTTTAATTCCTCAATATACTTATCCATTACTACTGTTTCTTCACTAATTCTAGCTTGTTCAGCAGCAAATGCAATCAAATGGCTTTTTGCCGAGACCATTGCAGATGTTTTGCCACTGCGGTCATTATTACGTACCTGTTGAACAAAACTTCTCATGATCAATGTATCTGCACCATGGTGGCCACCTTCGACCTGTTCAGGGTAAACCTTTTCGGTTCTACCTGAAAAAAGATTAATTTCAATCTCATTCATGTTGTGGTTACCGCGAATTTCACCCTTCGTTCCAAAAATTTTAAATGTCCTGTTAATTTCCTTAGAAAAAGCAGTCATTGTAAAGGCTACAGTCACTTCGTTATCAAACAGTAAATTCACAACTTGATGGTCCACCACGTCATTATCAGATCGATAGACACATCTACCATATGGACCTTCTTCTAACGCTTTTCTCCTTAACTCAAGCTTTGGTTCGAGTGTCACAACATTTCCAGGCCATTCATTCTTTTCGTTTAAATACCATTTTAAAGCTGAATAAGGACATTCATGCTCAACCTTACATCCATCTGTACAGCGAGCAGTTGATCCCTCAGGTGCATTTTTTTCATTAAAATAGGATAAGTTGCCAAACGATGAAACTTTTATGCACTCAGCGTTTATTAACCACTGTAGCATATCCATATCATGACAGCTTTTTTGTAAAATCATCGGGCTTGATTCTACGGAATTCCGCCAATTTCCGCGTACAAAACTATGTGCTTGATGCCAATAACCAACATTCTCAGTCCATTGAACTGATAAAATCTTTCCAATTGTGCCTTTATCTAAAATCTCCTTTAATGTACTGTAGTAGGTAGAATATCTCATTCCATGACAGACTGTTAGCATTCCACCAACTCGGTCTACTTCTTCTGCCATTTGCAGGGCCTCGACAGGATTAGGTGACATCGGTTTTTCTAATAAAATTTTATACCCTTTTTGTAGTGCCTTCATCGTTGGTTCATAATGCATCGTGTCTTGTGTACATATTAATAATGCCTCACATAGTCTTGGTCTATCTAATAATTCTTCCCAGTTGGAAAACTGCATATCATCTTCAATTCCGTGATATTGGGCAAACTTTTTCCTTCGGTCTTCACGTGCTTCAGCTACCGCGATAAATTTAATTTCATGCGGGTGGTCTAATGCATATGATGCGTACGCATTCATCCCCCTTGCACCTGCACCTATTAACGCTGCTTCTATCATAGCAATCTCCCTTTCTATCAATATTTTGTTAACTTTCAATAACTTATAGCCCAAATCTGTTTAGTTGTTTCTACCTTTTCATTTGTTTCAATTGATTTAGTAATCAAAAGAGATAAATATTGATCCTGTGATGCTTCTTCTAAGCTATAGAAACTTGGTCCACCATTCACATATTCAGCCATTTTTTTCAAAGTAGTAGCGATTGCGATTTCCTCATCAGAAAGTCTTCCAGGAATAAAGGGATTTTTATAAATCCATTCATCTCCTACTAGAAATCCCTTATGGTAATAGCCTTCCAGATTACCATATTCACCTGTGTCTACTCGCTTTAGGTCGAGGTAAACTGGTGTATCAAACTCCTTTAAGTAACTAATTTGATCATTAGTTATCTCACCTCTTTCTCCACGAATCAGCAACCGGGGTGATCTTATCCAAGAAAAATATTGATCTCCACTAAAATCATAGATCCCTAACTTATTATCAAAGTGTAATGTAGCTACCGTCTGTTGGGATTCAGTAATTCTGGCCTTTGTAGGTGGTCCTTGCCGATTTGGCCCATCAATTAGTGGTGAATGAAATTGATAAGCGTGAATCGCCGCATCTTCGTATAATATACCTAACAATTTCCTCATTAAACTCATTCCATGATAACCATGAGCAACAGAGAGTTGAACCTGTCTGATGATCCCTAACTTACCTGACTGTATTAGTTCTAGTAGACTCGCATTCCTCGGTTGAAATGCAAACTGTTCAGCAATCTGTACTTTTGCCCCCTTTTTAAGCTGCTGATTCAACGTAATCAAGCTGGTTAAATCAGGAGCAGGTGGTGTTTCCGCAAGTATAGGGATATCCCTATTTGCAAGTTCAATGATGAATTCAGATGTTACCGAAGGAGGCACAGATAAAACAACAAATGACAAATCACCATTCTCAAGAAAAGAATCAACCGCTGGAAAAGTCTTTACTCCCCACTTGTCTTCAAATTCTGTTGCTTTATTCTTATCACGAATCACCATACCGCCAACTTGGAATAAATCTGGAAGTTCTTTAGCTATCCGTAAGAAAAATTCAGACCTCCAACCCCCACCTATCACTCCGAATACAATCGGTTTCATACTCGTATAATCTCCTCTACGCTTTTAATCTAAATTTCTACCATTACGACCCCCATTCCCCTCATAAGGTTTTCCTGGGCACCATTTAGTAGGAGTAGGTAACCTGAACTCTTCGATAGGGAACGTTACCTTACACTTATTTTGACTAGATATATAAGCACCTTCGATGATTTCAAGTGCGGTTAATGAGCTTTCTGGTAAACGATAATCGTTTGTACCTGATTCAATCATGTCAAATAGGTTCTCAAGATGACGCAAATGTCCCGTAGTTTTGTACTCTTCTGGTAAGAAAATTTTCCCATCTGGATGCTCATGATTTAATAGAAAGTATCCATTTTCCCAACCCCAAAATTCAATTTGACCTTTTGTACCAATGATTCGAAAGAGAGTTTCTTTGCCCTCATGATTGACAAGTACGTCATCACCCGAATTCATCACTAATCTTATTCCGTTTTTTGTTTGGGCATAGGTAACTCCTGTTGTTTCAACCTGAAGACCGTCACGGTACGTACATGTACTTGTTTCAAAGATACCCATCACATAATCAATTGGTTGATTGTCTATTAAATTCACAAAATAATTAATCCAATGAATACCAGCGTTGATTGCATCCCATTTCGTATTTTGAATTTCGACCAGCTTTAATTCACCAATACTCCCTTGTTGGACAAGCTTAATTATTTCCATTGGTGTTTTCTTTGCTAATAATCCGTGTGGGACGACCATAGGTATCCCTTTTTCCTTAACTTTTTCTAATACTCTTTGACCAGAATCAACCGTATGCCCAAGTGGTTTTTCTACTAATATTCCTTTTAATGGTAAAGCAAGAGCATCCATTACCACCTCCTCATGTGAAGGTGGGTACGTACTTACACAGACAACATCTGTAGGATGTTTGAACATATCTTTATGTGAAGGATACGTTTTCAAATTGGGATATTTCATTTTCAATTCATTACAAATGTCTTCATTTAAATCAGCAACGGCTATCAAATCATAACAATGTGAATTTTCCAAGGCTTCTATACTTAGCTTTCCACCCATCCCACCGCCAACAACTGACGCGGTAAGTCTCTTCATCTGTATCCTCCTAAGATTAATAAAATTTTCTATCCATTACCCTTTTGTCCCACTTAAAGCAATCCCTTCTACAAAATACTTTTGCAAGAAAATAAACATTAAAATCATTGGCCAAGTTGCTAAAAGTGCTCCCGCCATTAACACAGGAAATTCTGTTATATATTGCCCTTGTAAGGATGCTAAACCAGCTGACAATGGCATTTTAGATGGAGAACTATTCACAATTAATGGCCACATTAAATCATTCCATGACCACAGGATTGTAAAAATGGCTAATGCTATTAAACCTGGTTTTGCTAGAGGTAACATGATCCGCCAATAAATTCGAAAATGATTACAGCCATCAATTTTTGCTGCGTCCTCTAAATCCTTTGGTAGTGACATAAAAAATTGTCTTAACAGAAATGTTCCGAATGCACTAGTAACTCCAGGAACAATTAGCGCCGTTAACGTATTAAGCCACTCCAATTTCACCATGATTAAATATTGAGGAATGATATATGCTTGGTTTGGAACCATTAACACAGATATAATTAGAATAAATAAGACATTTTGTCCTGGAAATTTGATGCGAGCGAATGCATAAGCAGCTAGTGAACAGAACATTAATTGTCCTACTGTTTTACAAATCGTTGTAATTATTGTATTCCAATAGAACATGGCAAATGGTAATGTGGTAAATACTTTGGAAAAGTTTTCCCATTGTAAGCTTTTTGGGATGATAACAGGTGGAACCTGTGTAGATTCACCAAACGTTTTTACAGAAGTTAACACCATCCATAAAAATGGCGCAATCATGATGACAGCTCCAACAAGAAGAATAATATGGATTACTAGCTTATTAGGATTGATTCTTTTTTTTGTTTTAGATGACAAAATAACCCCCTCCTTATTCGTAATGAACCCATTTCTTTTGTAACTTAAATTGTAAAATTGTTACGCATAAAATAATCAGAAATAATGCCATCGCAATTGCAGCTGCATAGCCTTTGTCATTGTTAATAAAGGCTTCTTCATAGAATAAGTACACAACCGTTTGAGTATTTTCAATAACCAAGCTATTTGGACCAATCATCATAAAAATTAGTTCAAATACTTGAAATGTGTTAATTAGTGACATAACGGTAACAAAGAACAATGTTGGAGATAATAAAGGAAGTGTGATCTTAAAAAACTTCACAAACATCCCGGCTCCATCAATATCAGCAGCTTCATAATATGTAGTAGAAATCCCTTGGAGTCCAGAAAGAATGATAACCATGTTATAGCCAATAGCTCCCCAAACCGCTACCAATACAATTGAATAGAGTGCTAAATTAGGATCTGTAAGCCATCTTGGTCCTTGTATTGAAAAAAGGCTTAAAACATAATTTATTAATCCATAATCAGCGTTATACAACCATTTCCAAACGATTGCCACTGCTGCTGGCATTGTAACTACCGGCAGGAAATATAAGGTTCGATAAAAGGTAACCCCTTTTATTTTTTGATTCAATAATACGGCTACGATAATTGATAGAGAGATTCCTAGTGGAACAGAGAGGATTGTGAATACAAAGGTGTTTTTTAAAGCTATTAGCAAATCAGGTTCATTAAACAAGCGCTCATAGTTCACGATTCCCTTCCATGAATAGGAACCAAATGCCCCCCATTCAGTAAAACTTAAATAAAATGACTGAAGTAAAGGCCATATATTAAAAATGATGGTTCCTAGTAATGTAGGTGCAATCATTAGATACGCCCAAAAATAGTCTCCGCGTTTTTGCTTATTCAGCCAAAATTTTGTTTTTTTCTGTATTTTTACATCAGATTCTTGGTTTACTGAAACTTCTGAACTCACAAGTCTCACCCCTTAGAAATAGAGTAAAGGAAGTGTCGGCTATAGAGCCTGTGGTAAAGCCGACAGCTTCCTTGAATTTGTTATTTTTCTTTTGCTAGAATACCTTCGATTCCTTCTGCTGCTTGTTTCGCTGCTTCTTCAATGTCTAGTTCACCAGCCCAAGCCTTCGTTAAAATATCAGTTTCAATTTGCTGCCACGCACGTGTCTCAATTGAAGCTGGGTTTGGAATTGCATATTCTGTCATATCGATAAATACTTGAAGATTAAATTTAGGATTTGAATCAATCCAAGTTTGTTGAGTTCCTTCATATGCAGGAATAACTGTACCAGTTTCGGCCTGTATTACGTTTGCTTCTTCAGAGCCTAGGAACTTTAAAAATTCCCATGCTACATCAGGGTGTTTTGTGTTTTGGGCAATTACATTTCCTAGTCCATGAATAACAACTCCACGTTGCTTATCTTGTGGAAGGACGGTTACATCCACTTTATCCGTTGTATATTCGTTTTGGTTAAATTCAATTTGCATCCAGGAACCAGCAAACATCATGGCTACTTTTCCAGATTCAAATAATGTATTAGGAGGAGTATCTGTCATTTGAGCCTGAGTTGGAGAAACCTTATGTGTATGAATCATATCTGTCCAAAATTTTAATCCTCTTAACCCTTCTGGCTGATCATGTCCTGCTTGACCGTCATTAATGATAAATCCTCCTGCTTGAGCCATCGTGTTGTAAATGCCAGTCTGACCAGCAAGCGCCGCTGCAAATCCATATACGTCATTTGCTGGATCAGTTAGTTTTTTTGCAGCATCTAATAATGTATCCCATGTCCAAGTATCATCTGGATAAGATAATCCCGCTGCATCAAATAGTTCCTTATTATACCAGAGACCTATTGTGTCGTAGTCTTTTGGTATCGCATAATTTTCACCTTCAATTGTGTATATAGAGTTAAGTGCTTCAGGATATTTACTCATATCGACTCCATCAGCTTCGATTTGATCTGTAATCGGGAGCAATACTCCACCTTTTGCATATTTTTCGATATTGGCTGAGTTTAACCAGAATAGGTCTGGCAAACTTTTCCCAGTTGCGGCTGTTTCTAATTTTGTCCAATATTGATCCCAAGGAGTAACCTCTACCTTAATTTGTACATTTGGATGCGCTTCCATAAATTTGTTTGCAATGTCCTCCATTGCAGGAGCTTGGTTTTTATCCCAAATTGCGTAAGTAAGTGTTACCTTATCCCCAGAGCCACCTGATCCATCACTTCCGCCATCATCCGTTTGATTGCTTGATTGACTTCCACCCGAACATGCCGACAACACAAGGAGTAATAAAACCAGTAAAGTCATTAACCGTTTCATTCATTTCATCCCCCTTTTTCATTGGTTGTAATGACCTAAAACCTCCAACAAATCATTAATAGGTTAACAATAATGATAAACTTTAAATTTGATGGATTGACAGGTTGTAGGTACAACCTAGTTTAATTCCATTTTAATCCAGAGTGATAGGAACTGTCCATAATTTTCTGAACCTTTTATTTCTAACATTTTTAGACATTATCCGATATTCTTCCAAAAAAACACACGGTATTTTATTAAGTTATTTAATACACACTCTTATATTTTAAGAAAATCATTATAACGTTTGCCTTTGTCTTGCAATAAACCTCTCAATCTCCTCTTTTGATGTTACATTACTAGCTCCTCCAATCCGGACTGTTGCGAGGGCACCACAAGCATTTGCAAACTCTAGCAGTTCCTCTCTTTTTTTTGCCTGAAAGATATCCTGCGATTAGTCCAGCATTGAATGAATCTCCGGCGCCAGTAGTATCAATCGGTTTTACATCAAATGCACTCATTTGTAGAGTGTCATTATTTGCTTCAATTAACATTGCACCTTTGGCTCCACGTTTAACAGCAATAAGGTTTCGGTTTTTTGGAAGGGTTTCTAAAAGATCAGTAAGTTCATATCCAGGAAAAATACTTACTAATTCAGTTTCACTTGGTATGAAAAGATCTGTAAATTCAAGGAGTTCCGATATTTCAGTTTGTTTCCAAAGATTATGGGGATCCCATCCTGTGTCAAAGGAGGTTGTAATTCTATTATTCTTAGCTTTCGAAAATAATACTTTCCAGCTTTGCTGCATATTTTCTTGAAGGTAAAATGAACCAAAATGAATATGCTCTGCAAAGTTAAATAACTCTTCAGGCAAATGACTAGGCTGTAAACCTGAAATTGCCCCCATGTATGTTAATAAAGCTCGGTCTGTTTTAGTAGAAAGTGAAAGTGTTGCCCCAGTTTTTACAGTGGGATCTACCTTTATAAATCTTGTGTCTACTCCCTTCGTTTTCAATTGTTCCATACAGAATTTTCCAAATAAATCATCACCAACAACACTCACGAAATAAACGTTCATACCAAGCCCAGCTAAACAGCAGGCTGTTATCGCTGATGATGAACCTAAAGCAAGCTCAAAGTTATCAACTAGTTTTTCTTTGTATAATTCTGGAGTGATGTCCTCCCCAGTAAAAATTAAGTCTACATTTAATTCTCCAAGTACAAATACTCCTTTTTCCATTGAAAATAAATCCTCTCCTTTCTCCTCAGTTTTTGGTCACATATTCCCGACTATTGGTATCCTTACATTTTTACCCTATCGAAAAGATGGTTTCTCACTTAATCCACTCAGATAGAAAAAACATTTCTTCCACGCACATACGTGGACTGTATGTCTAGCTTTTCATCAACAATTAGAAAATCTGCATCTTTCCCTACTTCAAGACTGCCTTTAACATCACTTATTCCCGCTTGCCTTGCTGGAACCTGTGTCAAAGAAGGTAGGACTTCTTCTAATGATAACCCTGTAAAATGGAGGACATTCTTTAACGCTTTCATCATCGTTAATGAGCTACCCGCTAAACTTGAGCCATCCTTAAGATAAACCTCTCCATTGGTAACGGTAACTCGATCATATTCACCATCTGGCAATCCTGCACAAAATACCGCATCCGTAATGAGACAGACTTTATCACTTCCTTTAATCTGAAATAAGAGCTTAATCATTTCTGGGTGAACATGAAAACCATCTGCAATCAGCTCGGTCGTCAATTCTGGAAGTAATAATCCTGCTCCTGCAAGACCTGGATCTCGATGATGAATCGGTCGCATCCCATTAAAGTGGTGTGTTGTATGTGTAATTCCGGCCTGTACCGCTTCTATCACTTCATCATAAGAAGCATCGGAATGACCAGCTGTAACCGTAATATTGTTTTCCACCAAATACTTTACTAATTCAAGCCCATTTTCTCGTTCTGGTGCTAATGTTACTAGTCGCATTGTACCAGCTGCCGCTGATACAAATTCGTTCAAAACATGTAAATCAGGTGCTAAAATGGTATCTTTATCCTGTGCACCGCTCCGTTTTTCATTAATAAAAGGGCCTTCTAAATGAATCCCAACAATATCAGATCCGCTCACACCTTGTTTTTGTGCCTCAACAAGTCTTTCAAGTGCTGTGAGGATTTTATCCTTAGATGAAGTAGATGTCGTTGCTAACAAAGCAGTGGTTCCATTTCTAGCATGGAATTGAGTAATTTTTTCAATCGTTTCATAAGATGCATCCATGAACGAACAGCCATCACCTCCATGAATATGTACATCAATAAAGCCAGGGAGAAGTTGTTTACCGCCCAAATCAATGACTACATCCATTTCTATGTCCTCAAGTTCATTCATTACTCCGATGGCTACTATTTTCCCAAACGTATCTACTTGAATGAATCCGCTTTCAATTAATCTGTCAGGTGTATAAATTCTTCCATTTGTCAATAGCATCGCCTTATTCATTCTACTTTTTCCACCTCATTTGTCTGTTGCTTTAACCTTGAATACGAAAAATAAGCTGCACCAATTAGTCCCGCAGAATCTCCTAACACTCCTGTCTTAATAATCGGAGTAGGGAAATTGTTCCGATACTGTTCATCGAACTCCTTTCGGATCGGCTGTAATAGCATTTCACCGGCAGCTGCTGCACCACCGCCAATGATCATTACCTCTGGATTTAATAAAAATGCAACTGTTACTAACTTGGTTCCCAAAGTTTTTCCTACATAATTAAATACTTCTCGTGCAAGCTCGTCACCTGATTCTGCTGCATGGAACACATCAATTGACCGAATTGGTCTCTCTATCGATGATAGTAACGATTTTTTTCCGCTGTTAATCGCATCAGTTGCTAAACGTGCAATTCCATTTGCTGATGCAATCGTTTCAAGACACCCCTGTTTTCCACATTTGCAAATAGCCTTTTCCCCTGGTATTGTGTCATGTCCAATTTCACCTGCAAAAAATTTAGATCCTAATACCACATTTCCATTTATGATACTACAAGCTGCAATCCCGGTTCCAAGGGTTACACATACGATGTCTTTATAACCCTTGCCGGCACCGGCAACCAATTCTCCATAACCATAAATCCGTACATCATTGTCGATATATGTTGGTACGCCTAATCTTCGTGTCATTTCATTTGTAAAATTTAAATCTGTCCAGCCCATATTCACCGCTGCATGAGCAATTCCATTTGTCGAGTCGACAATCCCTGGAACCCCCATCCCTGCACATAACAGGGTTGTTTTTTCATCAATAGAATGTAGTAAGCTCGTAATCTCTAAAGTTAAAAATTCAAAAAAATCATAGTATGATTCTTCTTGAGATATTAGCGTGGGTACACTCTTTTTTTTGATTAGGGTAAAAGCTGTATTAAAAACTCCGATTACCGTATTGGTTCCTCCAACATCAACACCTACAATTACATCCAACTTTCGTTCACCATCCTTTTTTTAGTAATGTACAAACTAAGATGAATAGTAATATTGTTTTAACAGACTGAAATCGGTCACTAAAATGTGCATAATCGTTGTGCAGATATACCAATAAATAGATCGATTATTAATACAATACCAATAGCTAATCTCGAATAACCTTTATGGCACATATAAAGGGGAAAAACAGGCCTAGTAAAACATAAGTATCGCTATGTAAAAAGAGTAATAGCTTTAAACCTTGAAAGTAATTACACCATCAAGTCTCGCTTCATCGTCTAATTCACTAGTTATTGAAAATAAAAACTGACGTAATAGAAAAGTCCCAAATGCACTAGTAAGAACAGGCACAATTAATGCTTGTAAGCTATTCAACCATTCATTTCTTTTAATATGATGACGGGTTGTTGGTATAAATTAAAGTGAAAAGTCCCTTTTACCTTTTTTGTTATTCAGACATCAATTCTAGATTCTATAAAAACTCCATCTTCTTTAGGAGAGATAATTGCCCTTTTCCAAAAATTCTAGTATCTGCGGATCATTGAATATCATGACCTTTCCGGAAAAGAGCCATTGCTAGTTGTTCGGAAAAACTCTGTTCGACAAAAACTGTTTTACTATTTTTCCAATCCCATCTTGGTGCGTCAAGAGCTGCTTGTGGAATCCAAATTAAAGTGCCACCCTTCTTTAAGATATATAGTCCAACTTGAGCGGCAAGTGGTTATGAAGATGGTACCATCCCATTTTTGCATATACTACCATTCTTTTTGGATGAATAAGGCAGGTACAGAGGTTCATATTGTAAGAGATCAGTTACAAAATTTCTGATTATTCCGACAATTATTGCGGTAATTTCGTATATTCATCTTGTTTACACATTACTATCTTTTGTTTTACAACTTCTTTTACTGATTCTCTTGCTGATAGAAAGTATTTGCGAGGGTCAGATTCATTAGGATGTTGAACTAAGTAGTTTCGAAGCTCTTCGGCAAATGGAATTTTAAGTTCTGTTGAGATGTTTACTTTGCTAATCCCATATTTTAATGCTTTTTTTACACTTTCTTCTGGCACCCCTGAGGCACCATGCATGACAAGTGGTATAGCGACTTTTTTTGTAATTTGTTCTAATCTATCAAAAGCTAGCTTTGGTTCACCTTTATAGACGCCATGTGCGGTCCCAAAAGCAGGTGCAAGAAAGTCAATATTCGTTCGATGAACAAATTCTGAGGCTAAATCAGGATCAGTGTATGTAGCTTGTGCTTCATCTACGGTTAAGTCGTCCTCAGTTCCCCCAATCGTACCTAATTCTGCTTCAACGGGAACATTTACGGAGTGGGCTAATTCTACGACCTGCTTTACAAGTTGTATATTTTCCTCAAATGGCAGATGTGATCCATCTATCATAATGGAAGTATAACCAGCGCGTAAACATTGCATCACGATTTGTAAACTATCACCGTGATCTAAGTGAAGTGCTACAGGAACACTATACTTCTCTGCAGCAATCTTCGTCATAGCAACAATATAATCAACCCCTATGTACCGAATCGTACCTGGTGTTGTTTGAAAAATTACAGGAACAGATAGTTCATCAGCAGCTTCTACAACCGCTTTCATTATTTCTAAATTATGAGTAGCAAATGCTCCAATCGCATAGTGGTTATTATATGCGTCAAGTAGCATTTGTTTTGACGAAACCAAACCCATTTAAACCACCCCACATGATTAATATATTCTAGTTACTTTCTATAATAAGGATTAATAGAAATTGTCATTAAGGAAAATAAAAAGGCAATGTAGCAAATTATTAAAGTAGTTCGGTATAAAAACGACATCTATCTCCTCTTACAATTGAACGGCAATATTCAACTGGTTTTTCATTTGAATCATATGCAATCCGATATAACAAGAGAGCAGGATAACCTTCTTCAACCTGAAGATATTTACTCTCGTACGCTCGAATAAGGACAGGCTCAAAGATCTCTTTTGCTCTTGTAACAATAACACCGTATTCATTTTGCAGTAAATCATATAATGAAGTTTTCTCTAACATCCCAATCGTAATATCAGATGCGATACTCTGGGGAATATATGATGTTTCAAGAATCATTGGTTCATTGTCAGCATAACGAATTCGCTTTAGTTCAAATACTCTCTCGTCTTCTGCTAATTGTAGTTGTTTTGCAATGCTTGATTTTACTTTTACAAGCTCGACACTTCTTATTTCGTCTCTTGCGGCAATTCCTCGTTCTTTCATTATCTTACTAAAACTGTAAAAACCAGATAATGATTGCTCAAATTTTGGTTTAGAAACAAACGTTCCTTTCCCTTGAATTCTATTAAGAGCCCCTTCTTGAACGAGCGTTTCAATCGCCTTTTTTACAGTATTCCTACTTATTTTATATTCCTGCATAAGTTGGTTCTCTGAAGGAATCATGTCACCTGGTAACCATTTACCCGATTCTATATTTTCTTTAATTATTTCTTTCAATTGATGATATAAAGGTATAACGCTTGTTGCATCTAGTAATTTTTCCATTGCTTTGTTCTCCTTTTTGTACCCTTGTAGATTTTATTTCTCTTTTGCTGTTATTATAGCATTTTCACTCTCGTAATACCTTTATCTTTATAGAAATTACTGGATATAAATTTCCTCTTCTTTACATCAGTTTTTATATAGCTTTTTACTAAAGTTTTTGTATTTTTATCATCTTTTTTAATTGTTCAAGCTTATTGATGTTTATCATTCCTGCCCTAACTTCAAGTGCATTTGCAGCTGCAGCTGCAGTTCCTAAGATTAATGACTCTTCTATTCCTTTCTTTAAATGCAGTCCCGCTGTTATCCCAGCAACAAAAGCATCTCCACTTCCAACAGGATTTACAGCTTCTATTTTAGGTGGTGTCACTTTCAATATTTGTCCCTTATAACTAACGATTGCTCCTGCTTCTCCTAAGGAAACAATCGTTAAGGTCACGCCCTTTTTCTCAATCATTTTAATTGCTTCAATCATCTCATTTTGGTTCAGTTCTTTCGTTTTTAACATTTGTTGTAATTCTTGTTTATTAGGCTTTACCATATATGGTGCGCCTTCAAGTCCTATTTCTAATGATTTACCACTAGTATCAAGAACTGCTTTTGAGTTATTATGATGAATAATTCCAATAAGTTCTTTATAACTATCAATAGACAATCCCTTAGGTAGACTTCCTGACAATACAATGAATTCACAATTCTTTGATAAGCTATGGATTTTTCTGCATAATTCAAGCCACTCAAGTTCACTTATGGTTGGACCATTCTCTAAAATCTCTGTTTGACTTCCTAGATTATGATCAATAATATTTAGACAAATTCTTGATTCTTCTTGTGTACTAATAAAATCTGTTTTAATTCCAAGCTTGTTTAGATCTGAAACAATTTTATTGCCATTGTAGCCTCCAACGAAACCAGAGGTTATTACATCTCTCTCTAAAGAATGTAGTACTTTTGCAACATTTATGCCTTTGCCTCCTGGTTCACTATGAACGTCACTTGTTCGATTCACTTTGTTTAGATGAAACTCTGAGACATAATAGGTTTTGTCTATTGCTGCATTTAATGTAATAGTTGCAATCATTTTCTCCCTCCCCTAAAAATACTGAAGGACTTAATCTATTTGTACATAATTCTGCTTTAAACCTCTATTACATTATCAAAGGTTGGAATCGTTTTCGTGCCAACGATGCTTTGAGTAGCTAAAGCCCCATATGCATTTACAAAAGCAAGCATTTCCATTTGATTTATACCCTACATTTTTTTATCCCTATATTTTTAAGATATCAACAACAATATTTTGGGTAAAAGTATTGTCTGCACCGATTATTGTTATGTAAAAACAGCCTTTTAATTAGAAACAAAATCCATTATAATTTGACAACCTGAGTTAAGTTACGTGGAGTATCTGGATTAAGTCCTAAATTAATAGTTTTAAAGTATGCTATATATTGGAGGTAAGGTAAATATAGAATGCCTCTTGCTGCATCCGATAAACCTTTTGGTAAACGGATAATATGATTACCAAAATCCTCACTAAGATCGCCAATCACGACAGTATTAGCGCCATAACTTTGGATATCGAGTATGACATCTTTCTCATATAGCTCAATGCTTTGATTATTTAAAAGAATCACCTGGCATTGATTGGTTAACACAGAAATTGGTCCATGTCTAAACTCTAGTGGATTAAATGCCTCACAAACAGCTTGTGTCATTTCCTTCATTTTCAGCATACCTTCACACGCTAACCCCAAATAAGCTCCAAGTCCTAAATAAATATAATGATTGTATTTACCTTGTGCACCTATGTTTTTCCCTTGCTCCTCTGCATCTTGGATGATCTTATCTCCAATTGCAGGTATACTTTTCAACTCTGATATAAAACGCTTATTTCCTGCAACGATTCCAGCAAATACATGTAAAGCTAATAGAATATTAGTGAAAGAGCTTGTCATAACAACACTTTTTTCTTGAATATGAGAAAGCGCAATAGAATAATCTGCAGTCTCTGCTAATTCACTATCTGGATAGCCAGTCACAATAAAAGAAGTTCCAAGGTTGTTTTTATTAACATAGTCTACAGCACGAATTACCTCTGTTGTTGTTCCCGAACGTGAGGATCCGATGAGAAGAGTACGTTTATTTTTATTAATTGTTGCTTCTGGTTTTAAGAAAATCTCAGAAGCTGGTACTGCTTTTGCAGATATTCCAGTTATCTCTTCGAAAACTAACGCTGCAGCAATCGAAATATAAAATGATGTTCCACAGCCTGTAAAAATTACTTCATCTGGTTTTACATCCTTGAAAAATTTATTTAGCTCATCAGCTTTATTTAACAATTGGGTAATGGTTTTCTCCCACGTACTTGGTTGTCTTGTTATTTCATCATACGTATAATATCGAGTCATCTTCTTCCCCTCCACATGTTAGGTTGTTGGGTTAACCTTTACTAAATATAGTTATGTTTTTATAATTTTCCAATTTATTAGAATATATCATGTATGGGTTGTTGGGTCAACCTAATGTTTAGAAAAGATTTTTAGATAGATTTTAATAACTGCCTACAATTGTTATTTTTTTCATTGCTATCCTCCATTGAATCCATAATCAATGATAGGTACTTTCCTTTTTTAAATATTATTCATTGATGTATTGAAAAAGGCGCTTATTGTGATTGTCATAATGGAGTTTACAAACTTTATAAAATAATTAGTATAATCTGGTATAATTAATTGACAGACAATTTCTTAAGGGAGTAAATAAAGCACATGAAACGAATTAACTACTCGATACAGTTAGTAATCTGATAGAGTCTGTATCGAGGATAACCCCAGTATCTATCAGGTAACTGTATCGTCTCCATAAAAAATAATTTAGTGGAGGAATAGTTACTATGACTACAAAAAAATTAAAAAATGAATGGCTCGAATATGAAAAAATACCTTTTCAAGGCTGGGATTTTTCTCAGATCAAGGATAGTTGGGAAAATGAAGCTCTGCCATGGGATTACCGAAAAATTGTAAACAAGTATTTGTCTTTAGATTTAGAATTACTCGATATGGGTACAGGAGGAGGCGAATTTCTTCTTTCCTTGCAACATCCATATGAGAAAACATCAGTGACAGAAGGCTGGCAACCTAATATCGAACTGTTACAACGCAAATTGGTTCCTTTAGGGATCAAACTAGCACCGATTGGCGAGGATGATAAAATCGCTTATGCTGACAACAGTTTTGATATTGTCATTAATCGACATGAATCATTTAATGTGCAAGAGGTAAAAAGAGTTCTTAAACATAACGGTATATTTATTACTCAACAAGTTGGCGGGAAAAATGGAAACCGTTTATCCAACCTGCTTATTCCAAATTTTGTTCCAAAATACGAAACCTTACATTTGAAGAATTCATTACGCAATCTTAGTGAACATCATTTTAAGATTATGCTTGCCGATGAATACTTTCCGTATCAAAAGTTTTTCACTATGAAAGCACTTATTTATTATGCAAGAGTGATTGAATGGGAGTTTCCGGGTTTTAATGTAAATGATCACTTTAATCAGCTATTGAATGTACACACAGAATTAACTAAAAATGGCTATATAATAAACTTTGAGCATCGTTTTCTTCTCGTTGCACGTAATAATAAAAAAATTTAATAAAAGTTATCTTAAAGAATAAAAAACCTCAATTTCTCACTATAATAAATGAGAGATTGAGGCTTCTTTATGTAGATTAAGCAATCTTTTATTTCGTTTCTTTTCCTACAAATATTCTTTTCAATTTCAATAAACACTTCCACACATAAAAGAAATTATGCTGCTGATAATTCTGCTTTCTGTTTCCGACGATACACTACCTTAGATAATAGAACACTACATTCATATAAAAATAGTAATGGAATGACAACTAGTATGTCTGAAATGAAATCTGGTGGTGTTACGAGCACAGCAGTTACGATTAAAGCAAAATAAGAATACTTCCTTATTTTTTGCAAACGGTAAGGATTTAGTACACCTAGACTTGTTAAAAACATGATAATGACAGGAAGTTCAAATAGAAAACCAAAAGGTAAAATCATATGAATTAAAAAGCGAAAGTATTTCTCTGTCGTGAAAAATTCCATAAACATGTCTTCAGATAACGATAGTAGAAATTGAAACACTAACGGGAAAATGACAAAATAACCAAAACAAATACCCAAAATAAAAAGAAAAAAGAGTCCTGGAATATAAGCTAATGTCACTTTTTTCTCTTTTTCAGATAAAGCTGGTCGAACAAAGAGCCAAATCTGATGGGCAGCAATGGGTATCGTACCTGCTAATGCAATTACAGCCGCAAGCATCAAATAAACCCACAATATATCACTTGGACCTAGAACGGCTAATTGGATTGATAAATCTTGGATTAACCAATAATAAATATTCTTTACATAGATTAATGCTAAAATTACTAGTAACATAAAACTTCCAACAATAATAATCAAACGTTTTCGCAATTCACTTAAGTGGTCCACAAGATTCATCTTTTGCTGTTCCATAATATCACCTCTAAAAAAAGAAGATGAAAGTATCGAAATTACTACATCTTCTAGTATCTCTTCATTTAAACTACTTTTCTTTTATTAGTTTCCTCTTTTTCTTTTGTTGAGTCATCATCTGATACTAATTCACGTGTTGATTTTTTAAACTCCCTTAAAGTAGATCCAAATGCACGTCCAATTTCAGGAAGCTTGGATGGACCAAAAATAATCAATGCAATGACAAGAACTAGAATTAAACCAGGTATCCCTATATTCTGTAACATTTACATAACCTCCATTGTTTAAATAACTCTTTTTCTTTGTGATATAAAATTATATAATTTATAATCTGCCTGTTTTTCACAAACTTGGCATTTTACCTTTTTAAATACTGAATCATCATCATTGATAGATTGAATATGTGGAAGATAAATCACTTTTAAGGCCTTCTGAACATGTTTTTTACATACAAAAACCACTTTATGTGCTCCTTTCATAGGAAAGAAAATAGTGCTGAAGGTATAATAACGTAAAAAAGATGTAAGCCGTACAAAGTGTTAGATTACATCTTTTTTACTGTTACTTAGAAAAAACAATTAACTCATTTTTACTCCGTGGCGTTCAAATGCTGCCGCTTCTAGAACGGACATTCCTTGCTTCTCGGCAGCCTTCGCCACTTTCTCTGAAACTTGCGGTGCAAGATTTGCTGGTGCAGCATAGGACATTTCCCTTGCCCGCGCAGCGTTTCTGCGTTGAAACGGTCCCCAAATCGCAAAGGTTTTGCCTGGGCTTTGAATATTAACAAAAAGCGTGTTGCCATCAGGTGAGAAGGTTGGGCCACACAATTCAGAGTCACTTAGGCGATTAGCGGCAAAAGGATACACTTTGCCTTCTGGGGTAATGCCCATAATGCGATCTTGTCCAGAACCATCTTCTGCGTACCAAAGGTCACCCCATGGAGTACAACAGATATTATCTGGATATTCCATTTGTCGTGCATCATTTCCCTCGTAGAAAAGCTCCAACGTATTAGTATGAGGCACATAACGATACACGCGCCCAAGCTTTTTTTCACCTGCAGAGGTATCATCGAACCAGAAAACACCCTCCTGGAAGAACGCTCCCTCTAGTCTGCTGAATTCAATACACTTATGTTTCTTAGCATCCTCACGGCAGAAGTGCGGATCTAGTTCCTTCCAAACAATTTTAAATGTTTGTCCTGTTTTAAAGGTGCTTGCTGATGGATCAGTTACCGCTTCAATCGCCGCTGCATAAAGCTTGCCACCTTTTTGTAGAGAACCTGGTTTTTGACTCAAGTCATTTGGAACAAAACGGTAAAGATAACTTGGGCTTGAATCCTCGGTTAAGTATACATATCCTGTCGAAGGATCGATGGCACAAGCCTCATGAGAGAAACGCCCCATTTCTTTGATTGGAGTTTTGGACAATTCGTTTTCTGGCTGCTGTGGATCTACCTCAAATACATATCCATGAGTTTCAGAACGTGTTTCTTCACAAGTTAGCCAAGTACCCCAAGGTGTCGCTCCTCCAGCACAGTTTCGTATGGTGCCTGAAGAGGTTACATATTCTTTTTTAACTTCGCGATTTGGACCTACAACTAAAGCAGTTGTACCACCTTTAGCATTCACGTCATAGGGATTGCTTCCGAATGCTGGACCTCCAGACAATTCATGATTACGAACAAGAATGGTTGTATTGTTTGGTCCTTCAAATGCCGCCATTCCATCGAATGCGCCAGGGATTTTGCTACCATCTGTCATCAGGTCGCCTTCTTTGGAAATAATTTTGTAATGAAAGCCTCTTGGAAGATCAAGAATTCCATTCGGATCAGGTACTAAAGGGCCATACACTCCAAATCCGCTGGTTGGATTATCTGTAGAATCCGCAAGTGCTTTTGAACCCAGTCCTATTACCCCAGTCGAACCAAGAGTAAGGGCAAGTGCACTCACTCCACCTGCTTTTAAGAAATCTCTTCTGTTTAAACCGCTATTAGAATTTTGATCAGTCATACCTTATCTCTCCTCATTTATGTATTTTTGAATCTAGTAATAGATTAAATGGAAATTGTTAAGGTATAACCAGAATTTTGTAAAGATTTAGTATAAAATCAGTTAAAAAATGTAAATAATAAAAATGCTAGATTAATATTCCATTATAATAACAATCTTTTTAAATATAACCATAAATTGTTGTAGTTTTAGAAGAAATGGTTCCCTATCAAGCACGTGCGTACCCTATTTAATTTAAATCACACTGGCATATTTAGGATAAGTTTTATTATTCTTTTAAAAAAATCCCTCGCTTTAACGACCATACAAATTGTTAAAGAGGGGATTCAATGCTGCATACATTTATGAAGATGTGCTCTTTTTCCCACCGTGTATTTTCTCAATAAATCTACCATATGGTTTTGCAAATGGCAGGAAGATAAGGGAAACGATTACATTAAAGATTACGCTAACATGTGCAAGCTGAACATCTGGGCTTGATGCCAATTTTTCACCAAGCGAAGTAAGCCATCCAATAAAAGGGAAAAATGCAGCGACTCCGAGTATATTAATCCAAACGTGAGCCCAGGCAGTTTGTAAAGCTTCCTTTGTGCGTGAGATATAACCTGCAAACAATACATCTACACAAGTACCGATATTCGCCCCTAGCATAATCGCCACTGCTGTCTCTAAGTTCATAATACCTGCTGAAAGGAATCCCATTGCAAGTCCAACCGTTGCACTGCTTGATTGAATTGTTCCTGCAATCACGACTCCAGCTAAGACAGCATAGAAAGTATTGTTACCGATAGCTCCGAGCATATTGTTAATAAATGGCAGCTCAACTAATGGATCTGCTAAATATTCGAATCCCCACATAGCGCCAAAAATTGCAGCCAAACCAAGTAAGATAATCCCTGTATTATGGAGTATTTTTCCTTTTACCAATGCTAGTATGGCCCCGACAATTGCCATTGGAATGACGAATGAATTAATGTCAAGTGTAATAATTTCCGCGTCGACAGTTGTACCGATATTCGCCCCGAGAATTATCCCAATGGCTTGTGGAAACGTCAATAATCTAGCAGAAATCATTCCAATTGTAATAACCATTACTGCAGAACTGCTATTGAGAACCGCTGTGGCGATGGTACCGACAAGTAGACCTTTCCATGGTGCACCTGTTAAATTATAGAGCCATTTATTAAGAGACTCCCCAGAAAAGTTAAATAGTCCCCTGCTAAATAAAAACATTCCATAAATAAATGTCCCTACAAATAGTAAGAGTAGAACTAATTCAAGCATGTTTTTACCTCCTTTCGCATTTAATCTATTTTTTTACTATGGCCTTGGGAAGCTACACTATTTTTAACAAGGTTTAGGTCTTTATGAGTTTGTAAATTATGATTAAGAACAATATTCTGGTCTTTTACGATCTTGCTAAGACTTGTCCTAGTATGGTGGACAAAAAGCATTCTTAAAAGAGCAACCTCAAGAATGAATAGACCAACGAGATAAAAAGAAGACATTAATTGGTGCATGTCCTCACCTCCTTATACTATCAATATATGTTTGCTAGTTTGTAAAGTGTGGACAAGTGACTGTTTGTAAAAAAATGTGCGAAAACTAGATGGAACTTTTTAGATAGACTAGTTCACATATTTGTTTTCTCTCATAAGGATTCAACAAGTCCACAAAGCAAGGAGAATTTGAGGTCTTATTGGTAATCTTATAAACTGATAGTTCTCTGAGATAGAGAAAGACGAAGACGTGATTTGAGGAAAATGCTACGTAGTAGAATAGAAGTAAAATGAGCGGTATTTCAAATAGGATAGATACAAAGTTAAGTGGAAACTTTAGAAGAGAATTTTACAGATGTAGTTTAAAAAGTATTGAAAAAGGTTTCGACTTTTCGTTAAAATTTTCAATTTCACACCGTTTAGGTTCAGTTATTTTACAAACCTTTTAGTATTTTTACAAAAAAAGGAACTGTCGCACACTAACAGGTTCCGTTTCCTGTCGCAAAACCTGAAAATGAAGCGAAAATGTACTCCAATTTGTATTGCCTATTGTATCTATCTTGGCAATTAAAATATAATGGCTCAGTACAGTTCACATAAACTGTACTGAGCCATTTTTATGTCAGTCGATAAAAAAGATGCTGATTCCCTCATCTGGGTCTGTTAAGGTTCGCTCTTTTCGGTTGTGGGGCAAGCAAAAATATGGGTTTGGTAAATAAATGGAGAAATTTCCCTTAATTAGAAACTAGCACTAAAATTGAGCTTAAGTAGAGGGAGAAATTACTCCTAATTGACCAAAAAAAGGTAAAGTAGGCAATTTTGCATTGCATAAGTGGAAAATTTCCCTCTAATCCCCCGGAACGAGCTCTATTCTACATCTTAAAGGGAAATTTTCCTCTTATTTTACATATCACTGGTTACTCAATTAAGGATTAGGCTTCTTATGTTTCAAAAAAGCTATATGAGCTCATTTAGATGCTCGCAGGAAGCCTACTCAGCTTATGAAGTCTCTGTCCGTCTTTTAATTTAACACCATAAATATCCAGGTATAACGTACTTTATATGCATTATTTGTATAACAGTTTGCTAAATTGAGGGTGAAATTGTAGGGGGACAATGGCTGTTGTACCCCTACAATTTGGGGTGCATTTTCCTATGGAAATTTCTATATAAATTCCCCACAAATGGCTATACATCAATAAAAAACGAGTGTCAATTAAATATGCAAATGAGCATTCACTTTAAGTTACATTTTTAATGTGTGTGATAGGAAATGGAACCCGTTAGTCTCACACAGTTCCCTTGATACTATCCTCCATCGTCCAGTTAAACCCAGGCCTCACTTTCATCAGCAAGGCTTTGTAACTCATTCATAAAAACACTTGCATGATAACCATCACAAACAGCATGATGAATTTGAAAAGAAACAGGCAGGAAAAATTCATCATTAATCTGAGTGTATTTCCCGCCAGTTATAATTGGTAAGAGAAAATCCCCACTATTATTAATATTTAAATTAAATGCTGTGAAAGAACTCCAAGGAATCATAGATATTGGAATATTATTATCTGGTATAGGTGTTTTCGGAAATAAACTACCCGTACCATTGTATTTTTCGACATCCTTTTCGTATTGCAAATGGAAGCCAGAAAAATCAGCTTCATTTGGTGACCAGATGGAAGAAAATGTATTGGTTTTCTTATCAAAAATAGTATAAGAAGGGCAAATCTCTTCCCAATAACCTAAACTACCTTCTGAATTAAAGCTAGTTCTAAATTCTCTGTGGGAATTAACTATTTTTGTAACCATAAAAATAAACGCAGGATATAACTTATACTTCTTTTCCTTTAAGGTCTTCAGAAGATTAGTAATATTAATTTCATTCGTTATGCTAAACGTTGTTTGTTGATGTAAATAGTGTTCAAAGTATTCTTTTCGATTCCAATTGTCACGATTAATAATATTGAATTTCATATTCCACGCCTCCTACTATCATTTATTTTATCGTAGGAGGCTTTTTTCACTGTTTTTTTCATGACGTCACCCACCCTTTTATATATAATTACTTCATTATCTAGAATGTGCGACTACACTGACTACTGTCTGTTTGAAGCTTTCGTAAACATAGGACCAAAGTGTGGCATCCTCTGCATATCTGTTTCGGAGGATTCCAAACATTTCTTTTTGTTTTTCGCCGAATGCTGGGTCCTCTTTTGAAGGTAGCTTGCCACGAAGATCATCTACTATTTGTTGCACCTCGGGTGCCCGTGGTCCCCATTTTCCAACTAGATCTCCCTGATTGTTTAAAATCAAGATAATCGGGATTGCACGTCCCCCATTTGTTAAATGGCGATTGATTAGATCTGTATCTGCGTCTCTTAAAGCAACCCTCATTTCCATGTTTGCTGCCTCAGCCACTTTACGAATGACAGGGTTTATCATCATAGCATCTCCACACCAATCTTCCGTGATGGTTAAGAAATGAAATGAATGCTGTTTTAATTCTTCTACAAATCCATCCTCTGGTAGTTGAAACTTTTCGTAGACACCAAAGCTTTCCTCTTTTAATGTACTCATTTCATTCATATAGTCCTGAATCGATTTTCCCTCAGAAAAGTATTGCTCCTCTGTTTTCATTACAGCACCTCTTTAGTATGTATTGTTATTGATTTTATCGTAAAAGCGCAGGACATTCAATGTAATCGTCTTTCGCGCCATGTGCACTCTTGGTTACAATCCACTATCAATGCCAGCTACAACAGGAAACTCTTCAAATGACTGAAACACGGCATAATGTATAAAGTATTTTTTCCATTACTTAGATGACAATAAAAATGAAAACCACCTTCACACAAATGTATAAAGGTGATTAATCATAAAGCTAGCGATGTTTATGAATCAAAAAGTCTTTAACCCTATCTTTCCTATTACTCAAATACTTTTTTAGCTTTACTTATGCTAGAATCGTTTACTTTTTTAATCTTTTCAAGCGCAATCTTCGGTGTTCGGTCTTCCTTCAATAACCCATTCACTTCTTGCTGAACATCTGTGGTTTGCGTATAGCAATAGCCACAGATATATGGGATAGCTTTGATTGCATCTGTTATTTCTTGATAACGCTTCAAAAATTCTTCTTCTGTCGTAACCTGATTTCCGTATCCCCAACCACTTTCATCTTTAAAAGCAATGCCACCATATTCTGTTAAAATAACTGGTTGCCCTTTATACTCATACCCATTGGCAAACGCATATTTATGGTTGTTATGAGGAATTGCATTATTAAGAATTTGCTCCTTATTTTTATAACGGTCATAGAAAATGGAACCTACTTCTTCATAATCATGAAGTGCAATAATGTCAGAAATGGTATGTTCCCACCCGTCGTTTACAATCACTGGACGCTCCGCATCGAACGACTTCGTCAAATAGTAGATAGATTCCGTAAATGCTTGTTGTTGTTGATCTGTAAAAATATGTGGTACGCCCCATGATTCATTAAAAGGAACCCATGTAATAATAGATGGGTGATTATAGCGTTGCTGCAAAATTTCCATCCATTCTTTCGTGAAATTCTCAACTGCCTCATCTGAAAATTCATATGTAGCAGCCATTTCAGACCAGACAAGTAAACCTTTTTTATCACACCAATATAGAAAACGATCATCTTCAATCTTTTGGTGTTTGCGCACTCCATTAAAGCCCATCGCTAATGTCTTTTCAATGTCCTCTACTATTGCTTCATCAGAAGGAGGTGTTAACATCGTATCTGGCCAATATCCTTGATCAAGTAATAGCTTTTGATAGATTGGTATATTATTAAGCAATACTTGGCCATCTTTTATTGATACTTTCCGCATTCCAAAATAAGATTCTACTTCATCTACCACTTCATCATTAACTGTTAATTTGAATGTTACATCATAAAGATTTGGATTCTGTGGTGTCCAAGTCATGACTTTCCATTCATGAATTTCAGATAATAAGTCTACTTCAATATTCATAGTTGAACGATCTGGTACAAAGGAGAATTTCTTTACTGTTTCCCCTTTAAAACGAATCGTTGTCTCTACTTTGCAATCTTCATCAAACGAACCATGTAGTTTATAGGTAAATGCAACAGAGTTTGTATCCAGTTTAGGCGAAATTTTTACCGAGTCAATGCTTTCATCATTTAAAAATTCTAACCAAACCGTTTGCCAAATTCCTGTATTTTGTACATACCAACATCCAAAGCTTTCACTTTTCCAGCGCTGTTTTCCTCTTGGTTGATAACAGCTTTGACTATCTTCTACTTTAACAACCAGTTCATTTTCTTTCGTATTATCGATTGCATGCGAAATATCGAAAGAGAACGCAGCATTTCCACCAGTATGCTCACCGATATACTTGCCATTTACCCAAACTTTTGTTAGATAATCAGATGCTTGAAATCGTAAAATTGTTCGCTTTCCAATTTCATTTTTTGGAATGTCAAATGTTCGCTGATACCAAACATTTTGATGAAATGTTTCATCTCCAATACCGCTTGCCCTTGTTTCATATGTAAAAGGCACCTGAATTTCTGCTGTAAATGACGGCTGTTGGTGCCAAGAACTTTTTTCTCCAATGTTTTGATCATCAAATGCGAATGACCATTTTCCATTTAGATTGATCCATGATGAACGCTGAAATTGTGGTCGCGGATACTCTGTTCGTTGATACGTAGCATTTTTTACGGTTGTTTCTGTTCTCATTGTACACTCTCCCTTGTTTAAAATCTTAGATACTCTATTTCATTTTCGAAAGTTGTATTATTCTAAGTTTTCTAATTCTTTATTACAAGAATACGCTTACAATATTACCCTAGTCAATTACTGCAATCAATAATATTTTATATAAAAAATGAAGAACCTTATAAAAGCCCTTCAGCTTTTCGAATTGTTTCCAATATATCTACCTCTCTTCTTTTTTAAGTCACTTCCTTACCTTCGTATAAGAAAATGATTTTTCGATAAGGATTTAGCCATACATCGGATTATAATTCCCAAAATTGAGACTTATCCCTTCGTTCCTAATTTTACCATATTTAATCGTACTATTTTCAGAAAATGACTCTATAATAAATATCATAGAATCAAATAAAAAATAATATATATCTTGTAATCTTGTCATTCTATTAACAATAGTACCTTATTCATTTTAATTTCATTAATATAAAATTAGGGGGAATGACCATGCAATTAGGACTCGCAAAAATACTTCAGCCGCTAAAAATAAAATTCACTTTTTACGAAGCCAAAAAATTAGAGAACTATTTCTCTATCTTTCGGCTAAAATGTTATCTACTATTAATAATCTCTCCATTTGGTTTAGCAGTATCATCGTACTTATTCACAGCTTCATTTGATATGATTTCTATAGATATTGGAATTGTATTATTTCTAGTAGGTTTACTGCTATTAGTGCCATGGACTCTTGTACCTGCCTTGTTTTTATTTACTACCAGCCGACCAAAAACCTGGCAGAGGCTCTTTTCATGGGGGTATGTTGGTATCTTACTAGTTTCATTAGCTAGTTGGGTCTATTATTTCAACTAAATAGATAACCATGCGGGGACAATAGCGTCATTGTCGCATTTTGTGGAACGTGTCCCCTATGCACAAATTTATGTTAGAGTCTATATATCAAAAAGGATATTTCTTACACACCCTGATCTAGCTTAACTCTAGTTCATAAAAAGGCTCTTCTTGGTTTGTTTCCTCAAACCATTTCATCCCTTTATATTCAAAACCAATTTTTGACAAAATTCTCTGTGAGCCTGCATTCATTGGGTCCGCCGAAGCATGAATCTTTCTTACTTTCGGATTTGATTTCGCAACTTTTACACATGCGATGGCAGCTTCGGTGGCATATCCTTTTCCCCAAGAAGTTTTTGCCAAATGATAAAGCAATTCAACATTTTCAATTGCGGAAGGTACATTAAAACCCGCTGCGCCGATTACGTTTCCAGTTTCCTTTTCAACAATGGCATAAACGGAAAGACCTTTTTTCCTGTGGCAAGCTGAATAGGCTTCAAGCACTTTTTGTAGATGCTCGTAGGGAACAGGGCCGTTACATTGCTTCATCACTTCCTCATTTCCCCAAAAGGTCATTGCATCATCCACATCAGTTTGTTCAAAAAGTCTCAACATCAAGCGTTCTGTTTCAGCTATCACTTCCATATAAGGAATCCCTCTTTCTATCTACTCTTTCCTTTTACATTCGATAATCAAGGATAAATTCCTTCTTTTGACAGTGGGTCCTAATCTTGTTATTTCATCGATACGTTTAGAATCTCAAGGGTAAATTACGCCTAGGCTTACGGTATCATGTAAACGCTTTCTCTTTATAGTAAATAAATAGATATACTTATAAAATTGGTTGTATCAACAACCTTAATAAAGTATTACCTAATAGATTTCCTTCCTCTTCCAAAAGAGGGTGATAATCAGTTCAATAGTATAGACCATTATTTACATTTATTCTTATACTCAAATTCTAATTCTTTTAAGGTTAATTCATATAACTGTCGACCGTCTAGAGACTTATAGGATTCAAACTTCAACAATTGATCAATAATGTGTTCTTTACGTTTTTGTATGACATTCTTTAGAATTTGGTCCATTGCTCTCTCCTCTTCAATGAAATTTTCTTTCTGGTTATTATTTCTCATATTAACCTAGATAAATGATTTCAAGTTTCTTGTACTAAAAAAGGCGTTATGTTTTTCCTTTAACTTATTTAACTTATTCAATTCCGATGTATAATATAAAAATGACATTTTATTCTCTGTTTCAAGAGAATCATTAATTTTATAATGTAGGTAGTTAATTTTCAATTCTAAATCCAATATAGAAAAAATTTGTTTATTTCGATAATACTGTTCTAAGTCATCAAGAGCTATGTATAAGGAACATTGGTTATTAATTACAATGAATGAGTACCATCCATTACCACTTGTAAATTTCCGATCATTTGTCACTTCAATAACATCACCATATTCGAATGTTAAAAAATCTACCTGTTCATCCCCTGGACAAAAGCAGTCGATTTGGTGTGTAAACGGATTTGCAACTACAAGATGTTGACTCATATTCAACCTTCCTTTCAAAATTTGATACTTGTTACCGTAAACATATTAATGGAAAAATTCTCGAAAAGAGTTATCTTCAAAGTTATCCGGTCCTGTATTACAATGCTCTGTAAAAGGGCATTGCTCACATTCTGCTAACGATTTTGCTTTTATATAACCATCTGGTACTAGTAGCTGGTTCTTCATATACTTAAAATATTCTATCCCTTTACTAACATCACTTATTGATGGTGAGTAAGTATATACTCTACCTTTCATTAAATTAACAATTTCAATTCTCTCTGGAAGCTTTTCAAAAGCTTCATATGTAAATACAACCATTAATTGGTTATATAAGTCGATTAATTCCTCATCAGCGTCTACAAGGTATTTTTTTATTGTAAAAGAACGGGTTGACCATTCTGCTAATTCAATCGTTAAGGAAAGATGTGTTTCTAATTCATCTATGTAGCTAGTGAGTTTTTCAAACAAAAATAATGGTTGGTCCTCATTTTTCTTCATAGATAGATACTGAAGCAAATGATCGGTTGTTTTTGCTAAAACAGTATAATAGTGTACTTTTGTATCAAATACCGTAACACGTATATTTTTCCAATGCCAGTCAATCAATTTTAAAACAGATAATTTAGTTTGTTAAGCTTTTGGAAGCTTATAAAAGTGATATACGGTTTGATTCACGATATATTGCACTACCTGTCTCCATTTTACTTGACTGCTATTAACCGAGAGGACATGATGATAATAAAATCTATATGGACACCTGATAAAAGACTCTAAGTGATAATCCGTTATCGTTTCTATGGAAATCTGTTGCTGTCTTTTTATCATTAAATGGGGCCTCCTTTAAAAATATTTTACTTATGCTTGTTCTGCTTCAAATGATAATGATTATCACTATCTGATACTAATTTTAAATTAAAACGATTATCAATGTCAATGTATCCCCCCATTTTTTATAAAATAAAAAAACCTTTACCACCGATGAGATATGGTAAAGGTTTAAAAAATACTATAGAAAAAAGGAACAGAATCAAACGATCCCAGTCCCTATCAAACTTGTTATCTATTACGATTTACCGCTTTTCTCTTTCTTTTGATTCTCTAACGCTTCTCTACCTGCTTGTAATGTTTCAATAATACGATCAACATCATATACACTGCCTTTCCAGGTACCTCCACTTACAGCTTGAAGCGCAGCCCATAATCTTGTATCATCTGGGAGATCAGGATCCGGTGCTATCTCAGGATGGACGTTACGTTCTGATAATATTTTTGCCCCTTCATTTGCATCAAACGTTCTAGTTCCGTCCCCTACAAAGTTAAGACTTCCTTCAAGCGTATGTTGATTAATGATAACTTCGATTAAATCGCCATTTCGAAGTTTGCCGATTGGTCCACCTACAAGCGCCTCTGGTCCGATATGACCAATACATGCACCAGTAGATACCCCTGAAAAACGAGCATCCGTTAATAATGTTACATATTTTCCGAATGGTAAATGTTTAAGCGCTGACGTTAATTGATACGTTTCTTCCATACCTGTACCTGAAGGACCTCTTCCAATTAGCACTAAGACATCGCCTGCTTTAATGGTTCCATCTTTGATTGCCTTAATTGCAGCTTTTTCAGTTGTAAACACTTTTGCATTACCAGTGTGACGATAGACACCATCTTCCCCTATTACACTTGGATCGATAGAAGTTGATTTAATCACAGCTCCATCTGGTGCAATATTGCCAGTTGGAAACGTCACAGTTGACGTAATGCCTCTCTTTTTAGCTGCAGCAGGACTCATGATCACACGATCAGGATCGATACCATCTTCCTCTAGCAAACGCTTTCTCACTTGATACCTGCGCTCAGAATCTTCCCACCAATCCAAGACTTCTGATAAACTTGTACTTGAAACGGTTAATGATTTCTCATTTAATAGTCCAAGCTTACGTAACTGAAGCATAACTTCAGGTACACCTCCAGCTAAAAATGCTCGAACAGTAGGGTGATGCTCAGGTCCGTTTGGTAACACACTGACAAGACGCGGCACTTCTTTATTGATTCTGTTCCAGTCACTTACTTCAGGTATTTTACGTTTCGCTGCATGAGCAATCGCAGGAATATGCAATAATAAGTTTGTAGAGCCTCCAAATGCTGCATGAACCACCATTGCATTTTCAATCGCTTGATCCGTTAAAATGTCAGACATTTTCAGATTTTTTTGGTCCATATGTTCAATAGCTCTTGCTGATTGTCTCGCAATTTCCTTCCATATTGGCTGACCCGATGGTGCGAGAGCTGAATGAGGCAATGACATCCCTAGTGCTTCAGCAACCACTTGCGCTGTTGCAGCTGTACCAAGAAATTGACATCCACCCCCAGGTGTTGCACAAGCCCTGCATCCTAAATCGGCTGCCTCTTCTAAGGATAGCTCACCTTGTGAAAAACGTGCGCCAATCGTTTGGATTTTCGCTGCATCCTCACCTTGTGTAGGTGGAAGTGTTACTCCTCCAGGCACTATAATACAAGGTAGATTATGCATCGCAGCGAGTGCAACCATCATTGCAGGAAGACCTTTATCACACGTTGCAACACCGATGACACCGCTTCTAGTTGGCAATGATCGAATTAATCGACGATAAACCATCGCTGCATCATTTCGATATGGAAGTGAGTCAAACATTCCGGTTGTCCCTTGAGAACGACCATCACATGGGTCACTAACGAAACCTGCAAAAGGCACCCCACCTAATCCACTTATTTCATAAGCCGCCTCTTTTACAAGCAAACCAACCTCCCAGTGTCCTGTATGATACCCAAGTGCGATTGGTGTACCATCTTCATCCCGTACGCCTCCTTGAGTACTAAGAATGAGAACCTGTTTTCCAAGCATTTTTTCCGGGTTCCACCCCATCCCAGCATTTTGACTCATTCCAAATAAATCACCACTTGGAAGATTCTTAAGCATTTGAGCTGTTAATGGCAATTTTCCAATTGGTCCACTGGCATGTGTATAAATTTCATATAAGCTTTTTTCATTTTGACCCATAATGTAGTCTATCGAATTCTTCATCTTTCAACCTCATTTCTCTCTAATTTCAAACAAACAATTGTCTCCCCTGTTAGATAAATAGATAATCAGATAAATGGCTGCGTAAACATAAGACAATACTAGAATATCAGATAGCAGTGCTAATTTTTATCATTCTACTTCTCTACAAACCTATTGTGAAGGGTTTCAATCCTATTTATCTAGCTACTTTCTGCCCTATATTATTCACCATTAATGACTTTTTTTAAAACTCTTCCATTTATTCTATAAAAACAGCACAGTTTTTAATCGCTTTCATTTTGCGTAATAAAATTTGCGATTCCATAGGCTTATCCTATCATTTTTTCTTAAAATAGGTAACCTTTTCTCAACTAATGATATTGATTACTTTAACATATATACAAACAATACTAAATGAGTACTCAATAAATACCATTAAAGTCTAAAAAAGGAAGGAGTAGAATCAAAGGTTACTACAAAGCAACCCCTCTCACTTCTTAAATTACCTAAAACGAATAAATGATAAAATTCTTCCTCATTATTTACTATACCACAGGCTAGTATTTTTGGTAGTGATTATTATTACTAGGAAAAGGATGAATAACCTGGACCAGCAGGGATGCAACATTAATAATTCTCCCGTACTTCTGTCCCAATACTTGTTCCCAAGAGAATTAGAAGAACAAAAGAACATCGTTACCAATCATACTTAGCTAGTTTATATATATATCTTTAAACAAAGATATAAACCGAAAGGTAGTTAATTGAGAACTCCGATAATATATCAAAATTTGTGAGGGTACTTTTACATTAACAAACTATTTCATGTAATCCATCCAAAGGTCCAAAAATAGGATATCTATTACAATAGAAATACTCGCACACCAAAAAAATACCTTCTTCACTAATTTACCTCTGTAAATTTAAAACCTTTATCAAAAATTGTATTTGCAGCATAAAGAGGCCTACAACAATTCCTAAATCTACTGCAATAATTGACACAGATTGAAACTGCCAGAGGAAAGTTTCATGGGGTATATCGGTATCTTAATCGTTACATTTGCTTTTTGGGTATCTTTTCAACGAAAGTAACTTATCACAATTTTTAGGTACACTATGTTCATTGTCACCCTTTCCTAAACATAGTAGGACACAGAGAACTGTCCTCCCTATGTCCCATTTAGAAAAATCCACCGAATTTATTTGCTTAAATTATAGATTTCAAATAGATTGTATCTTAACACACCTTCAGCAAACTGCTGTGCCTCCTTTTCAGTTAGGTAACCAGCTTTTATTTTTTCCTCTAATACATTTCCAAGTACTTGACGTGCCAATTTCATATGCGCATAGATCCCTTCCACATAATTGTAATCTCCCCCGAAGCCTTGAATTTTTGACCAAGGCACCATTTCAATCATTTTATGAAGGGCATGAGAAGCAATAGTCGGTGAAATAATGTATACCCAGGTCATATCAGCATAGACATTCGGGAAATTTTTTGCGATTGCAATATACTCATCTACATACGGTAAACCTGAATGAAGCAGAACAAACTTTGCTTCCTTATATTCTAGGAGCAATGGGATTAAATCAGTTACTTTAGAATTAGTAATAATATTTCCATTCCCACTTACAGTCGTTTCGTGATGACCAGTGTGTATCTGTATAGGTAAATTTCGTTCAATCGAAGCCCTTATTACCTCGTGAATTAAATAATCCTGTAATGGTTTTGTTTCTTCTTGGCTTAGTGATTGCTTTAATTGTAAGCGCATAATCTCATTAAATACTTTTTCTGCTTCATAAAATGTTGGCTTACCAACATCAAGAGTTCTTCTATAGGCATATCCTAGCTTTGTTGCGACAACACCATCTAGCACATAGGAGTCCATAATATCTTGTAAACTAGTTATATAGTGGGAAAGTGTTGAGATAGATTTACCCACTTTTTTTTCTATCTCATGAATCTTCTCAATCGAAAGAACTTCAAAATAATAATCGAGAAACATCACCGAACGGAATGAAGGATCATCAAACATTGTTTCTCCTACAAGGGTAAGAACCAAATCAATTCCTGATTTCTCGCTGAGCACTGTATTGTACCAGGTAGAATCATTTGAAGCTTGCAATACTTTGTCATTTAATTCCAATATTCCTTTTACAGACCAATATTCCATTTGGTAAAGATCCTTCATTGCTGTTTTAAAGGCTTTTGCATAAGCAGTATTTTGAGTACGCTCAAAATATTTTTTGAATATGATTGCTTTTTCTTCAACGTCAGCACTAGATAATGAAGTGATTGCATCTCTGGGCATCCCAGCGGTAAATAAATCTGATTCTAAATAATGAAGAAGGCCAAATAGGTCAACCTGATTCTTTTGACGAAAGGAAAATGTGTTTACATGCTCATGACCATCAATAACTCGAATAGAGGAAATAAATTCTTTGATATTTGACATAACGATACACCCTTTTTTTATTTTTCAGCATTCTTAATTTTACCGTTGAGAGTTATATGTGAAATATGCTCAATCTACACCTTTTTATATTCTACTAACGGCCTAGATTATCCTTTTACAGACGGTATACCTTCGACCTGGAGACGTTGGAAAAATAGGTATACCATTACGATTGGAATGTTCGTTAAGACAGCTCCTGCCAATACATATGACCAATTTGTCCCCTTACTTCTCAACCTTCCTATCTCTATATCAATCAAGTATTGCCTTACTACTCATAAATCCGTATCTTCACACTCAGCAATTTCTCATTTAATTCTAATTGGATTCTCCTATTCTTCTAATTCGTCTTTCCTTTTTTGTAAGTATCATCCAATTATACAAGAATTAAGCAAATACGAAACCGTCAGTGTAGGTCTCAACCTCTATTGAAGGTCGGTTGCACATACTAAAGGAGGAAGTTTCATGAAAATTGTAATTATTCCATCTGGTTTTAAAGAATGTCTTGATGCGGAAGAAGTGGCTATTGCTATGGAGAAAGGGATTAGGCGATTGGATCCATATGCAAATATAGAAATCATTCCAATGATTGATGGTGGGGAAGGATTTGCCAAAACTCTCGTACACATGAAGGGTGGCACGTTAATTCAAAGGGAAGTCACAGGTCCTGTTGGGAAAAAAGTGTTGAGTCACTTCGGAGTGTTTCAAGAAAATGGTGTTACCACCGCCGTGATTGAAATGGCAGCGGTGGCTGGGCTAAAATTAGTCCCAAGACATATGCGAAATCCGCTAAGGACAACAACTTATGGAGTTGGTGAATTGATTCGCGAAGCTCTTGATTTACATGTTGACAGGATTCTCATTGGTTGTGGTGACTCAGGAACATCAGATGGTGGCGCAGGGATGGCTCAAGCCCTTGGTGTACGATTTATAGGGTATGATAAGCAATTGCTACCTATTCTTGGTGGTGGTGATTTACTCAATATTGCTGAGATTGATCAAACAAGACTCGATCCACGTTTGCACCAAGTGAAAATAGACGTTGCATGTAACTGGCATAATATTTTGTGCGGTGACCTTGGTGTTGCGAGAGTATTTGGTCCCCAAAAAGGAGCATCACCAAGAGAGGTCGCGCTGTTATCTAGTGGGTATGACCATTATGCAAATTTAATCAAAAACGTCACTGGAATGGATTTGAGGTATGTACCTGGAAGTGGTGCGTCAGGTGGTTTAGGTGCTGGATTAGTTGCCTTTGCTGGTGCAACCCTCCATTCTCGTTTTGACATCATCATGAACTATATTAATATTGAACAGCATATGGGAGATGCAGATTTGGTATTAACTGCGGAAGGCTGCCTTGATGAGCAAACACCGTATGGGAAAATCCCTTCCGAAGTCGCACGAATCGCCAAACGTTTCTCTGTTCCGGTGATTGCGATTACTGGAACCATCGGAAAAGGAGCAGATGCAAATTATAATAGTGGTATTGATGCCTATATGAGTATTATTCAAAAGCCGACAACGTTAGAAAAAGCGATGTTAAAAGCAAGTGTTTGGATTGAAGATAGTGCAGAAGCCGCGCTAAGGCAAATCCGAATTGGAGTGCAAATCACTGAACGAAAATATAAGGGGCAACTCGTATGATGCCTTTAAGCCGTGTTGAAAGATTTCACACCCAGGGAAAGGCCGTTGGAAAGATAAAGCTCGACGTTCTCTATAAATCCAAATATCTATTCCTAGTATGTCTACTCGCTCTATTTTTACTGTTGACAACTGGATTGGATTTTAAAGGAAAACTAGCTCTGGCTGCTTTTATCATATCCATGATCCTTTGGATCAAAACAAAGCTGTCTGCAGGTTTTGTAGCGGTTAGCGTATTAATTGGAGTGATTTTATTGCAAGGTGCTAAACCAACACTCTTGTATGAATCCTTCTCCGCCGAGGTAGTGTGGCTCATGATTGGTTCGTATATTATAGGCGACGCGTTTCGACTTTCAGGACTTGCGGATCGGATTACAAGATGCATTGTGGCTCGCGCGCATCATCCTACAAAACTATTATTTTATACGATGCTCGCCTTGCAGCCATTGGCCTTTTTTATCCCGTCAACGTCGGGTCGAGCTGCCATTACATTGCCGATTGTAAAAAATATGTCAAAGCTGATGAGGACCAATAATTATAAACAAATGTTGGTTCTCCTAGTCCCTTCGATTATTTTAATGACAACTTCAGCGTCCCTAATCGGCGCAGGTTCACACTTAGTCGGAATTGAACTGTTAGAGGGAGTGACTAGTGAAGGCATTTCATATTTATATTGGCTCGTGTTGGGTGCCCCGTTCGCATTTGTGATTAGCTTAATTACCTTTTTCATCATCTGGTGGGTGAACAAGGAAAATGTTCCTATCCCCCACCTCTCACCTGAAGATGGGCATGAAGGACAAATATATGAGCAAACTCGTGTAACCGACCGTGAAAAGAAAACATTGTACCTTACTGGAGGATTATTGTTTCTTTGGCTAACTGAAAGTCTCCATGGATATGATATTGCTTTTATTATGATGATGGGTGCCGTTTTATTTATGACTCCAAAAATTGGCATTCTCTCATGGAAACAAGGAATCAAGGCTATCTCCTGGAATTTGATCTTATTTGTGGCTGCTGCTACTGCACTTGGAGTCAATCTAGTGGATACCGGTGTGGTTAAGTGGCTAAGCGACAATTTACTTGGTTCTTTATTCTCTTTCACTCATATACCAGGTTGGTTAATTCTCATCATCTTGCTAGTTGTTACCATTACGTCTCATCTTTATATTACTTCTCATACGACAAGAGCCGTTGTGATGATTCCTGGCCTGCTCTTATTGAGTGAAACACTAGGATTAAATATGACTTCTGTTGTGTTTCTTAGTTTAATAGGAATCAATTTTTGTCTAACCTTTCCTGTCTGTTCAAAAGCCTTACTTATTTATTATGAAGATGAGGAAATACACTACGAGGCAAACGATTTGTTCAAGCTAAGTTTGATTTTAATGCCCGTCTATTTGTTCACGATGCTCCTTTTTTATTTTACCTATTGGAAGTGGCTGGGATTGCAATTATAAGTGGATGCGTCCAAAAGCTTGTTAAAGTACAATCAGCGAACACCAATTAAAGAGTGTTTGCAATAATAATAACTACATCCCATCAGAATAAAGAACTGAGCGTCAAATTGGAAACACATCTCCGTCCCAACAATTATAATCTCTATGTTGAGTCCCTAATTATACAAAAAAGTACCCTATAGTAGATAGATATCTATCTACTATACAAGGTACTTTTAACCTACAGAAATCAACTTTTTTATTTGGTATTGATTAACTAGAGAGCTTTTTCCCTTTATTAGTAATAACATAATATCCACGATCCCTTTAGAAACATCATATTATACATGCACAACAACATTTCCTGACTCTACAGTGACTGGATATGTCTCAACAGTTGTGACTTCTTCTTCTTCAACTGTCACTTCGTATGTTTTGACTCGGCACTTATGTGGATCATAAATAGATTTCCCATTTGTGATATCAAACTCCCATCCATGCCAAGGACATCGGATGATTTCTCCTTCTCTAGCATAAATGTATTCACCAGGTTTTGATGGTAGTGTCATACCAGTTACATTTCCCCGGCAAAGCGGAGCCTGTTGATGAGGACAATTATTTTTTAGGGCATAATATTCTCCATTCACATTAAAAACACCTATCGAACGACCTTCTAACTGAACAATTTTTCTTACACCAGGAGTCATTTCTGATATTTTGGCAACAACATGTTTTCCCATCAGGCATCCCCCTCTCTAATTATAATTTATACAATTCCTTTGCGTTTTCATAAAAGATGCGATTTCGCAGTTCGTCGCTTATGTTATTTGGAAAAGCATGACGCGGAGAATCAAAGTCCCAGTGCGGATAATCACTTGCAAACATTAGTAAATTTTTTGCATCCATCATTTCTAGAATTTGAATTAAATGATTAGTATTATCAGGATTTTCCAAAGGTTGTGATGTAATTCGGACATGATCTCTTAAATATTCACTAGGACGTTTTTGTAACCAAGGTACCTCATAACGTAACGCCTTATACTCTGCATCTAATCTCCATATAAGTGGAGCTAGCCATGATACACCACCTTCAACAAGAACGACTTTAAAATTCGGAAATCGTTCAAACACACCTTCAGTAATAAAGCTGACCAAATGTGATTGAAATGCTAACGACAAACATGTGTGCCATTCGATATAGTGAGTTGGATACCCAGGAGTAGGTTGTTCATTTATACCCATACCATCTGTACCTGGATGAATGGCAAAAGGTAATCCATATTTATCACAAGCTTCATATATGGGATAATATTGTCTTTGGCCAAAAGGTGCACGTGCTCCAGAATCAGTCATCACTTGTACAAAATGGGGATGATCTGCCCATTTTTCAATTTCTTTTGCTGCAGCAACAGGATCTTGATGAGCTATCGTTATCGATCCTTTAAAAACTCCGTCATAATTGTACTTTCCTAGCCACGTTTCTGCTAGCCACTCATTATAAGCTGCTGCAATCGCCGTAGCAAAGTCTGGATCTGGATGTAAGTTACAAAACGCACGTGGCAAAATAATTGCCTGCTCAATCCCATATTCATTAATATGTTGTTCGCGTAGAAACTCTGGATCTGATCCAGGTGGACCCCCACTACTCGGTTCAGCATCTAGTCGCGACCCATGTACTGGATTATCAAAAAATCCACGACCGCCTCCTTTATATCTTTGTTTCCAGGGATTATCCATATATGCTCTAATTTCGTCTATGTGTTTGGGGTAAGTGTGAACATCACAATCAATAATTCTTGTTTTCTCCTTCTTCTTTGTCATTAGTATCCTCCTAAATTTTCTATTTCGTATTGTATAATTGTATTTCAATAGTTTCATTTCATTCGTGTGATTAGTTTTTTTAGTATGGTTTTAAATAGTTTGCTAGAACATGATGATTAGGATCTTCACATTTTTTCTTCGATTTGAAAGTACCTTCTTTCCAAAACAAAAATATTCACACATGGTTACAATCATCAATAATCCACGCTACTAACCTCACATTCTTTGTGTGCAATTCTCCTACTCTTTTTATTTACTCCAAAATACCTCTAGACAGATTTCAAAGAAATCTGTCTAGTAACGTATTAAAATTCCTCAATCGTTACAACAATACTTAAATAAAAAACAACAAACTTTAATATTTAAGTGTTCCGTTTTGAGGTGCATATTCAAAAAAAAGAGCCCAAATTACAATTAAATTGACAAAGAAAATGACATAGTAAAAATTATAAACCCGTCAATTAATTGACGGGTTTTTATTACTATACACAACAACAGACTTTAAACTTGCAATTATTGTTGTTGAAAAAAAATGAATAAACTAGATATTAAGTCTAAATTCAAATGGAAATAAACTTATGGAAAATGTACTTAAGCTAACGGGCAGTTATATACAGTATCAGTTTCATAACATTTATCTGTTGCACCTTTTATCATTGTTTATATGTAAACATAGAAATAGTGGTTAAGGACTTGACTTGGAGCCTCTGTGGGTATGATTGGTCTTGA
>Ga0182742_1000681_pt1 | contig 50412 bp, 37 predicted proteins | sample eDN5th37CBELigMG_FD_128880 | JGI IMG/M metagenome (GOLD analysis project Ga0182742, IMG submission 128880) | Enriched Miracle-Growth compost microbial communities from Emeryville, California, USA - eDNA 5th pass 37_C BE-Lig MG (version 2)... ...
AGCTGCCGTTGTCGTCATCGAACGGGTTGATGCTCACGTTTCTCCCGGCTGTTCAGCGGACATCGCAAACATAACGCAAACATACGGTAGGCCGCATCGCCGGGTTCACGCTTTTGTTGAAGATGACGATACCAGCACGCCACCAGAGAGCTGACAGTGCACTCACAATTAGTAACCAGAATAGCTCAGTAGTAGCATATGCGCAGGTAGCTGGCGTGTTTAGCATTACATTCAAATTGCGAAAACTGCATCTCTGTGAGTGCTGTGTGGCGTCACTGAGGTGCGCGTGAGGGCTCCCGGGAACGTCCAGCGGCCGATGGAATTCAGCAAACTATCGTTTGGAAATGCAACATTTGCCGACGCCACTTCTCTGCGTCATCTCGGTAAACACATGAGTAGTTGCCATGAGAATCTATCGGCAGCCTTCTTCGAGGTCAGACAGTTTGTGGTGATGGGCATTGCGTTGCGAAAAATAATGAAGTGAGCACCATATCGTGAATGATCGTTCACATAGCGTCCGCAGCGATACCGCAACATGGGATTAAGGCAACAATTTTGGTTTGACGCCTCGCCGTCCAACCTGAGAGACGGCGTCCCCACAGGCTTGGCAGGCTCAGCCGATCGGGCGTTTGCCCAGTTCAGCGCAGTTCCCCCGGTGAGATCGGATCGAATCGCCGACAGCTGACATGATCAACCCGGCCAGCGACCTGGGCGTGCGAATCTGCGGTGCCCACGGGCGCACCAGCAAGCTCTGACACCCGACTGAACAGCCCCTTGGGCGCACCCGCGTCACAGCGACGTGAGGCCGGTCACGTCCGCTCGGTGAGGGCATCCGACGACCCCTCCTACGCTGCGACAATCGGGACCACATACGTGGCCACGACACAGTCGGCAAAGGCGAAGCGGCGACTCGTCACAGATTTCGCCCACCATAGGGAGTGCACCCGCCAGGCCGTGACGGCACGGCAGCACTATTCAAACCCGAATTTCAGAAAATGTCGCACACGACATTTTTTTGTCAGGAAGGATGTTCAAATTCGATCGAAATTCACGGCGTGAAATTCGTCCTCGACCAGAGGTCTATTTTCCGTCGACGGCGGAGTCTTCAGCACTGACCTGCGTTCCCTCGATCGGAGAGGAACCGCGCGGCATCAGCATGAAGAACAGTGGCACTCGCACAACCGCCCCACCCGCGATCGGCATACGCACCGCGAAGGACACAACTTCCAACTCCAGTCGCTTTCCGCGTTGTGTCTCCATCTCCAGGCGACCTGGTAGCCGCTTGGGCGCCGCGAGCCAATCAAGCCCGCGTTCGATCGACTGCACCAGGTTCATGCCCTCACTATACCCACGGACGATCCTGCGCTCGCCAGCGTCAGGCACCGCGAACCGCGGTGTCGATCAACACCGTTGCGGTGCAGTGTTTCCCAGAAACCCGGAGCTCACTCCGCCGGCTTCACAAAGCAATACATCCGATATTCGGTCGTGTTCTCCCGAAGCTCTTCATACGCCCTTCTGGCCGGACCGTACTTCTGAATCCAATCTCGGAGGAGTGCCGGGGCGACGCGGTCTACCACCGATTCGAGCGCATCGAGGTTCTTTTCCATACCCCGTACCACCTCGAAGTTGATCGCCCGCTGAGAAAGCATCTGCAACGGCGCATCCGCGAGCGCCCGCTCCCATTCGGGAATGTCGTAGCGGGGACGTGCGTCTGTGTACAGAAAATACCCGCCCGGGCGTAGCACCCGCGCGACCTCTGTCAGAAACACGTCGAACCGCGGATAGAGGTGTGACGATTCGACGTTGAGGACCGCGTCGAAGTTCTTGTCGGGAAATGGCAGATCTTGAGCGTCTCCCTGTACGAACTCCAAACCCGCGATATTGTGCCGCCTTCGGCAAAAGTTGATGCCGTCCGAGTTGAGGTCCAAGCCAGTATAGGTGGCCGGACGGAAAGTGCGTGCGAGGTACGAAGCGCCGCCGCCGTGGCCACACCCGACCTCCAGTACGCGCTTCCCCTCGACATCGGCTTGGGCTGCCGTGCTGTGGTACAGCTGGATCGAGTAGCGGTTGAGTTCGTCGGACTCCGAAAGCGGTATGCCCATCGGCGGATCTTCCTCGTACCCGTAATTGAGGAAGACCACGTCGTCGTCTTTCAGCCTGCGGGTCGCGTACCGGTAGACGAGCTTCTGCGCTTGTTGCGCGACTTTGATGTTCAGCCTCCACGCGACGCGGTCTCGGGCCTCCACCAACGCGTTTCCGAGGGCCATCTTCGAAGTATCTCGCACAACTCGAGAACGTACGACTCGAACCGAAAAGTTCAGTGATTGCGATGCAAGACAGCATCTATGCCCCGCTCAAGAGCCCGTGGCTGCCCGTGAGGCTATTCCGCCGAATCTGACCCGATACGGTCCGCTCAGGGCCGGGTGGGCGATAATTCCTGCACACGCCAACCCGAGAGGTTTGATCCGAATGAAGTTTGCGCTGGCATGTTACGGGACTCGCGGCGACGTCGAGCCCTCCGTCGCAGTCGGCCGCGAGCTACAGCGAAGAGGTCACGAGGTTTGCGTTGCAGTGCCCCCGGGTCTCGTCGCTTTCGCCGAAACGGCCGGACTAGATGCAGTGGCGTATGGGCCCGAGTTGGACAATTTTCTGCGCGACGATTTCCTTCGCAATTTCTGGATGCAGATGATCCGCAACCCTGTTGGCTCACTTCGCGAACTCTGGGCGCCCATAACCCGCTACTGGAACGATACGAGCAAGGTGCTCACAACGCTCGCAGACGGTGCCGATCTGCTGTCGACGGGAATAAATTTCGAGCAGGCAGCCGCGAACGTTGCCGAGCACTACGACATTCCGTTCGTCTCTCTGCATCACTTCCCCATGCGTCCCAACGGAAAGCTGGTTCCGGCTCTGCCGGCCTCGGTGGTCCGCTCCGTCGGCACCCTCTCCGAGTGGTTGTTCTGGCGCTCGACGAAAGAGGTCGAGGATGCGCAACGGCGCGAACTCGGATTGCCACGGACGAAGGTTCCGTCCCCGCGGAGGATCGCCGAACGCGGGTCACTCGAGATTCAGGCCTATGACGCGGTGTCCGTACCTGGGCTGGCCGACGAATGGGCAGATCAAAACCGCCAGCGGCCGTTCACGGGCGCGCTCACGATGAGTTTGTCGACCGAAGCCGACGACGACGTCACATCGTGGATCACATCGGGCGAACCGCCGATCTGCTTTGCGACAGGCAGTATCCCTGTCCAGTCACCCACGGCCACGATCGAGATGATCAGTCACGCGTGTGACCAGCTGGGCCAGCGAGCACTGGTCTGTGCCGGCGGCACCGATCTTCGCGGTGTTCCGCAATTCGACAACGTCAAAATGGTAGGCGCGGTGAACTATGCGGCAGTGTTCCCGTTGTGCCGCGGAATCGTCCATCACGGCGGCTCGGGTACGACGGCAGCAAGCCTTCGCGCCGGGGTACCCACCTTGATCCTCTGGAGCACAGCCGACCAACCGTATTGGGGCAATCAGCTCAAACGCCTGAAGGTTGGGACCTCGCGCCGCCTTTCGGGCGCAAGCCGCAAATCACTTGTGACGGATCTGCGCCGGATTCTCCAACCCGAGTATGCGGTTCGGGCGCGCGAGCTCGCCATGCGGATGACCCCGGCCGCCGAGAGCGTGACCATCGCCGCCGATCTCTACGAAAACGCGGTGCGCCAAGCGGCGATGTGAGGAACCTACAATCTCACGAGGTGCTTCGGATCGGCATGCTACAGCGGTGGCTTGATGAGAAGGCCCTGACCGGTGGGCAAAGTGCAAATCTGCACACCTAGTTCGCTCGCAACGTCGTCCATCGCCACTCGTTGCTCGTCACGACCGCGATTGGCATAGTCGTCGAGAAGCACGAATGCGCCAGGGGACAAACGCGGCCAGAAGTATCGCAAAGTGGCGACCTCAGGCGGCGCACAATTCATGTCGATGTGCAAGAAAGCCACGGTTTCTGCGTCGACTTCGGCGAGCGTCTCCGGAACGGCACCGACGATGATGCGCTGATTCTTCCACTGCGCGAAGTTTGCTCGCACGCTGTCCACTGAGTCCACGTAGAAACCGTTACGGAGATGCTCTTCGCTGCGTTCCAGCGCCCCCGACGCACGTTCGGCCTCGGTGACATACCGGGGATCGAGGCCCGCGAACGTGTCGAGGAGATAGAACGTCTTCCCCAGCTTGTCCCAGTCGAGGTACTCCATTATGGCGCTGCTCAGGAAGCCGTAGCTCACGCCGCACTCGACAAAAGCGCCGTCGATCTTGCTGGCGCTGGCGGCTGCCCACAAACCGACGTGCACCCGCCAATGCCACTGATACCAGTCGTTGTCTCCGAGGGCGCGTGCGCCGCGCCGGTACGCCCGCTGGAAGTCAGGGTCATCCATGAAAGCGTGGCTGTTGAAACAGATCAACGCATCGTTGGAGTAGACGTCGGGCAACAACTTGCGCGCGAGCCAGTACTCCGCGCGCACAGCCTGGGTCAGCAGACGAGCGCGGACCGAAAGTCCATTTGCCACAGCGCCAACCATAGCATTGGCACGAGCGGTGCATGTCGCGAAGAGGCCGTTTCGCTTCTGCACGGTCGGAACGTCTTCGGACGTCGGAACATCTTCGGACATCACCCGCTGATGGGAAGAGGCCCGTCAATCACCTTGCACAACAACCGGTTTTGAGCGCAGCGATCTCGTCTCTAACCGGCACCACGGTCCGGGACCTTCTGGGTGGTGTCTGCGACTGTGTCTGTGCGACGGCGCTTCAGACGGGACTTCAGCGCAATTGCACGTTTCTCCACCAAGAACCAGCTGAGCGCTGCCAGGGGAACTGTGGCGGCCGTCGCGATGACAAAGAACAAGAACGGCTGGGAATTTGCAAAACCGAGAATCGCCAGGAGCTGCTGCACCGGAAACGCGTAGATATAGACGCCGTACGAGAGATCGTTGCGCAGATTCAGTCGTCGGTTGCGTAGTAGCGCACCAGCCACGATGACGGCGTACGCCAAAGGCAGGGCGCCGATCACGCGATAATTCGAAAGAAAACCGGACGCAAGAACGAGCACCACCGCGATGCCGACGAGCGACCAGCGCGCCGGGATGACGTCACGGTACTGGTGTATCAACGCGCCGGCCGCGAACATCACCGCGAATCGCGCAACCATCTGCGGAATCGTTTGCATCGCGAAGACCGGGTACGAGAAGTACGCCGTGGCACAGAGTGTGAGGACGAAGATCGCCGGGATGACCCACCGCCGCTTCAGCAAGCCGACGATGCCGAGCACTGCCACCGCTATGTAGCAAATCATCTCGAAGACGAGCGTCCAGAGCGAGCCGTTCCAGACACCGGGCCACGGAATGCCTTGCGGTGTGCCGTTGATTCCCGCGTAGTACACGTTCAGAACGGCATTGTTGAGCACATATTCGATCGGTGCGTATGACGACATCAAGCCGGAAACAGAACCGCCCTGGAGCAGTACACCGATAGGCGCCATCACGAAGGCGATTATCAGCAGACATACCCACAATCCCGGGAAGATGCGCAAGATACGGGCCGTCGCATAATCACGCAGTCGTGGGTTTCGAAGCCAGCTTGAGGTGATGAGAAATCCTGATATCGCGAAAAACCCATCAACCCAAACCTGTTCGAGCAGCTGCTCGAGAGGCTTGTAGGTCACGCTGTGGCCGCTCAGCGGCCACGAGTGCCACAGTATGACACCGACCGCGAGTAACAGGCGCAGGGCATTCAGTGCGTTGTTTCGGGGGTCGAACACCTTGCCCAAGGTTGCGACGCCGGTTGCTCGACGCCTCAGTGAGGCGCGCCCCGACGCGTCTGGGGTGGTACTGGCAGCATCGGAATTGTCTGGCACGTCAGGATCCCCCACCTGGGCAGGCGGTGATACGCAAATCGTGTGCTGAACTCATAGCTGCTCCCTGCCCGGCCTGATCGTGAGATCAACCGCTGCTGACGGTGGCGCGTACGCGGCGCTCACGCCGAACACCTCGACCTCGCGAAGGCCTCGATGACATCGGCCGCTCTGACGACGCTCTCGGCCGGTCTGGTCATTCCTCGTGCGAGAGCTTGAGCGCGAGCGGCATACGCCGGGTCGAGAATCGTACGCAGGTCGGCGATCAGCGTCCGCCGATTCGTCTTCGAGAACCGCCGCGTGGTACCGACTTTCAAACGCTTGATCTGGGCACCCCAGAGAGCCTGGTTGGCATCCATCGACAGGACCAGCGTGGGCAGCCCGGCGCGGAGGCTGGCCGCGGTGGTCCCGGAACCCCCGTGATGCACAACTGCGCGGCAACCCGGGAACACGGTGGCGTAGTTGACTGCGCCGACGACCTTCACGTGATCGGCGAGCGCGACGTCGCTGAAGTCGCTCCAGCCGGCACAGATCAGCGCTCGCTCGCCCAGCTCTGCACAAACTGAGCTGATCATCGCCACAGTGTCAGCCGGCGATTCCACCGGCATGCTGCCGAAGCCGAAGCAGATCGGAGGCGTGCCGCCGCATATCCACGACGACACTTCTTCATCCGCCGGGGTGGTGAGTTCCATCGTGAGGGTGCCCACGTATGGACGCAGCTCCCCCCATTTCGCCCATTCCTCCGCCAGCCCTGGAAAGCAGACCTCGTCGTATGCCTGAACTTCCAGAGACATCCGGTCGGCGATCCGTTGTGTCGACGGGCCAGTCGCTTTCGGAAGTCCGAGGTCGCGCCGCTGCGCGTCCTCGACTTTCTTGTTCAACCGCCAAGCGAACCAATCGAACGCGGTCATCGATGCGCGCGCCAGTACCGGCGGCAGGAACGTGACAAGCCGGCCGTTGGGTCGCATCGGGATGTGGTGCAGCGTGACGAGTGGAACATCGTAGAATTCCGCCACATTCGCGGCAGGCTCTTGATAACTCTGTCCGGCGAACAAGACGTCCGCATCGGCAGCCACCGACCTGAGAGTGGCGTTCATCTGTGCCCAGCATTCGTCACTGAGGTCCCACATCTCACGCCACAACGACCGAATTTCCCGGGCCTTCCAGAATCTGTGCAGGGCGAAGGTCCAGAAGTTGCGGTAGATATCCAGCCACGTTTTCGTGTCCAGGCCGTAGGCCACGGTCCTCAAGTTCGCGGCCTCCGTGAACTCGATCAGGTCAGGCGGCACAGCCATCAGGACGGTATGGCCCCGGCTCTGCAGTTCGCGACCGACAACGACGGAAGGTTCGATGTCGCCTCGCGTCCCGTAACTCGCCAGCACAAATTTCATCGCGGGTTCCGGCCTCTCAGATCTCGGCGATCTTCACTCCTTGCGCCAGAGCACACCGGTACCGTCGATCTCGACGATTTCTGCGGAGATCCCGTGCTTGGCACGGTAATCCGTGACGGCTTGACGGCATCCGTCGATCGCGTGGTAGTCGTCGACGATGCAGAAGCCCCCGGGTGACAACCGCTCGTACAGCCCGTCGAGCGCCTGGATGGTGGATTCGTACAGGTCGCCGTCGAGTCGAAGGATCGAGATGCGTTCGATCGGAGCGTCGTGCAGCGTGTCCTTGAACCAGCCGGGCACGAAACGGACCTGATCGTCCAGCAAGCCGTACCGCTGGAAGTTCGCCCGAACGTCCTGTTCGGAAACTGCGAGAATCGGAGCGGCCAGGTGCAGTCGGTCGCCCTTGTCGGCTTTGTACTTCGCTGCGTCCGGCGCAGGCACCCCGGCGAAGGAATCGCAGAGCCACACTCGGCGCGATTCGTCACCATAGGCGCTCAGAACTGCGCGCATCAGGATCGAGGCCCCACCGCGCCACACGCCGCACTCCACGAGGTCGCCGGGGACATCCTCGGTGATGACGGTCTCGACACATTGTTGAAGGCTCGTCAGCCTGGTCATCCCGATCATCGTCAATGCGTCAGCCGGCCAGTCCAGTCCCAGATCGCGTTTGCGCGGATCGAACGGACGTCTCCGCACGAGCATCAGGTTGCCGATCTTGAAGAGGGGACGGTGGAACCAGTCCCACCCGACGGGCACGAGTTCGTCGCTCCCGTATCGGGTCAGGTCTCTACGCAAAAGGTCCAGATATGCAGATCGGCTATCGCGATCAGTCACAGTCAAAAAACTGCCCTCATCTCGTACGGTGGCACTTCAGTCACGAAGCCTAACGTGCGCGTGCTCGTGTTACCTCATTTCGATGATCAATCCGTTGCCACTGGGCACGTGGCGATTTCGGCAATCTTCCGAAACCGAACACGTGATGGCAGAAGTGGCAATGCGGATTCATCGCTACATTCGTCGACAATGTTGGTCGACGGCATTCGGTGGCCTCGTCAGCAAATATATGAGCGGGCAGACCGCGATTGCTACTGGTACGCCGCCCGAGGTAACCGCTTGGACTCGTCCGCTCGATGGATCACCACCACCGAGTCGAAGACTTCGATCCTGTCGATGATAGTTGCTGCATAGGGCACCTCGACATGGCGCAGGCGCTTCTGGTGCCCCTCCATGATCTGGAACACGGAGTTCATGCGCATGTAGGGCGCGTGCATCGCGTCCATGAGCCACCTGGTGAAATCGATGAACGACTCGGGTTGGTCACGGTAGCTCGTCCAATAGTTGGCGCAGACGTCCTCGACAACGTACACACCACCGGCCTTGAGCCGGGGGAACAGATACTGAAACGAACTGATCATCTGCTTCGGAGTGTGCCCACCGTCGTCCAGCACCGTGTCGAAGGCACCAAACTCGTCGAGAACCGCCTGCAGGAAGTGGGTGTTGGTCTGATCGCCGATGCGCACGTGGATACGCCGGTCAGGATCGTCGTACTGCGCCGCCCTGGGATTGATGTCGACTCCGACGATGGTTGTCTCGGGCAGATACTGTCGCCACATCTCCAGTGACCCGCCACGGTCCACACCGATCTCCAGCATCTTGCCCGCGTTGGTGAGGACCCGCTCATAGATCGGCAGGTAGTGGCGGAGCTTGTGGACGTCGTGGGTACCTTCGAATATCCGTCCGATCGAGGTTTCCTCAGGTACCGAGTCGTCGGCAGTCATGGTGACCGAACGGGACAGATCGGGCCCGAGCGCCTGGAGCATCTTCTGGCGGCCTGTGTACGCGTACCGGCGTGCGACGAACGGGAACCTCGGCTGTATCACCAAGCGGAAAGCGAGCACGTCACGAGATCCTTTGCTCTTCGCAGAAAAAAGGGCGACGTTGAGGTTCGCGAAATGCCATGAGGCCCAGCTTACTGACGACCGAGCCCACCCCATGACTGGCGGTACCGCCACGGCGGTGCAGCCACCCGTCTCAGCTGTATGCGAGGGCCGGGACCGCGGGCGTACGGTCAGTGTGAAACGTCAGACTTTGCTATCCAGTCGAGCAGGGCAGGCAGACCGTCGTCGAGCGTCCACTTGGGCCGCCAGTCCAGTTCCATCCGGGCCGGCTCGATGTCACAGCTCGCCGCGCGCACGTCGCCGTCTCGGAATTTGCCCACCACCTTCGGGGTGGGAGCGCCGCAGATCCCCGCTACCTTCTGCGCCAGAGCGTGGATGCTCGATCCGACGCCGGAACCTATGTCAAGGCAGCGTCGCTGATCAGCAGGCCGGCGAATCGCGGCATACAACGCCTCGACGACGTCTTCGATGAACACGAAGTCCCGCAGTATATTTCCGTCTTCGTAAACCTCCAACGTCTGTTGCTCGCGTGCAAGTCGGGCGAACAGCGCAACAATCCCGGTGTAGGAGTTGGTCAGCGACTGCCCGGGGCCGTAGACATTCTGCAGACGCAGCACGCTCAACTTCGTGTCATGCGCGGCGGTCCATGCGGTGAGCACATGTTCTTGGGCAAGTTTCGTCGCGGCGTAGACATTCGTCGGACGGGGCTCGGTGCGGCTCGCGCAACTCGGAAGCGGGACCGCGTGTTCGCCGTTGGGCCCCACCGGGTCCCACCGGCCTGCTGCCAACTGAGCGTGACTGCGTGGCAGAGGGTAGAAGGTGGAGTCGGTGGCGGTACGCCATTCGCCCTCACCGTAGACGGCTCGTGACGACGCCAGAACGATCTGGTCGGGCACGAGATCCGCCCGGCTGAGAGCATCGAGGAGTTGCGTTGTACCCACCACATTGACCGAGCTGTGACGTGTCGCTTCGCTCAGTGACTGTGCGGTGCCGGTCTCGGCCGCCAGATGCACAACCTGAGCAGGCTGGAACAACCTGAGGACAGCGTCCCAGTCGGGAGCGTGCGTCACGTCGCCGGTGAAGAGCCGTACGGAGCGCGGCAGGTCGACTTTGCTTCCCCTCGCGTGAACCTGGGGGTGGAGTAGATCCATCACTGCGACCTCATACCCCTCATGCGTAAGTCGCTGGGCAAGTGCGGACCCGATGAATCCCGCCCCGCCGGTGATGAGAACGGTGTTGGACAAGAGTCGACGCCTTCCGTTGGCCTGGAGAGTGGTGAAGAACCGGTATTGGTTCTCAACCACGGTGAAGGTGATGCTATAGGTGCATATCCCGATGCCCCACCATCACCTCCGGCACGGTCACGAGCGGCGTGTGGGATCGAGGTTCTGTTCGATGAGATCGGCTGCTCGGCTGACACTTTCAGCCGGATTCGTCATCCGGGTGGCGACCTCACGCGCCTTGACGGCATATTCGGGAGAGAGGATCCGGCGCAGGTCCGACACGAGGGTATCGCGCGTCGTGGCCGAGAAACGGCGCGATGCACCTACTTTCAACTTCTTCAGCTGCGCGCCCCAGAACGGCTGATCACCAGCTGTCCACAGAGTCAACGTGGGCACTCCGGCACGAAGGCTCGCCGCTGTCGTTCCCGAGCCGCCGTGATGGACCACAGCACGGCAGACCGGGAACACCGTCGCATAGTTGACGGTTCCCGCCACCTTCACGTGCTCGAACCTGGGTGAATCACCGAAGTCCGTCCCGCCGGCACACACCAGCGCCCGCTCACCCAACTCCGCGCATGCCGACGCGATCATGTCGATTGTCTCGGCGGGAGATTCGACCGGGATACTGCCAAATCCGAAGCAGATCGGCGGCGTTCCGTGCGCGATCCACGACGTGACCTCACTGTCGTCCGCGGTCGCCAACTCCATCGTCAGAGTGCCGACGAAGGGTCGTCTGGCGCCATACCGTGCCCACTCGTCGGCGAGGCCGGGGAAGGAGATCGCGTCATAGGCCTGGATCTCCAGAACGCCCCGTTCCGCCATCCGCTGCCGGGCGGCACTTGTCGCCATCGGCAAGCCCAGCTCGCGCCGTTGTGCGTCCTCGGCTTCCTTCGTCAGGCGCCAGCCCAGCCAGTCGTAGACGTTCATAGCCGAGCGTGTGAGTAAAGGTGGGATTGCCGGAACAAGTCGGCCGTTCGGACGCCAAGGGAACGTGTGCAGCGCAATCAGCGGGATACCGTAATATTCCGCGACGTTGGCGGCAGGCTGCTCGAAACCTACCCCGGTCGTGAGCAGGTCTGCCCCGTCGGCGAGCGTCACCAGAGTCTTTCCGATGTCCTCCCACTGAGAGATGGTCACGCCCAGTGCCTCTCTGCAGAGGTTCACGAAATCCTGCAGGCGCCAGAGTTTACGTGCCCACGAAGTCCATATGTCGCGGTACGCGTCCAACTGCGGCTCGACCTCCATGCCGTACGAAGTGGCCGAGAGCCCGGCGTCCTCGGCGAACCGCACGAGGTCAGGTGGGACGGCGATGCACACATCATGGCCACGTCTGCGTAGCTCACGAGCCACCGCAACAGCCGGTTCGACATCACCGCGGGTGCCATAACTCGCCATCGCAATTTTCACGGCGACCCCCCCTTTACCCGGATGAATCCATTCGTAGACACCTGCCAGGACGCCCGTCCATTATGTGTAGTGCCACACGATTCCGCCGGGAATGCGCAGGAACCGCTCGGTAACTGACACACAGAAAATTCGGACACCACCTCTATGGCAAACTTCTACGGTCGATATGCAGCGCTTCTTCCTCGAAGAATTCCAAAGGCGAACAGCTTCGGCAATATGCAAGTTCGATGTTGACCATCGATAGGTGACCGCTTCCGCCACACCACCCCAAAAACCCACCTCGGCAGACTTTTTGAACGCTTTCGAACTTGACCGCGCGCTTCCCGCCAACAGATCGGGACCACTCCCCCGAGAAGCTTCGACGTCGGCCGTTTGCCAGGCAGCAGCGCAAACATATGCGCGTTTCAGGCTAAGGTGGCTTACGTGTTGAGCCACGACCAACTGAAAAGCTATCCAGGCCCGGCCGAACTCGACAGCCGCCTCACATCCGCCGAGTAGGAGCCACACATGCGCGGCATCATCCTCGCCGGCGGATCCGGTACCAGGCTGCACCCCCTCACCATCGGCGTCAGCAAGCAATTGCTCCCGGTGTACGACAAGCCGCTCGTCTACTACCCGCTGTCCACGCTGATCATGGCCGGCATCCGGGACATTCTGGTGATCACCACCCCCGCTGACGCACCGGCTTTTCGAAGACTCCTCGGCGACGGCTCGGATTTCGGTGTCAACCTCAGCTACGCCACACAGGATGAGCCCGAAGGCCTTGCCCAGGCATTTCTGATCGGCGCCGATCACATCGGCAACGACACGGTCGCACTTGCCCTGGGGGACAACATCTTCTACGGACCAGGATTGGGCACGAGCCTGCGTCGCTTCGAACACGTCAGTGGTGGGGCAATATTCGCGTACTGGGTGGCAAATCCGTCCGCTTACGGTGTGGTCGAGTTCGATGCCGACGGGAAAGCGGTATCGCTGGAGGAGAAGCCCAAGACGCCGAAATCCCATTACGCCGTGCCCGGCCTCTACTTCTATGACAACACCGTCATCGACATCGCACGATCGCTGAAGAAATCAGCTCGCGGAGAATACGAGATCACCGAGGTCAACCAGATCTACCTGAACCGCGGCCAATTGTCCGTGGAGGTGCTGGCTCGCGGGACCGCTTGGCTCGATACCGGCACGTTCGATTCGTTGTTGGATGCCAGCGATTTCGTCCGGACGATCGAACGGCGTCAGGGCCTGAAAGTCGGCGCACCCGAGGAGATCGCGTGGCGCGCGGGATTCATCGATGACGATCAACTCGCGACACGCGCCAAGGAACTGCTGAAGTCGGGCTACGGCCACTACCTGCTCCAACTTCTGGATCGAGAGTAGCGTGCCTAGCGCAAGGGCATACTGCTGTAACACCTGGCATGCCCACACGGATATGAGTAGTAGCCCGCTCGAGGTTTGAGGCCGACCTGTCAGTGGAAGTTCAAACACGTCGGTGGAACGCCAGACCTCGTTTTTTGGTTGAACGTCTTGGGTTCGATTGATCGTTTTCAAGGAGGGGACAACATGATCAGAAAATCACTTACGAGGTTCGGCGTCGCGGTGGGTGCTGCGGCACTCTCGCTGGGCGCAGCAACCGGTGTGGCGTCCGCTGAACCGGATATCACCCCGCTGGTCGACTCGCCATGCAACTTCGACCAGGCGATGACCGCAGTGCGCACGGAAAACCCCATGGCCGCGCAGTATCTCGACAAGTACCCGGCGAACATCGAGTTCATCAGGGTGTTCCTGGCTTCGCCACGCGACCAGCGCGTGAACCTGCTGAACCAGATCAAGAACAATCCAGGTGCCAATGTGGCGCTTCCGGTGTTCCAGCAGATGCTCACCAGCTGCGTCAAATACTGAGTAACTTTCACAGCACGTAGAAACGGGCTGCGGCGCGCCGAACTATCAGCGCGCCGCAGCCCGTTTTCGCGTCATCGGGTGCGCATCGGACCGGTCGGCGTGTCGTCGTCGGACAGTCGCCCTCCCGGACCACCGGGGCTCGCTGCACCCGACGGACCTTCGAGCAATGCGCGCACCAGCGGTCGCGGCCCATAGGGCTCCAGGAGCGCACTTGCAGGACGCGGCCGCACCTTCTGCGGCCACCAGAACCACCGGCCCAGGAGCGCGGCGATCGAAGGTGTCATGAACGACCGCACGATCATGGTGTCGAACAGCAGCCCCAAACCGATCGTGGTACCGATCTGTCCGATGATCCGCAGATCGCTGACCACCATCGCCGCCATTGTGCCCGCGAACACCAGGCCGGCCGACGTCACCACCTTGCCCGTACCACCCATGGCGCGGACGATGCCGGTGTTGATGCCGGCTCCCACTTCTTCTTTGATGCGTGACACCAGTAGCAGGTTGTAATCCGAGCCGACGGCCAACAGGATGATGACCGACATCGCGAGAACCATCCAGTGCAGATGGATTCCCAGGATGTACTGCCACAGCAGCACCGACAGCCCGAATGATGCCCCCAGGGAGAGCACGACGGTGCCCACGATGACCAAGGCCGCGATGAAGCTTCGCGTGACGATCAACATGATGATGAAGATCAGGCACATCGCGGCGATGCCCGCGATCAGGAGATCGTAGGTGGAACCGTCTTTCCAGTCCTTCGCCGTCGGCGCGGTCCCCGCCAAGTACACCTGCGCGTCTGTCAGAGGCGTGCCCTTGAGGGCCTCTACCGCGGCGGTCTGCATCTGGTCGACGCGGCTGATGCCCTCCGGCGTCGCGGGGTCACCGTTGTGCGAAATGATGAAGCGAGCAGCCTTTCCGTCGGGTGACAGGAAAGAAGTCATCGCGCGCTTGAAGTCCGGGTTGTCGAAGACCTCTGGAGGCAGGAAGAAGGTGTCGTCGTTCTTGGCGGCGTCAAATGCCTGTCCCATGGCGGTGACATCCTCTGTTTGCTCGTCCATCTGCTGGAGCAAACCGGAGAACGTGCTGTACGAGGTGAGGGTCAGCTCCCGGAACGTTTCCATGCTGGCGATGTACTCCGGGAACTGCGCCACCAGTTCCGGCACCAGGGCGTCCAGCCGATCCATGTTGTCGACGAGCACCTGCAGTTCGTCGTTCAACCGGTCGACCCCGTCCATGGCATCGAAAATGGAGCGCAGCGACCAGCAGATCGGGATGTTATAGCAGTGAGGTTCCCAGTAGAAATAGTTCCGGATGGGACGGAGAAGATCGTCGAAGATCGCGATGCTGCCGCGCAGATCCCTGGCGACATCCCGTAATTCATGTGTCGACCCGTTCAGAGAATGGGTCGTGGCAGCGAGCTCCTGCAAGACGCCATAGGTCGTCTTCATGACGCCGATCATCATGTTCATGTCGTCGACCTGCTTGAGCATGTCTCCGATGCGCTGCTTCTGGAAGTTCGTCGCCTGCACCTGTCCCGCACTCTGCAGGCTCAGCAGAAATGGGATCGACGTACGCTCGATCGGCGTCCCCTCCGGGCGGGTTATCCCCTGTACGCGGGAGACGCCGCGAACCTTGAAGATGGCTTTCGCGATCTTGTTCAGGACCAGAAAATCTGTGGGATTTCGCATGTCATGGTCGGATTCGACCATGAGGATGTCGGGTGTCATCCGCGCTTGCGAGAAATGCCGGTCGGCAGCGGCAAATCCGGCATTCGCCGGGATGTCCGCCGGGATGTAGTCCCGGTCGTTGTAGCTCGTTTCGTAGCCAGGCAATGCCAACAGTCCGACCAGTGCGACAGCCAACGATGCGACGAGAATGGGGGCCGGCCAGCGCACGATCGCGGTGCCGATGCCGCGCCATCGGCGAACTCGCATCTTCCTTTTCGGTTCCAGCCAGCCGATTCGGCCTGCCAGAGCGACACCGGCCGGAACCAGGGTCACCGCGACCGCGACGGCCGCGAGCATCCCGATCGCACACGGGACACCCATGGTGTGGAAGTACGGCAGGCGTGTGAAAGTCAGACAGAAGATCGCGCCGGCGATTGTCAGACCCGACGCCATCACGACCGGGGTGACGCCGCGGTACATGCTGTAGTAGGCGGTCTCGCGGTCCTCGCCGGCCGCTCGCGCCTCTTGATATCGACCGAAGAAGAAGATGCCGTAGTCAGTGCCTGCCGCGATCGCAAGGAAGACGAGCATGTTCACGGCGAACGTGGACAGCACGAAAACCTCGTTGGCGCCGAGGAATGCCACGATGCCGCGAGCCGCTGCGACTTCGAAGCCCACCATGATCAGCAGCAGGATCACGGTGATGACCGACCTGTAGACCATCAGCAGCATCGCGAAGATGATGACGACGGTGACCGCGGTGATCTTCAGGATCGAACGGTTACCGCTGTGCTGCATGTCGGATACGAGCGGCGCCGCGCCCGTCACGTACACGCTGACACCCTCCGGCGCAGGAGTTCGCGCGACGAGATCACGGACCGCGGCAACCGACTCGTCGCCCAACGGCGTGCCCTGATTACCCGCGAGGTTCAACTGGACGTAGGCAGCCTTGCCGTCGGCGCTCTGCGCGCTCGACGCAGTGAGCCGGTCACCCCACAGATCCTGAACGTGCTCAACATGTTTCGAGTCGTTGCGCAGTTCGCTTATCAGGCCGGTGTAGTAGTCGAGTGCGTCCGGGCCGAGGGGTTCCTGCCCTTCCAGCACGATCATGGCGAAGCTGTCCGAGTCGGACTCCTCGAACTTCTGCCCCATGTGCTTCATGGCCTTCGCCGATGGTGCGTCCTGGGGCATCAGTGATACAGAGTTTTTCTCACCAACACGCTCCAGTGCCGGGATGGCCGCAGACCAGTCGCCGCCGACCGCTGCCAGCGTCGTGACGAGGATGACCGCCAGCCAACCGACGATGATGAAAGGCGAAAGGGTCCGCACGGCCCGCGCAAAGAATGGCCGACGGGCTTTCTCCGTGCCGGATTGCTCAGTGCTCATACAGATTCGCTAATCCCTCAGTAACAGGGATCGCACCAGGGGGCGTGGGCCGACGGAGCGGAGCATCGCGCTGGCGGGACGCTGACGCACACGCTGCGGCCACCAGAACCAACGCCCCAGAAGGGCTGCGATGGACGGTGTCATGAAAGCACGCACGACCAAGGTGTCGAACAGCAGACCCAGACCGATCGTCGTGCCGACCTGACCGATGGTGAGCAGATCACTGACGATCATCGACGCCATCGTGGCTGCGAAGACCAGACCTGCCGCGGTGACGACCTTTCCGGTTCCGCCCATTGCTCGGATGATGCCGGTGTTCAAGCCGGCGCCTATCTCTTCTTTCATCCGGGACACGAGCAGCAGGTTGTAGTCCGACCCGACTGCCAGGAGAACGATGACCGACATCGCCAGCACGACCCAGTTGATCTGGATGCCCAGCAGATGCTGCCACACCAGCACCGAAAGCCCGAACGATGCGCCCAGCGACATCGCTACGGTGCCCACGATGACCAGCGCGGCGATGAAGCTCCGCGTCATGATCAGCATGATGATGAAGATCAGGCAAAGCGCAGCGACACCCGCGATCAGCAGGTCGATCTTCGACCCGTCGACCAGATCCTTGACCCCCGCTGCGGTCCCGGCGAGATGCAACTCTGCACTTTCCAGCGGTGTGCCCTTGAGGGCTTCTTCTGCCGCCACCCGGATGGGCTCGACCAACGCAATACCCTCCGGCGTCGCCGGATCACCACGTTGGGTGATCAACATGCGCGCCGCCTTGCCGTCAGGCGACATGAAGATCTTCATCACGCGTTTGAAGTCTTCATTTTCGAGAATGTCCGGCGGAAGGTAGAACGAGTCGTCGTTGCGCGCGGCGTCGAACGCCTTCCCCATCGCCGTCGCGTTGTCGGTGGAGTCGTCCATCTGCGAGAAGATGCCCGACATCGTGCTGTGCATTGTCAGGATCATCGACCGGCTGTTCTCCAGCATTGCGATCATCGGCGGAAACTGCAGCAACATCTGCGGCATGAGCGTGTCCAAGTGGTCGAGATCCTCGACCAGATCGCCCATCTTGTCGGTGACCTCGTTGATGCCGTCGAGTCCGTCGAACAGCGATCGGATAGACCAGCACAGCGGGATGTCGTAGCAGTGCGGTTCCCAGTACAGGTAGTTGCGGATCGGCCGCCAGAAGTCTTGGAAATCCTCGATGCTGTCCCGCAGATCCTTCGTGGTCTGCTGAACCTCGTGTGTCGTTTCAACTGTGCTGTGGGTGGTGGCCACCATCTCCTGCATCAACGCGTACATGTGCTTCATCAACGCGATGTTCTTCGTCAGCTCGTCGGCCTGCTTGAGCAGGTCTTCCATGCGCTGTTGCTGGAACGGCAGGCTCAGTCTCTGACTGGCGTTGGACATGCTCAACATGAAGGGAATCGAGGTGTGCTCGATCGGCGTTCCCTCTGGCCTGGTGATCGCCTGGACGTTCGACACACCGGGAACCGCGAACACGGCTTTGGCCAACTTGTTCAACACAAGCAGATCAGCCGAATTACGCATGTCGTGGTCGGCTTCGACCAGCAGGATGTCGGGCGTCGTCATCTTCGACTCCGGGAAGTGGCGCGCGGCCGCCGCGAATCCCTGGTTCGCGGGGATGTCCTGCGGGATGTACTTCTGATCGCTGTAGCTCGGGTTGTAGCCGGGTAGAGTCAGCAGGCCTATCACCGCCACGGCGATGGTGGCGATCAAAATCGGTGCAGGCCAACGCACCACGGCGGTACCGATGCGCCGCCAACGGCGTGTGGTCACCAGACGTCTCGGGTCGAACCAGCCGAAACGGTTGGTCGCCGCGATGCAGGCGGGCACCAGTGTCAGAGCAACCGCGACGGCGACGCCGATACCCACAGCACCGGGGATACCGAGAGGCTGGAAGTAGGGCAGCCGAGTGAAACTGAGGCACGCGATCGCGCCCGCGATCGTGGCACCGGAGGCCAGGACGACCTTTGCCACGCCCGCGAACGACGTGTAGTACGCCTGCTCCCGATCCTCGCCCGCTTGACGTGCCTCCTGGTAACGACCCGCGAAGAAGATGCCATAGTCGGTACCAGCGGCGATGCCGACCGATACCAGCAGGTTCACCACGTAGGTGGTCAGGCCGACGATGCCGTTCAACGCCAGGAAGGAAACCAGGCCGCGAGCCACCTGCAACTCGATCGCGACGGTCGCCAGCAGGATCAAGACGATGAGCACCCTGCGATAGAGCAGGAGCAGCATCAGGAAGATGACACCGACGGTGACGAGGGTGATCAGCAGAACCGTCTTGTTACCGCTCTCGCCCATGTCGGCGACAATCGCCGCGGGGCCCGTGACGAATGCCTGAACTCCTGGAGGCGCCGGCGTGCTCTCGACCGCGTCCTGGACGGCCTTGACGGATTCGTTGGCCTCTGCCTGGCCGAAACTCCCATGCAGATTGATCTGAACGTAGGCAGCCTTGCGGTCACCGCTTTCGGCGGCACCGGCGGTGAGCGGGTCACCCCAGAAGTCCTGGACGTGCTGGACGTGCTCCGGATCGTCCTTGAGCTTCCGGATGATCTCGTCGTAGTACCGATGCGCGTCGTCGCCGAGGGGTTCCTGACCCTCCAAGACCAGGACCGCAACGCTGTTGGAGTTCGACTCCTGAAAGACCTCGCCCATCCGCTTCATCGCCTGGACCGAGGGCGCATCCGGCGGGCTCAGCGATACCGAGTGCTCACGTTCCACGACTTCGAGTGGCGGGATCGCAAAGGTAGCCAGTGCCGCCACAACGATCCACGCCAGGATGATCAGTACGGAAAATCGGCGGATGAACGAGGCGATCCTGGGGCGGGCCTCGCGGTTCTGGGTGGTCTCTGGTTCGGTCATGCGGCCTTCAGGAGGCAGGAGGTGAAGGCATTGGTCTGGTTCGAGACCTTTTCGGCCTTGACTTCGTCGTCGACGATGATGCGGCAACCGATGGTGTCGCTGTCACCCTGCGCCATGATGCTGCCGACGGCGGTGGTCTTACCGATGTCGAAATGCAGTGACCACGGCAGACTGACCTTCTCTACGAACTGCGGGTTCGAGTCCTCGTCGAAGTAGCTGATGTCGGCCAGGGTCCCGGGAGGACCGAAAACCTCGTAGGTCAGGCGCTTGGGATCGAACGGTTTGGAGTCCGCAGCCTTCGTATCGGCGTACGACGGACGCTTCTCGGCGCCGAAGACGTTGTGCAACCGCGAGACGGTGAAGCCGCCAACGGCGACCACCGCAATCACCAACAGCGGAATCCACAGCCGCCTCACGAGCCGAAAAATCGTAGATCTCCTCCCCTATCCACACCCAACATCACTGCTGCGACGGGATCGCAGCGCGCGGCACCACGGGGGGGCGCAGCCTGGTCCTGAAGAGTAAACCATGACTGGCACTGGCGTATCAGACCGTTGCCCAGCGGATACGCAATCGGTATGCGCCGCACGATAACTCGCGCAAGCAAACACGCAACAGCGTGTTCACTCAGCAAACATCGACCAAATAAATGAGACAGCAAATTCACAGGCACTAGTGACCAGCGACCACCCTAGCAGCGAATTTTCTCAAGATCGATCGGCGTTTGCTGAGGGCCCATCTCTGACCAAACGGTGACGATCCGTCCATCAATTGGGTGCACACCGCTCCCCTCCAGCGGACCCGAACAGTACGGTCCACAAAAGGCCCGTCCACCACGATGTGACGCCTACCTTCAGCGGGGACGAGCCATTCAAACCACCACTCCCGCCTGATGGGTCGCCGAACCGCCGGTACCCGCCGATATCTCAGGGCGATGTCGGGAGCGCACGGTGTGGTCGCTTTGCCGAGGACTCGCCTCGGCGCAGATGGCGGCACTGGCAACGTGGTGACGACTCATACCGCATCACAAGAGCCCTTTGTGGCCGTGAGGCGAACTTGGCGCCGTCGTCAATTCCCAGCCGAAAAGTACGGCATTCCCTTTTCGTTGAACCGTTTCAACAACTGTTCACGAACCCGCGGCGCCGGCGAGAAGGCCCCGCTGTGCGACGACCTTTTCGAGTGCGGCGACCCAGTGGTCGTAGTACTGCCAGTCGGCATGGGAATCGGAATCCGAACCCCCTGTGGTCTCCCAGGCGCCGATCGCGTCGATGAGGCTCTGCTGGAACTCGCTCCATGGGTAGTGGCCGAACTCCGACAGTGCCAGGGCGAGGCCGAACGCCCGGCGCTGCCACTCGTGGTCGAAGGAAGGTGCCGCCTGGTCAGTGGTGCACGTCTGGTGGAGTTTCATGCCGGCCGCCCCGCCAGGGCCACGCCGATCATCGACTCGGTGGTGACGAGGTCCATGAGTTGCTCGTCGGTGAGTTCCTCGGTGCCTGCGGGCCGTTCGGGGATGACGAACCACCGGGAGTGCCCGCTGGAATCCCACACCCTGATCTCGGTGTCGTCCGGCAGGTCGACGCCGACCTCGGCCAGTACCGTGCGGGGTTCACTCGCGGCCCTCGCGCGGAACACGGGGTCCTTGTACCAGTACGGCGGCAGCCCGAGGACCGGCCACGGAAAGCACGAACACAGCGTGCAGATCACCAGGTTGTGGATGCCGGGGGCGTTTGCGACGGCCTGGATGTGTTCGCCCTCGGCGCCGGCCATCCCCTCGGGGAGGTCCAGTTCGGCCAGGGCCGCGGGAGTATCCGTCACCACGCGCGCCGCGAAATCCGGGTCGGTCCAGGCCTTCACGACGATCTTCTTGCCGTTCAGCGGTGTCATCTCGGATTCGAAGTAGCCCAGCACCTTGTCGACGGTCTGGTCGGTGATGACACCCTTCTCGATCAGCAGGCGTTCGAGCGCCGCGACCCGCCACGCGCTGTCCTGTTCACGATCGGCCGGATAGGCGAACTGATCACTCACTGGTCCTCCTCAACTGGTGACAGATATGCCTCGAACAACTCTGCGTAGAGCGCGCTCGCGCCGGGTTCGGCACGAGCACCCCACAGTTCTCGGGGCGTGAATTCGACGATGTAGATCGGCATGGGGTCACCGATTCCGTCGCCGGTGTGGACGAAGTAGGAGTACTCGCCTTCGAAACAGCGCTCCACGGTCCCGGTCCGGTTGCGCAGATATCCCGGCAGCCGCGTGTGCTCGCCTGCGGGGACGTCGGCGATCCGTACCGTGTCGCCGGGTGCGAACCTAGGCCTCGCCGGGCCGCGTCGAGGGCTGTCACCGCGTCGGAGGTAGTCGAGAACCTGATCGTCGATGGCCGCTTTCCCGCCAGGCGCTGTGGCCTTCGGTGGCGAACCGACTGGCGCGGCGCGTATCTCGTCTTCCGACAGATATCCCTTGTCGACGAAGAACTGGCTGATGCCGCCCAGCCACTTCTCGTAGTAGCGAAACTTGAAATAGTCGAACGGATTCATTCCCTCGGCGCCGGTGCGCAGATGGGCCCAGGTCCACTTCTCGCGGAACGTGGTCGGCACGTCGGCGACGGGATACCCGGGCAGCGCCTCCCCCAGATGTGTGCTCAGCGCCATCATCGCCACGTGAATGCCGAATATCCGCTTCTCCCAGTCTTCTACGAAGACCCGTTTCTCGAAATCGAGAGGCCCGGTCAGCCCCTCCAACCCGCCGATGAAATGCTGGAGCCGCATGCCATCAGCGTGGTTCGCTTCCGCGTCCGTCGCCTGCCGATGTCCGGATCTGCACGCAAGGTGTCCGTCACTGCGGGTCGATGCCGGTGGTCCGGAAGCGGTTGCGGTACAGCCCCGGCGAAATCCCGAGGTTTCTGCGGAACGTTCTGCGCATGGTGTCCGGGCTGCCGAACCCGACGAGTCGCGCGACGGCGTCCTGGGCCTGATCACCTGTTGCGAGAAGCACTTTGGCAGCCTCCAGGCGCGCCTGTTCGACGAACCGCGCGGGTGTCATCCCGACCTGCTCACGGAACATCCGCACGAGATGGCGTTCACTCACCGCTGCCCGCGCGGCCAGCGCGGCAAGTGAATGGTCGGCGCCCGGGTCGGCGATCACCGAATCCATGATCTCCCGCAGGCCGTCAGCCGCAGGAAGTCCGGACCACACGCTGAACTGGGCCTGTCCGCCCGGACGTTGCAGGAACACGACCATCCACCGCGCAACCCGGCGCGCCATGGTGGGCCCGTGGTCACTCTCCACCAGCGCGAGCGCCAGATCGGTACCCGCCGATATCCCGGCGCCGGTGAAGAATCGGCCGTCCTGCACGAACAACGAATCGGGATCGACGCGCACGTGCGGGTAGTTGCGGGCGAGCGTCTGGCAGTGGGCCCAGTGCGTCGTCGCACGACGGCCGTTCAACAGCCCGAGTGCGGCCAGGACGAAGGCACCGGTACAGACCGACGCGACGCGACGCGCCCGCGGCGCCAGGTGGCGCACCAGGTGCACGGCGTCGGGGATGGTGTCAGGCGTCGGTTCTTCCGGAATATCATGCAGGCCAGGGGTGAACGAGAATCCGGCGGGCACGCCACCCGGTACCACCAGCGTGTCGACCGCAGCGGGAACCTCGTCGAGCGCAACGTTGGCGTCCAGCTTCGCGAACGCCGTCGTGCCGACAGCGGTCCCCGTGAGCGAGGCGAGCAGGACGGTGTAGTTCGCGCCGAAATCGTTTGCGCGGGCAAAAATTTCCAACGGGGCAGCGACGTCGGCCAACGTCACCTTGTCGTAGAGCGCAAAGACCACAGTTCTCGGGTCGCTCAGGACCGGCGGCATTCCCTCATCCTCGTTCCACGGCATGCGGCTAGGTGATCAGAGAAACGGGTATGCCCGCTCCGACCGATCAAACTACTCGCCGGCGGGCGCTGGAGGTGGCGTGATGGCTGGGCTGGCCGACTGGTTCCTGACCGCAGAGGAGCGCGGGAACCCGCACACGTCGTTGCCGGACTGGTGCACCGGCAACGACATCGAGGTCCTGGTCCACGGCGCGACCTACTTCGACCGCCTCACCGACGAGGTCGAGAAACTGGGCCGCGGTGACCACCTGTTCTTCACCGACTGGCGCGGTGATCCCGACGAGAGGACCCGTGACGGCGGACCGACGATCGCCGAACTCTTCTGCCGTGCCGCGCAGCGCGGTGTGGTGGTCAAGGGCCTCATGTGGCGCTCGCATCTGGACCAGTTCGCCTACAGCGAGGAGCAGAACCGGCACCTCGGCGAGGCGATCGAACGCGCAGGCGGTGAGGTGCTGCTCGACCAGCGGGTGCGCATCGGCGGTTCCCACCACCAGAAACTGGTGGTGCTGCGTCACCCGGCGTCACCCCAGCGGGACGTCGCCTTTGCCGGCGGTATCGATCTGTGTCATTCCCGACGGGATGACGCCGCGCATCGTGGCGACCCGCAGGCCGTACCCATGGGCAGGCAGTACGGCGACCACCCACCGTGGCACGATGCGCAGTTGCAGATCCGGGGCCCCGCGGTGGGCGCCCTCGACCTCACGTTCCGGGAGCGCTGGACCGACCCGGCGCCGCTGGACATGCTCTCGCCGATCGCCTGGATCACCGACAAGCTGCGCCGCAGCGACCTGAGCGCGGATCCGCTGCCCGGCCGGCCACCGGATCCCCCGCCGTGCGGGACCCAGGCCGTCCAGGTGCTGCGTACTTACCCCGACGCGCACTTCGAATACGACTTCGCCCCACGCGGTGAACGCAGCATCGCTCGCGGCTACACCAAGGCCGTGCTGCGCGCCAGGCGGCTGATCTATCTGGAGGACCAGTATCTGTGGTCCAAACAGGTTTCGCGGTTGTTCGCCGCGGCGCTGGCGGCCAATCCCGATCTGCACCTGATCGCGGTGGTGCCGCGACACCCGGATGTGGACGGCAGGCTCTCGTTACCGCCCAACCAGGTGGGTCGGCAACAGGCCATCGCCACGTGCCGTCGGGCCGCACCGGACCGTGTGCACGTGTTCGACGTGGAAAACCACAAAGGCACACCGGTTTACGTTCATGCCAAGGTGTGTGTGATCGACGATGTGTGGGCCAGCGTCGGCAGCGACAACTTCAACCGCCGGTCGTGGACGCACGACAGCGAACTGTCGTGTGCGGTGCTCGACGACGAGCGCGAGGAACGTGAGCCCCGGGACCCGGCCGGGCTCGGCGACGGCGCCCGTGTCTTCGCGCGTGAACTGCGTCTGAAGTTGTTGCGCGAGCATCTCGACCTCGACGGGAAAAACGACGACGCGGCGCTGATCGACCCGAGCGACGCGGTCGCGGCGGTCAACGCATCGGCGAACGCTCTGCAGGCCTGGTATGACAGCGGACGAACCGGGCCCCGGCCACCCGGGCGGTTGCGCCCACACCGCCCTGAGCGCCTCGGACTGCTCACACGCGCGTGGGCCGAACCGGTGTACCGGGCGGTCTACGACCCCGACGGCCGCAACTACCGCGACCGGTTGCGCCGCTACTGGTGACGTTCACCGCGGGACTACCCGCTGGCACCCATCGGGATCTACCGCCAGCGTGCCCCCGGTTTGGGGGACAACGGCGCAGACTTCGGCGGCGCGCACAGGGAATCTACAGGGGACGCCCAAGCCCCGGCCCGCAAAGGAATGGTTCAAATGTCCGCTCTCACTGCACCGAACGTCACCGTCGACAAGACCCTGATCCACCGGTTCACCGAGGCCGTGGCCGGCCACGCCGAGGTGATCACCGATGGTGCGGTCCTCGACGCACGAGGCCACGACTTCTGGGGTGTCGGCGGCACCGCAGAGTTGCTGCTGCACCCCCACGACCGTGACGAGGTCGCCGCGATCATGCGGATCGCGTCTCAGCACCAGGTTCCGATCGTGCCCCGTGGCGGCGCGTCGAACTGCTCCGGCGGCATGATGCCGGCTCGCGGACGTGTGCTGCTGGACCTGTCGAACCTGAACCAGATCATCGACGTCGACGTCGAGGGCCGGTGCGCGCGCGTGGAACCCGGTGTGGTGAACTCCGCCCTGCAGGAGCACCTGGCCCCTTACGGCCTGTGTTTCTCACCCGATCCGGTGTCGGCTCATCTGGCCACCGTGGGCGGCAACATCATCGAGAATGCCGGCGGGCCACATGCTTTGAAGTACGGAGTGACGTACAACCACATCCTCGGTGTCGAGGTCGTCCTGCCCGACGGCACCACCGTGACCCTCGACGCCGAGGATGACGGCCCCGACCTGCTCGGCCTGATCATCGGATCGGAGGGCACCCTCGGCATCGTCACCGAGGCCACCGTGGCGCTGCGACCGGTCGCCGAGGTGACGCACAGCCTGATGGGTGCGTTCGCCACGGCGCGCGAGGCCGCCGACACCATCGCCGCGATCATCGCGACCGGCGTGGTGCCCGCGGCCGTGGAATGGCTCGACCACGACGGCATCATGGGCCTGCAGCAGTTCTACGAGACCGGGTACCCGCTCGACGCCGATTCGATCGTGCTGATCGACGTCGACGGCACTGCCGACGAGGTGGCACGCGATCAGGCGATCGTGGAGCGGGTGCTGCGTGAACGGGCCACCGCCGTCCGTATCGCCGAGGACGAGAAGGACAGGGCCGCACTGTGGTACGGCCGCCTGCACGCCCCGGACTCGGTGGTGCAGAGCGGCAAGGGCTTCTTCATCGGTGACGTCACCGTGCCCCGCGACCGCATCCCGGAGATGCAGGAGGCCATCGGCGCCACCGCCGAACGGCACAAGGACGGGCTGCTGTTCATCGCGGTGTGCGGCCACGCCGGGGACGGCGATCTGCACCCCACCACGTTCTACGACAAGGACAACCCGTTGGCGGCCTCGGCGCTGGAGGCGGCGAACAACGAGATCATCGAAGCCGCACTGAGATTGGGTGGCACCATCACCGGTGAGCACGGCGTGGGCACCGAGAAGATCCAGTTCATGACCAAGCGGTTCACACCCGTGGAGATCGCGGCCCAGCGCGCGATCAAGGAGGCCTTCGATCCGGCCGGGCTGCTCAATCCGGGCGTGATGCTGCCCGAGCAGTCCCCCGACGAACCCGTCACCGCGGCGTTCGGCACCGCGGTCCGCGACGCTGTGGAAGGCACGCTGCTCACCGATCCTGGCGCCGCGCTGACCACCGGCACCGACACCGGCATTGCTGCCAACCTGGGCAATCTGAGCCTCGTCGTCGGCGCCGACGCGACGGTCGAGCAGATCAACCGCTACCTCGACGATCACGGCATCTTCTGCGTCGCGGTGCCCGCCACCGGCGGTGAACGCAGTATCGGCGAGGTGGTCGCGACCGCGACCGGCGCCGAGCGGATCGGCATCCGCCACGCACTGCTCGGCGCGGATGTCACCGTCGTCGACGGCAACGCCGCGGCACGCTTCGGCGCCGAGACCATGAAAGATGTTGCGGAGTATGACGCCAAGCGCCTCTACATCGGCGGTCACGGCGCCTTCGGTGCGCTGCGGGCGCTGATCTTCAAGATCGGTGTGCGCCGCTGATCAGGCTCAGCGTCAACGCGTGCTGCGCCATCAGCATCGGGTGCTGGTTCTAACACAACGGCCAGCGCGGTCAGCAGGTCGGGCTCGAAGGGCATCTGGCTCATCCAGACGCGGGCGAACCCTTCGTCGTGCAGCTGGGCGAGCTGACGCACGGCCACGCCAGCGATTGCGCAGGAGGCCCCGACACAAAAGGGCGGGTTCGGGAGGGCACTTTGGGGGCGTCACTACTCGTCTCGCGCCGTCGGTTTTTCACCCCTGAACCGACTCTTTGGATCAAGCCACTCCCGAACCCGTCGTACGAACGATCGTACGCCTCGGGTACCCCTCAGACCAGAGGAAATTTCGATCGAATCGCACTACCCCGGCATCCGGAGCCTTGAAGTAAATGGCCCCGTGTTGCCGTCGGGTCGGGGGGTCAGACGGCAACACGGAGCTACTCGTCTATCGACCCCCCGGACGCCTCCGTTACACGTCCCGAAAACAAACTTTTGGAATGTTTTTCGGGCCCCGTCCGCGAGGGTTCTCAGGCCTCCAGGATCGCCGCGACGCCCTGGCCGCCCGCCGCACAGATCGAGATCAGACCGCGCACCGGCCGGCCGGTGGATTTCTTCTTCTCCGCGAGCTGCTTGGCCAGTTGCGCCACGATCCGGCCGCCCGTCGCCGCGAACGGGTGCCCGGCCGCGAGCGACGAGCCGTTGACGTTGAGCTTCGTGCGGTCGATCGAGCCGAGCGCCTTGTCGAGGCCCAGCCGCTCCTTGCAGTACTCGTCGGACTCCCACGCCTGCAGGTGCGCGAGGACCACCGAGGCGAACGCCTCGTGGATCTCGTAGAAGTCGAAGTCCTGCAGCGTGAGGTTGTTGCGCGCGAGCAGGCGCGGTACCGCGTAGGTGGGAGCCATCAGCAGCCCGTCGGGCCCGTTGACGTAGTCGACGGCCGCGGTTTCGGCGTCGACGAAGTACGCGAGCGGCTCCAGGCCGCGGGCCTGCGCCCAGTCCTCGCCGGCCAGCAGAGCCACCGAGGCGCCGTCGGTCAGCGGTGTCGAGTTGCCGGCCGTCATCGTCGCGTCGCCGGCCTTCACGCCGAACACCGGCTTGAGCTTCGCGAGCTTCTCGACACTCGAATCGGCGCGCAGGTTGTTGTCGCGGTAGACGCCGAGGAACGGCGTCACCAGATCGTCGAAGAACCCGGCGTCATACGCCGCAGCCATGTTGCGGTGGCTGGCCGCCGCGAGTTCGTCCTGCTCGACGCGCTTGATGCCCATCGCCTTGGCGGTCACTGCCGCGTGCTCGCCCATCGACATGCCGGTGCGCGGTTCGCTGTTGACGGGGATCTCGACGCCGAGCGACGCCGGCAGCTTGCCGACGAGCTTGAGACGGTCGACGTTCGACTTCGCCCTCCGCAGGCCGAGCAGCACGCGGCGCAGATCGTTGCCGAACGCGATCGGCGCGTCCGACGCGGTGTCCACACCACCGGCGGCAGCGGACTCGTAGCGACCCGCGGCGATGCCGTCGGCTGCGGCGATGGCGGCCTGCAGACCCGTGCCGCAGGCCTGCTGGATGTCGAAGGCGGGGGTGTAGGGCGACAGCGCGCTGCCCAGCACGCACTCGCGCATGAGGTTGAAGTCGCGGCTGTGCTTGAGCACGGCCCCGCCGATCACCGCGCCGAGCTGCTCGCCGGCCAGGTTGAACCGGTCGATCAACCCGCCGAGGGCCGCGGTGAACATGTCCTGGTTGGAGGCGTTGGCGTACGCACCGTCGGATCGCGCGAACGGAATCCGGTTGCCGCCGAGGACGGCGACACGGCGTCTCGATTCATTGGCCATGGGCCCATATTACCCACTGTTCTTACTCTGGAGTAAGTTCGGTAGGGACAAGGTAGTACCGCGAGCGAAAGGCAGCTGAAGTGGCTTCGGACCTGTTTTCCCAAGTGGTCAATTCCGGGCCGGGATCGTTCCTGGCCAAGCAGCTGGGCGTGCCGCAGCCCGAGACGTTGCGCCGCTACCGCCCCGGTGACCCGCCGCTGGCGGGCTCGCTGCTGATCGGCGGATCCGGCCGCGTGGCCGAACCCCTGCGCACCGCATTGGCCGACGACTACAACCTGGTGTCCAACAACATCGGTGGCCGGTGGGCCGATTCGTTCGGCGGCGTGGTGTTCGACGCCACGGGCATCACCGAGGCCGAGGGCCTCAAGGAGCTCTACACGTTCTTCACGCCGCTGCTGCGCAACCTCGCGCCGTGTGCGCGGGTGGTCGTCGTCGGCACCACGCCCGCGGAGGCCGGCAGCGTCCACGCACAGGTGGTGCAGCGGGCGCTGGAAGGTTTCACGCGCTCGCTGGGCAAGGAGCTGCGCCGTGGCGCGACCGTCTCCCTGGTCTATCTCTCGGCCGACGCCAAGCCGGGCGCCACGGGTCTCGAGTCGACCATGCGGTTCATCCTGTCGGCCAAGTCGGCCTACGTCGACGGTCAGGTGTTCCGCGTCGGCGCCGCCGATTCGACTCCGCCCGCCGACTGGGACAAGCCGCTCGACGGCAAGGTCGCCGTGGTCACCGGCGCGGCCCGCGGTATCGGCGCGACGATCGCCGAGGTGTTCGCGCGTGACGGCGCGACCGTGGTGGCGATCGACGTCGACGGTGCGGCCGAGGATCTCAAGCGCGTCGCCGACAAGGTGGGCGGCACCGCACTCACGCTCGACGTGACCGCCGACGACGCCGTCGACAAGATCACCGCGCACGTCACCGAACACCATGGCGGCAAGGTCGACATCCTCGTCAACAACGCGGGTATCACGCGCGACAAGCTGCTCGCCAACATGGACGAGAAGCGCTGGGACGCGGTGATCGCCGTCAACCTGCTCGCGCCGCAGCGCCTCACCGAAGGCCTGGTGGGCAACGGAACCATCGGCGAGGGCGGCCGGGTGATCGGCCTGTCGTCGATGGCGGGCATCGCGGGCAACCGCGGCCAGACCAATTACGCCACCACCAAGGCCGGGATGATCGGGCTGGCCGAGGCGCTGGCGCCCGTGCTGGCCGACAAGGGCATCACGATCAACGCCGTCGCACCCGGCTTCATCGAGACCAAGATGACCGAGGCCATCCCGCTCGCCACGCGTGAGGTGGGCAGGCGGCTCAACTCGCTGTTCCAGGGCGGCCAGCCCGTCGACGTGGCCGAGTTGATCGCGTACTTCGCCAGCCCCGCCTCGAACGCGGTGACGGGCAACACCATCCGCGTGTGCGGCCAGGCGATGCTGGGGGCGTGAGGTGGCCGATACACAGACCACCCAGCCCAGTGGGCTGAAGAACATGGCGCGGGCCGTGGTCGGCGCCCTGCCGTTCGTCACCCGCAGCGAGAGCCTGCCCAAGCGTACCGTCACGGTCGACGACCTGACGATCGATCCGGCCAACGTCGCCGAGTACGCCCAGGTGACCGGCCTGCGGTTCGGCGACGCCGTGCCGCTCACCTACCCGTTCACGCTGACGTTCCCGGCGGTGATGTCGCTGGTGACCGGCCTCGACTTCCCGTTCGCGGCAATGGGTTCGGTGCACATCGAGAACCACATCACGCAGTACCGGCCGATCGCGGTGACCGACACCGTCGGCGTCGCGGTGCACGCCGAGAACCTGCGTGAGCACCGCCGCGGCCTGCTCGTCGACATCGTCACCGACGTCAAGGTGGGCAACGAGTTGGCCTGGCACCAGGTGACGACGTTCCTGCACCAGCAGCGCACGAGCCTGTCCGGCGAGCCCAAGCCGCCACCGCAGAAGCAGCCGAAACTGCCGCCGCCCAACGCGGTCCTGCGCATCACGCCGGGGCAGATCCGGCACTACGCCGCGGTCGGTGGGGATCACAATCCGATCCACACCAACGCGATCGCGGCCAAGCTGTTCGGCTTCCCCACCGTGATCGCTCACGGGATGTTCAGCGCCGCAGCCGTTCTGGCCAACATCGAAGGGCAACTTTCCGACGCCGTGAAGTACTCGGTGCGGTTCGCCAAACCGGTGGTGCTGCCCGCCAAGGCCGCGCTCTACGTCGAGCGCGACGCCGACGGCTGGGAGCTCACGCTGCGGCACCTGACCAAGGGGTATCCGCACCTGACCGCGACGGTCACCCCGCTCTAGAACGTTCGAGAGCCGTCACGGGGCCGGGACCGCCTCAGGCTCGGCCCCGCGGCGGAGTTCGCCGAACTCCGCGATCGACGCCGCGGTCACCGAGGCCACGGGCCTGGCGTTGGGCGCCGAGGCGTCGGACTTCGACACCATCACCACACTGTCGATGTACGGCTGGATGGTGGTGGTGTTCTGCACGGTCGCCACGATCACCAGCTGGAATCCGAACTTGCGGAACGCCGACAGCGCCTGCTGCGCGAACTGCGGATCGGACTTCGAGAACGCCTCGTCGAGCATCAGCTGCGCGAACATCGGCCTGGTGTCGGCGCTGCCAGGGCTGGCGAGGTTGAAGCTCAGCGCGCCCGCCAGGCAGAACGCCATGAGCTTCTCCTGCTCACCGCCCGAGTTGTCCCCGGAATTGCTGTACGTGCGGATCACCACGCCGGTCTCGGCGTCTCGCTCCTCGCAGTACAGCACGAACCGGTTGCGCACGTCGAGGGCGTCGCGCGTCCACTGCCGGTCCTCGGGCGTATTGCCCGCCAACAGTTTCCGCAGCTGCAGGATGTCGGTGTACTGCTCGAACATCGCGGTCTCGTCGCCGAAGCTCACGAGTGACACCCGCGCCGAGATGCGCTGGGCCATCTCGTTGAGCTCGTCGACGGCCGCGAGGTGACGCGTGCCCGCGTGCAGCGTGAGCCGCGTACCGCGGTTGAACTCGACCGCGCCGAGCCCGGTGTTGACGCGCGCGATCTGCTCGGTGATCCGCCGCGCCTCGTTGTCGGCGATCATGTGCAGGTTGAGGATCGCGCCAGGTGCCTGTTCGGTGATGAGCCGCTGCATGCGCTCGTAGGCGTCGGGCAGTTCACGCTCGTCGATACGCCGGCACAGCGCCACGTAGTCGTGCACGCGCTCGTCGAAATCGTCGCTGTCGTTGGGGATCGCGTCGGGGAACGAGCTGTCGTAGGCCGCCATGATGCCCGCGAGCTCGTCGTGGCTGCGGTTGCGGTCGGCACGCAACCGGTCACGTTCGCGGCCGATGACGCGCACGAGTTCGTTGCGGAACGGCTCGGAGTCGAGCAGGTCCAGCGGTAGCGCGATGTCTGCTGCGTACCCGTCGAGGGTGTCGCGCGCATGCTGCGAGATCTCGCCGGGCTTGAGCCGCTCGGTGAGCTCGAGAAGTGCGGTGCGCCGGTTGTCGAGCAGTGTCTCGCGTTCGTTGAGCGAGCCGATCTGCTGGATGACCTTCTCGACGCGCTCCCAGCATTCGTCGGCGCGCTGCTGCAGTTTCTCGACGTCGGGGTTGTCGGACACCAGCAGATCGAGTTCGTCCTGCAGGCGGGTCAGTGCCTCGTCTGCCGAGTCGGTGTCGATGTCGGTCCACTGCATGTACTGGTCACACAGCGCCCGGCAGGCCCGTTCACGCGCCTGCAGCGCCGCGCGGTGCTGGTCGAGCCGTTCGCGCGCCTTGCGGGCCGCCGCGTAGACATCCTCTGCCGCGGCCAGATCCGCCTGCAGCGCGGCCACTTTCGCCTCCGTGCCGCCGACGAAGATGTAGTCGGACGGACGAAGCTTGGACCGGTCGTCCTTGATCGACAGCCGCCCGCTGTCCTTGCGCAGGCCCTGGTCGGTGACCGCACGGGTGTGTGTCGTGAACTCGTCGGGACTGTCGACGCACATGTAGTCGCCGACCGACGCGATGACGTTGAGCGCCTCGACCGCGCTGTCATGCGTGGGGTCGACGACCTGCAGCTTGGACGCCAGCGTCCCCTCGAGGGGTGTGCGCAACTGGGCGTCGTGCTTGACGTGCTGCAACTGGATGCGCCCGCGCATGTCGTTCTCGTTGACGAACCGCAGGGCCGCGTCGAGGTGTGCCTCGGGAACGAGCAGCCGCAGACCGGCGCCGCGCAACACCTTCTCGACCGCCATGCGCCAGCGGCTCTCATCGGGCTTGAGCTCCATGAGCTCGGCGACGTACATCAGGTCGCGCTCGGGGATGCCGATCGCCCGCGCGATGCGGGCCCGCATCTCGTACTCGGTCTTGGGCAGCGACGAGCCGAGGCGCCGCACGCGTTCCAGCTCGGTCTGGACGGCGTCACGCGCCTCGCGGGCACGCACCTCTTTCGCCGACGCCTCGACGTAGGCCTGGTTGCCGGTGAACAGCTCGCGGTGCAGCCGGTCGGCCTCCTCCATGAGGGTCTCGCGCAACGACCAGAACTCCTCGGCCGTGTCGGGCGGTGTGAGCTGCAGCGCGGTGACCTTGTCCTCGTACGCCCCGCGCCTGCGGCCCACCTCGTCGGCGAGCTTCTCGGCCTCGCTGAGCCGCTGCTGCAGCGGCACGAGATCGACCGAGGCCGAGTTGATCTGCGCCATCAACGCGTTGTGCTCGTTCTTGAGCTGGCGTTGCTGCGCGCCGAAGTCGTCGCGCTGCGCCCCGAGCTGGTTGATCTGGTCGTCGAGGTTCTCGATCTCCGGGCCCGCCTGCTGCAGCCGCAACTGGTCGACGTAGTCGCGCACCATGGCGTTGTCGATCGTGTCGATCACACCGAACTTCGCGGCCTCGTCGGCGTAGCGCGCCTGCACGGCCTCGATGTTGCCGAGCGTGTTGCGTTTGCGCCGCGCCACGTCGAGCATGCCGCGCGCCTCGACGAGCGGGTTGATCTGCTCGAGCGCCTCGTCGACGCCCGCGAGGCTCGCCGGCTCATCGAGCATGAACTCGCGGACGAACTGCTCGAGACCGCCGACGCTCTTGAGCGACTTGGCCTTTCCGAGCAGCTGCTGCGCCGCCTCGGAGGCCCGGATGCCGATGATCGAGTACAGCTGCGCCAGGTACTGACTCTCGCTGCGGCCGCCGTTCCAGCCCGCCTCGCGGAACACCGAGGCGTCGTACCCGCCTGCAGCCCACCGGTTGCACAGGTCGAAGATGTCGCGGTCGTCGTCGATGAGGTAGTAGCGACTTCCTGGATCCGAGGTCTTCTCGGCGGCAAGCCATTTGAGGACAAGGCCGGTCACGGCACGCCCGGTGCGGTCGGAGTAGGTGACCGCCACGGCCGACCAGGCCGGTCCGGTGCCGCGCAGGTACATGATCTGACGGCTGGTGCCGTCCCTGCGTTCGCCCCACGCGCCGCGCACGTACTTGTCGACCGTGCGCTTGCCGGTGCCCGAACCCGCCGCGGTGGTGTCACCCGAGGCGTTGAAGTTGCGTCGGTGTGACGGTAGGAACGCCAGCGAGATCGCGTCCAGCAGAGAGGATTTGCCGCTCCCAGACGAACCGGTGATCAGCGTGCCCGCGGGGCTGAACGGGATCGAGTGATATCCGTCGAACACGCCCCAGTTGATGACCTGCAGACGTGACAGATAGAACTGGTTGGTCGGTTCAGATGCCATCGGCGTCCACTTCATCCTCGGCTGCGGCTGGGTCGGGGTCTGGATCCGGGTCGCCGCTCGCGGCGCGCCTGAGTTGTTCGAACTGCTGGGTCAGCTCGGTGATCGTCGACGCGGTCATGATCGCGTTGATCACAGGGCTGATCGTGAAGCTGTCCTCGTCCTCGCGGTTGCGGACCAGGATCTCGATGTCGGTCAACCGCTCGATCGCGTTGTCGATGCGCCGGTCGAACGACGCGACGTCACGGTCGGTGTCGTTGTTCACGGCGGCGAACAACTCGTGGATGTCCTCGCGGGTGATCAGCACGTTCTCGTCGCGGTTCGCGCTGCGCATGAGCTTGGCGAGGTGCAGCGCCAGGATCGAGTCGTAGGTGTTGAGTGTCTCGCGGCGCAACAGCTTACGGCGCCAGTGAGATTCGTATTCGGCCTGCTCGACGTAGGCGATCTCGTGGTCATCGGACACCACGAGCCGCAGGTCGAGTTCGGACAGCCGCACCGTGAGCTCGGTGCGGTACCGGGTGACCCACGACCACAGCTCGGTGTGGTTGTGCTTGCTGATGTAGCGCCGCGACAGCAGGTGCTGCAGGGCCCAGCACGCCCGGTCGGGCAACTCTGAGACGTCACCGTCGAACCGCGGGGCGCGGCGTTCCGGTGCGGAACGTTCGACCGCGTCGATGCTCGGTAGCGCGTCGAAGTCGATGGACGTGTCGCTCATAACAAACTCTCGCTGACGATCGGGATCGGTTCGGTGAAAACCAGTTTCGGCACTTCGATTTCGCGGTCGGGGCCTTCCAGAGAACGGAACCGCACCCGCACCGACTCGGCGTTGCCGACGGCAGGCTGCTTGAGGGCCCACGACCACAGCACGATGACGTGGCCGAGATACGCCGAGTCGAGCATGCCGATGGCCTCGTTGAGCGGCAGCGGCCGCGACACGACGGTGTCGTTGACGAGTTCGGCGAGTTCGGTGGCGTCGACCTGCGCGGCGAGCGCGCCGAACGCCGACAGATTCACCTCGCCCTCGGACGGCTGCGCGGGCGTGGGCGGCACCGCGTCGCGGATCTTGAACGCCACCGCGCCGATCGAGTTGAAGTCGGCACGCGCCAGAGGGACCTCGAACCCGACGCGGCTGTCGGCCAGGGACACGCTCAGCAGGGCGTTGGCGGCCGCAAGGGCATCGTTGAGCTGGCGGGTGACGCCACGGCTCTCCTCCAGCGTGCCCGACGCCACGAAGCGCTTGATGCGGCGTGCACACCGCTGACGGGTGCGGCCAACCTCGGCGGTCTGCGCCGACACCAGCGTGAAGAACCCGGACATCACCTCGCGCAGGCTCGGGTCGAGCTGCGGCAGCTGGCTGGTCACCAGCTCGATGTCGGCCACCAGCGCGGCGCGCTGCTCGGGATCCTGGATCATGCGCGTGAACGCGGTGTACGACGCGCTCTCGCGTGACGCGAACAGCGATTCGTAGTCGTCGAACAGCTGCCGCTGGCGTTCGCGGTAGCCGACGTCGCTGTCGGCCGACGCGTCGAGCAGGCGTGTGGTGATGCGGTTCAGCATCGCGCCGTACTGCCCGATGTCGGAGATGATCTGTTCCATCTGCAGTGCGATCGCACGCGCCTCGTCCTCGACGTCCAGCGGGTCGGGCTCGGGGCGGCGTCCCTCGTCGAGCGCGTCGAGTTCGGCGCGCAGACGGTCGATCTCGGCCTCGATGTCGGCGCGGATGCGCTCGGGGTCGTTGCTGACCTGACCGGCCACCCTGCGCAGACCCGCCGCGATGCCCGCGATCGAGCCGCCGGTGGCGATGGTGTCCTCGCGGCGCATCCGGCGGGCAAAGTCGAGGACCGCGCGGGCCTCGTAGGTCAGGTAGCAGACGTTGCGCTCACCGTCGCCGGCCTGTTCGGTGATGCGGTGCAGCCAGCCCTGGCTCGCCCAGTACTTGATGAGCGCCAGCCCCGACTGCTCGCCGTCGGCGCCCAGATCGGCCAGATCGCGCTCGAGCCGGGCGACGAGTTCGGGCTCGGTGAGCTTGGTCCCGCGATCGAGGTGACGTTCCATCAGCGTGAGGTATCCGGCCAGGTTGTTGGCCACGAGCAGCCGCACCGACCGCGACTCGGCCACCTCACGGTTGAGCTCGTGGAGCCGCTGCAACGACGGACGACCGACATCAGCGTCGGGCATGTCGCTTCCCTCCGATCCGCAGCGTGTGCATCGGCCCTACTCTAGGCGCCACGGCGGACGTGTCCCGGCGCCAGCTGGGGTGGGCCCGGCGCGCAGGGGATGCGTAAGTGACGTACACCTCAGTCATCTGCTTTACAGTTCAGCCGTGACTTCCGCAAAGGTGCCGCCGGCCCGCCTGGTCCGCGCCGTCGAGCGTGCCCGCCACCACCTGCGCAGGCTGTGGCTGCGCAGCGTCCCGCCCGAGGCCGCGATGCTCGAGCTGCTCCTCGGCGCGTGGCTGGCGCAGGGAATCACCGCGGCCGCGCAGCTCGGCGTGGCCGACGCGCTGTCCGGCGGCCCGCTGCGCGCCGACGAGCTCGCGCGGCGGGTCGGCGCCGACGCCGACGCGCTCGACCGCCTGATGCGCGCGCTGGTGGGCGAAGGGGTTTTCCGCCGCACCCGCGACGGTCGTTACGCCCTCAACCCGCTGGGCGACACGCTGCGCACCGATGCCGCGGTGTCGATGGCCGGGATGGCGAAGTTCGTGGGCGCGCCGCAGCACCGCGAGCACTGGAGCCACCTCACCGACGCGGTGCGGACGGGCGAGTCCGCGATCCGCACGCTGCGCGGCATGGAGCCGTTCGACTACATCGCGTCCCAGCCCGAGCTGGGCACGATCTTCAACGACGCCATGACCAGCATGTCCGAACTGGCGATCACGCCGCTGATCGCGGCCTACGACTTCACCCGGTTCGGCACCATCGCCGACGTGGGCGGCGGCCACGGCCGTCTGCTGTCGGCGATCCTGGAATCCGCACCGCAGGCCAAGGGTGTGCTCTACGACCTGCCCAACGTGGTCGAGGGGGCCCACGAGATGCTCACGCGTCACGGCGTGGCCGACCGCGTGCAGGTGATCCCCGGATCGTTCTTCGACGAGGTGCCCGACGGCGCCGACCTGTACGTGATGAAGAACATCATCCACGACTGGGCCGATGCGCCGGCCGCGGAGATCCTGCGCAACGTGCGGGCCGCGGCGCGCACGGGCGCCACGCTGCTGCTCGTCGAGGGCGTCATCCCCGACCACGACCGCGCGTTCCCGCTCAAGTGGGTGGACATCGAGATGCTCATCGGCAACGCGGCGCGCGAGCGCACCGAGGCGCAGTACCGCAAGCTCTACACCGAGGCCGGCTTCAGGCTGACCCGCGTGGTGCCCACGGCATGTCCGTACAGCCTCATCGAGGGCGTGGCGATCTGATCGCGGCTAACCCTCGTCGGCGCACGGCGAGGTCGCGTGCACATCGAGTCCGTAGACACCACCCGCGGTGGTCTCGGCCTTGACCGAGACCACGTAGCCGCGCGCGTCCCGGTAGGCCTTGTGGGTGGGTGAGTCCTGGCCCGGCCGATCCGACGGGATCGGTTCGAACCCCTCGTCGAGCAGGGTGTCGATGCGTGTCAGCGCACCTTCGACGAGTTCGGGCGCCGGGTCGACGAGCCACTCGTAGACCTGCACCTTCCACGGCGGGCCCACCGACATCAGCGCATCGTCGGTGCGGCAGCCGATCTTGCGCGCCATGGCCGGGTCGGGGTCGACGGGTTTTCCGAGGATCATCGAGACGTAACCGGCCGCGACGCGCGCGGCCTCGGTGACGGTCAGCTCGGTCGGTGGTGTCATCGGGGGCTGAGCCTTCTTCTCGTCGGTGGAATCCTCATCTGAGGGCCCGCATGCGCCTGCGGCGATGAGCACCACAGACATCAGCGCGGTCACGAAAACTGCTGCGCGAAGCCTCATCTCACCGGCACCCGCGGCCCGAGTCCAGGATTGTCCGTCACGCGCGGATTATCCCACGGATGCTGGCGCCTTTCGTAGGTTCCGTTGTCATCCCATGGCAGCCGGGGCACCTTGGGCGCGGCGCCCGCCTTCGCCTGATCGGCGGCCTCGTCACGGAAGTCGCCGTCGTCGCCGAGATCGATGTCGACGTAGTTGGTTTCGATGCCGCGCTCCACATAGCCGGTCGCCTCGCCACCGCTGATGACCGCCACCATGTTCTTGAACGCATCGGAATCGTAGTCGTCCCAGTACTTTCCGTGCCCATCCGGCCCGACGATGACCTGGTTGGGATGCGCGCCCTCATCGCCGTAGTAACCCGTGTCCAACCGCGTGACGCCGGGGATGTTGTCCGGGTCGGTCGCCGACGGCAGGCCGCCCAGCGGGTTGCCGATCCGTCCGTCGGTGTTGTGCGGGATACCCGGGATGGAATCGACGCCCGGGACACTGGAGATCGCCACGTCGCGCGGCAACGACTGGACAAGGCTGATCGGGTCGCCCGGTGCGGTCATCGAGAACCGCTGCACATCGGGGTTCGGGTTGGTGTACTCGCCGCTGAGGATCCCGGTGCCTGCCGACGACGCATGCAGGACACGGTCGGCGCGCAGCCCCATCTGTTCGGCGGTCCCGACGATGGCGCCGCCGTAGGAGTGGCCGATGTAGGTGACGGGGGTGGTGGGAGCGCCGATGCCCACCTCGCTGTCGATCTCGTGGCCGAACGACACGAGTTTCGGCGCCATCGACGCCGCGTAGGCCGGGTCGGCCGCCTTGTCCAGGCCCTGCGGGAAGTCACCGTCCATGTAGAGGAACACCGGAGACCCGGACTGTTTGGACAGTTCCACCGCCGACGCGTGATTCGAGCCGCTGCCGTTGAGGTTCGTGTTGGTGCCCGGCACCACGACGCCGACGCCCTTGATGCCCGGCCTGATCTCCCCGATCATCTCGATCATGCGCCCGTTGCCGTCCGGCGAAAACGCAACGAACTTGCGCGGCACCAGTTTTCCGGTTCCCGCCGGATCCTTGATCGGGGTCAGCATGGCCTGTAACTGCTGCACCCTGGCCTGATCGGGCGACGGCTTGGCCAACTCCTCCTCAAGGGCGTTGCGGATGTTGATGTCATTGGCCTCGATGCGGGTCTCGAACGGCACGCCGTCGGTGTTGCCCATGGTCTCCGGATCGGCGAGCACCATCTCGTGCACGGTCTCGGGGCTCAACCCCGCGAGGAACTCCCGGCGCTCGTCGGGCGTCATGCCCGCGAGGCGGTCCACGAGCGCCTTGGCGTTGTTCGGCGGGGGCGACGCGGGCGCGGGCCCGTGGGCGGTCAGTCCCGCGACCGCGTCGCGGATCTGCGCTCCCACAGTCACATCGGTGGCGTCGAACTGCGCCAGCATCGCCTTGAGTTCGGCCGAAGCCCGAGCGGCGAGCGCCTCGAGCATCACGCGTTGCACCGGGCTGACCTTGGCGAAGAAGTCCAGCACGCTGCCGGGGCGGATCGACACCGTGCCGTCGTCGGCGACCTGCCACCCCTGCGCGTGCAACTGGTCGACGTGGTTCACGATCCGGTCGCGCTGCTGCGCCAGGTCGGCACCGCCGGTCTGCAGCGCAGACTGCAGCGTGGTGAGCGAATCGTGCAACCGCCGCATGTGCTGCAGCGACCGTTCGGCGCTTTCGATCGCGGCGTCGGCCGACGCGCCGTTCCACCCGCGGCGCAGATCGTCGATGACCGCCTGCTGCCGGTCCATCTGGGTTTGCAGCAGGCCCGCGCGGTTGCCGATGTCGGTGCCCGCCCGCACGAGCGCATCCGGGTCGGACGAGCGGACCTCAAAGATCGAACCCGGCATCGTCAGTCCATGGTTCGGATCAGCCGGTGTGCCTGCTCACCGTCGGTGCCTTCGTAGGCCGCGGCGGCCGCCGACAGCTTGTCCGCGTGGGCGGCGACCTCGTCGGCGGCGGCCTTGACCGCCGCATCCACGATCACCGCGGCATGTCCGCAGGCCTTGCCGCTCTGCAGGCGCGGCAGCGCTGCGACCGCGGCACTCAGCAGATCTCCGACACCGAGGGCCGCGACGGCCGTGCCGAGCGCGACCTCTTCCGCGGCGGCCGAGCGCAGTTGACCTGGAGCAACTTTCAGCGGTGAGCCCACTCCAGCAGCCTAACGCCACTTATGACCGCGCCCGTGCGGCAATTTTCTCGGCCTGTGGAGAACCGGCTATCCCGAGCTTCCCGCCGACACCGGCGGGGTCCCGGCGTCGGACGGCGTGCCCTTCAGACCGCGCCAGAACAGGTTGATCATCAGTTCGGCCGCCTCGTCGACGTCGGCGTCGCCCGTGCTGACCCGGGTGGCGATCGCCTCCCCCGCGCCGACCAGCGCGACCGCCATCATCTCGAAGTCGCTGTCGGGCTGGGGGTTACGTGTGCCGGTGCTGAGCAGACGGGCCACCAGGTCGATGATGCGTTCGCGCCCTTCACGCACGGTGTGCGCGAACGCCTGCGAACTGGTCGCCTGCGTGTAGAGCACCATCCACGAGGCCCGGTTGCGGTCGATGTAGGTGAGGAACGCCAGCACCGCGGTGCGCAGCAGTTCCTTGGGGCTCTGGCTGAAGTCGATCTGGCCGCGCACGGTGTCGACGAAACGGCTCAGTTCACGGTCGAGACAGGCCCCGAACAGTTCCTCTTTCGAGCCGTAGTACAGGTACAGCATCGGCTTCGAGATCTCGGCCGCCGCGGCGATCGCATCCATGGATGTCTCGTGGTAGCCGTTCACCGAGAACATCTGTACGGCCGCATCGAGCATCTGCTGCTCACGCACGGCCCGCGGCAGCCGCTTCGTTCCACCTGCCATCCCCACAGGGTAACCCGCCCACCGTAAGCGCCGCCCTGCTCGCGACGACACCTCGATCCGAGACCGGGTCCGATACTGGGTGCATGGACGTCTTCGACGGGGTCGCGAACGAGGTGCCCGACGAACTGGCCGAACGTCTGCGCACGGTCGGTCTGATCGATCACCACGTCCACGGCGCGAGCGCCGTACGCGTCGGCCGCGCCGAGTTCGAGGCGTCGATCAACGAGGCCTCGACCGCCCCGGTTCCGGAGTTCATGACCCAGTTCGACTCGCCGCTCGGCCTGTCGATCCGGCGTTGGTGCGCACCGGTTCTCGGGCTGCCCGCCCATGCGAGTGCCGACGAGTACTTCGCCCGGCGCAGCGAGTTCGCCCCCGCCGAGTTGTCATCGACGTTGCTGGCGCACGCGGGCGTCGAACGCTGGATCGTGGACACGGGTTTCGGTACCGAGCTCATCACCACACCCGAACAGCTGGCCGCGCTCAGCGGCCGGCCCGCCTCGACGATCCTGCGGCTGGAGCGGCTGGCCGAGGAGCTTCTCGAATCCCATTCCGGTGCAGATGATTTCGTCGACCGGTTCCGTAGCGCGCTGGACGCCGCCGCACAGTCGACGGACATCGTGGGCACCAAGACCATCGCCGCCTACCGCACGGGTTTCGACATCGACTGGGCGCGGCCGGGTGACGACGACGTGGCCGCTCGTGCCCGCGCGGCGGCCGACGGACCGGGACCGCTGCGGCTGCAGGATCCGGTGCTCGTCGCGTTCGGCGTGCACGAGGCCGCCGAACGCGGCCTCCCCGTGCAGGTGCATGTCGGGTTCGGGGATCGCGACCTGGACCTGCACCGCACCGACCCGCTGTTGCTGTTGCCGTTGTTGCGTTGCATGGCCCCGGTCCCGGTGCTGCTGTTGCACTGCTATCCGTTCCACCGCCAGGCCGGTTACCTCGCGCAGGCGTTCGACCACGTGCACTTCGACGTCGGCCTGGCCGTGAACCACCTAGGCACACGATCGGTCGGGCTGGTCGCCGAGGCGCTGGAGACGGCGCCGTTCGCCAAGCAGCTGTACTCGTCGGACGCGTACGGACCGCCCGAACTGCATCTGCTGGGGTCGGTGCTGTGGCGCCGCGCGATGGGGCTGGTGCTCGGCGGGTGGGTGCGGGCCGGGGACTGTACGGAGATCGACGCGATCAGGATCGTCGAGCTGATCGGCGCGCAGAACGCCGCGCGGGTGTACGGGCTCGGTCGGTGAACCGGGCGGCGTCAGCCGCAGCGCAGCGGGCCCTTGACCGCGGCGTTGCGCTGCAGCGAGGCGTCCACCGCGCCCTGGTTCAGCTCGCCGGACGCCAGCGCCTGCTCGAGCCGGTCGAGCACCGCGGGCACCTCGGCCGTGGTGATCCACAGCGCGTTGTCGGCGCCGGCCTGCAGGGCCCGCAGCACGGCGTCTGCGACGCCGTAGCGCTGGTTGATGGCGCCCATGCTGGACAGATCGTCGGTGTAGACCAGGCCGCCGAAACCCGGGCCGCCGTAGCCACCCGAGCGCAGCAGGTTGTAGGCGGCGGGGCTCAGGCTCGCCGGATCGGAACCGGTCAGGCCCGGTACCTGCATGTGGCCGACCATGACCGCGACCGGCGCCTGCCCGGTGAGCGTGCGGTACGGCACGAGATCGTCACCCATCAGGACATCGAGCGGCGGCGTGGTGACCCCACCGGTGTGGGAGTCACCCGAGGCGTGGCCGTGGCCCGGGAAGTGCTTGAGCACCGGCAGCACGCCCGCGTCGCGCAGGCCACGCGCGTAGGCGCCTGCGTACTCGGTGACGACCGCGGGATCGGAGCCGAACGAGCGATCCCCGATCACGGTGTCGGCCGCGGCGTCGGTGACGTCGACGACGGGTGCGAAGTCGACCGTGACACCCAGGTCACGCATCTTGCGGCCGCGGTCGAGCGCGATGCCGTACACCTCGTCGGCGGTCTTGGTGCGCGCGAGCTCACGGGCCGAGGGCTGGCTGCCGATCAGCGACGCCAGCCGCGACACCCGGCCGCCTTCTTCGTCGACGCTGACCGCGAGCGGCAGCGGCGCCGCCGACGCCGCGATGTCGCCGAGAGACCCGTCGGTGAGCATCGACAGGTCCGTCCAGCTGCCGATCATGATGCCGCCGACGTGGTGATCCGCTACGACGGCACGCGCGTCTGCGGCGTCGGTCACGCCGACCGTGAGCAACTGGGCGAGCTTGTCGCGGGCGGGCAGCGCGGCGAGGTCACACGTCGCGGGGGCCTCGGGAAGCGGCGCGGTGGTGGCCATGGGCTGCATGTCGGGCGAACCGGAAGGCCCAGTTGAGGGGCCTGCGTCGGGCGGCGCGGCCGGCGAGCAGGCCAGCAACAGTCCGGACAGCGCTACGAACGTCGCGAGCAGACGCGGTGAAGCCATGGGCCCCGACCCTAGCCGGTGCCCGGGCCGGAATCGATCTTTTGGGGCCCGGCACCTTCGCTGGGACGTCATGGGCATTGCTGTCGCCGTGTTAGGTTGGCCGGGTGAACCGGTTCGTCGTACCCTCTGCGGCCAGCATTGTGGTCGGCCTGTTGCTGGGCGCGGCCGCCGTCTTCGGAGTGACGCTGATGGTGCAGCAGGACACAAAGCCTCCTCTGCAAGCGGGCGATCCGGCGTCCTCCGTTCTCAACCGGGTCGAGTACGGCGACCGTTCTTAGTCCGGCCCCGCCGCTGTCGCGGCGCTGGCTGTGGGTGGTCGCCGCGGCGACACTCGTCCTGACATTCGCCCAGTCACCGGGACAGATCTCACCCGACACGAAACTCGACCTCACGGCGAACCCGCTGCGGTTTCTGGCCCGTGCGTTCAATCTGTGGAACAGCGACCTGCCGTTCGGGCAGGCGCAGAACCAGGCCTACGGCTACCTGTTCCCGCACGGCACGTTCTTCCTGCTCGGCGATGTGCTGGGGGTTCCCGGCTGGGTCACGCAGCGCCTGTGGTGGGCGCTGCTGCTGACGGTCGGGTTCTGGGGTGTGCTGCGTGTGGCCGAAGCACTGGGGATCGGCAGCACCCCGTCGCGGCTGATCGGGGCGGCCGCGTTCGCGCTGTCGCCGCGGGTGCTCACGACGCTCGGCGCGATCTCGTCGGAGACCCTGCCGATGATGCTGGCGCCGTGGGTTCTGTTGCCGGTCATCCTGGCCCTGCGCGGGCAGCATTCGGTGCGCCTCATGGCGGCCCGCTCGGCCGGTGCGGTCGCACTCATGGGTGCCGTCAACGCCGTCGCGACCCTCACGGGATGTCTGGCCGCGGTGATCTGGTGGGCATGCCACCGCCCGAACCGGCTGTGGTGGCGGTTCACGGCGTGGTGGCTGCTGTGCGGGGCGCTCGCCGTCACGTGGTGGGTGGTGGCGCTGCTCATGCTGGGCCGCATCAGCCCGCCGTTCCTCGACTTCATCGAGTCGTCGGGCGTGACGACGCAGTGGATGTCACTCACCGAGATGCTGCGCGGCACCATGAGCTGGACGCCGTTCGTCGCGCCGTCGGCGACTGCCGGCGCGTCGCTGGTGACCAGCACGACCGCGGTGCTCGCCACCACGGTCGTGGCCGCGGCCGGACTGGCCGGGCTCGCGCTGCGGACCATGCCTGCCCGCGGCCGGCTGATCACCATGCTGTTGATCGGCGTGGTGCTGCTGGGCCTCGGCTATTCGAGTGGGCTCGGTTCGCCGGTCGCGCTTCAGGTGCAGGCGTTCCTGGACGGCTCGGGCACCCCGCTGCGCAACCTCGCGAAACTGGAACCGGTGATCCGGCTGCCGCTGGCGCTGGGCCTGGTGCACCTGCTAGGGCGGATCCCGCTGCCCGGCAGTGCGCCGCGGGCGGTGTGGGTCAGCGCGTTCGCGCATCCGGAACGCGACAAGCGGGTCGCGGTCGCGATCGTCGTCCTCTCGGCGCTCGCGGCGGGCACGTCGCTGGCGTGGACCGCGCGCCTGACGCCGCCCGGCTCGTTCACCGCGATCCCGCAGCACTGGCATGACGCGGCCGCGTGGCTCGACGAGCACAACACCGACCGGGGCCGGGTCCTGGTGGCCCCCGGCGCCCCGTTCGCGACCCAGGTGTGGGGCAACAGCCACGACGAGCCGCTGCAGGTGCTCGGCGACAACCCGTGGGGTGTGCGCGATTCGATCCCCTTGACACCGCCGGAGACCATCCGCGCACTGGACTCGGTGCAACGCCTGTTCGCCTCCGGCCGGCCGTCCCCAGGACTGGCCGACACCCTTGCGCGACAAGGGATCTCCTACGTCGTGGTACGCAACGACCTGGACCCGGACACCTCGCGGTCCGCACGCCCGATCCTGGTGCACCGGGCCGTGGAGGGCTCACCGGGTCTGACCAAGGTGGCCGAGTTCGGCGATCCGGTCGGGCCGGGCACGCTGGAGGGTTTCGTGGCCGACAGCGGTCTGCGGCCCCGGTACCCGGCGGTCGAGATCTTCCGGGTCGAGCCTGCCGACACCGGTTCCTCTCAGCAGCGCTCACCCATGCACCCCTACCTCGTCGACAGCGACGCGATGACCCGGGTGGCGGGTGCCCCCGAGGCGCTGCTGCGTCTCGACGAGCGGCGCAGGCTCAACGGGGAACCCCCGCTGGGGCCGATGCTGCTCGCGGCCGACGCCCGGCGCGCCGGTCTGCCGGTCGACGGTGTGATCGTCACCGACACTCCGACGGCCCGCGAGATCGACTACGGCCGCGTCGACGACCACGCATCGGCGATCCGCACCCCCGACGACGCACGGCACACCTACAACCGCGTGCCCGACTATCCGTCCGACGGCGCGGATCTGGTCTACGGCAAGTGGACCGGCGGACGGCTGTCGGTGTCGAGTTCGGCGGCGGACTCCACGGCACTGCCGTACGTCGCGCCCGCGACCGGACCCGCCGCGGCCATCGACTCCGACAGTTCGACGGCGTGGGTGTCCAACGCGCTGCAGGCCGCCGTCGGCCAGTGGCTGCAGGTGGATTTCGACCATCCGGTCACCAACGCCACGTTGACCATCACGCCGAGCGCCACCGCGGTGGGCGCGCAGGTCCGCCGCATCGAGATCGCCACCGCGACGGGAACCAGCAGCCTGCGCTTCGACACCGCGGGCAAGCCGCTGACGATCCCGCTGCCGGTCGGTGAGACGCCGTGGGTGCGGGTCACCGCGGTAGCGACCGACGACGGTTCGCCCGGTGTGCAGTTCGGCGTCACCGACCTCGCGATCACGCAGTACGACGCTTCCGGATTCGCCCATCCGGTGGCGCTGCGCCACACCGTCGAGGTGCCCGCGCCACCGGCGGGTTCGGTTGTGCAGCAATGGGATCTGGGCACCGAGCTGCTGGGCAGGCCGGGCTGCGCGGACAGCCCGGTGGGCGTGCGGTGCGCCGCCGCGATGGCGCTGGCCTCCGAGGAACCCGTGAACCTGAGCCGCACCCTCACGGTGCCGCAGGACACCGAGGTCCAGCCCACGGTGTGGATCCGGGGACGCCAGGGTCCCAACCTCGCCGATCTGGTGGCACAACCGGACACCACGAGAGCATTTGGCGACTCCGACCCGATCGACGTGCTCGGCTCGGCCTACGCCGCGACCGACGGCGATCCGCGGACGTCGTGGACCGCGCCGCAACGCGTCGTGCAGTTCCAGACCCCGCCCACGCTCACGCTCAAACTGCCAAGACCCACCGAGGTCGCGGGTATGCGGATCGTCCCGGGCGACACCGAGCCGCCCGCACATCCCACGCTGGTCGCGATCGACCTCGGCGACGGACCCCAGATGCACCGTCTCCCTGCCGACGGCGATCCGCAGACCGTGACGCTCAAACCCCGCGTCACCGACACCGTGACGGTGTCGCTGCTGGCGTGGAACGACATCATCGACCGCACGTCGCTGGGTTTCGACCAGCTCAAGCCTCCCGGTCTCGCCGAGCTCACGGTGCTCGACGGACGCGGGGCGCCCATCGGCGCGGCCGATGCGGCGAAGAACCGGTCGCGCGCGGTGACGCTGCCGTGCGGCGAGGGCCCGATCATCGCGGTCGCAGGCCAGTTCATCCAGACGTCGGTGCACACCACGGTCGGGGCGCTACTGGACGGCGAACCGATCCCGGCACTGCCGTGCCGATCCGAACCGGTCACGCTGCCCGCGGGCCAACAGGAGCTGGTGGTGAGCCCCGGTTCCGCGTTCATCGTCGACGGTGTCGAGCTGCCGACCCCGGCGGCCGATGAGATCCGTTCGGCGCCCACGACTTCGGCCGAAACCGGAACGTGGACCGCCGACCGTCGCGAGGTGCGCGTGAGCGCCGCGCCGCAGCAGCGCGTGCTCGTGGTGCCCGAGAGCGTCAACCGTGGTTGGTCCGCGCACGATCCCGCCGGTGCGGAACTGCAGTCCGTGACGGTCAACGGGTGGCAGCAGGGCTGGGTGGTCCCGGCGGGCACCGAAGGTACGGTGACGCTCACGTTCGCGTCGAACATGCCGTACCGCGTCGGACTGATCGGCGGACTGGCACTCCTGCCGCTGCTGGCACTTCTGGCACTGATCCCGGTGCGCAGGCCCGTGCGGGCCGCCGCGCCCGCGCGGCCCTGGAACCCGGGCCCGGTGCTGACCGGCGCGGCGGCGCTGGTGGCAGGCACGGCGATCTCCGGGGTGGCCGGCCTGCTCGTGGTCGGTGCCGCGATGGGCGTGCGGATCCTTCTGAACAGACGCGGCGCCGCGGGCGAAAAAGTCTGGGACAACGTCACGGTCGTGGTGGCGGCGGGCGGTCTGATCCTCGCGGGTTCGGTGCTGAGTCAGTACCCGTGGCGGTCGGTCGACGGCTACGTCGGCCACACGCCCGGCGTGCAGTTCCTCGCGTTGCTCTCGGTGGCGTTCCTCGCGGCCTCCGCGGTCCGCCTGGTGAACCGTCCGGAGCCGAGCGCAGACGGCCGATCAGCTAAGCCTGAACACACCGGAGCATCCGCTCACGCCGGTTAGCCAATCCTTGCCACCTCAACTGGTTGACAGCAAGCCGGTGCAGTACTTACGGTGATCGAACGCGCTGTTTCGGCGGCATCGAGGTTTGCTGACCGGGGGAGAACAGACGTCGGTCAACGATGAGCGCGCAACCGGGTTCTCACCGCGGTCCGCTGTCGTTTCAGCAAATCCGGCGAGTCGTCGGCACGAACCCGGGCACGCACAGCGTGCACAAGGGCTGTGGTGTCGGCGACGGAGGGGTTCGCCGACACCACAGCGAGCATTTCGGTTCTGTTCAGTTCGCGGCGGCCGCGGCCGCTTTGACCGCCGTCAGCGCACGCTCGTCCTCGTCGGCGAACGTGTCCTCCAACTGCAACGGTGTGTAGTCGACGTCGATCTCGGCCAGTGGGCGCCCACGCGCGCTGCTGATCGTCCCGAACCGGCGCATCCCTCGATCGCTGGAGTACTGCAGGAACTCGCCCTCCTCCAGCCCGAACGGGATGTCGTCGCCGTACAGCGCGAACCCCTCCTGCGTGAGGCGCAGCGCAACCGGGATGAGCTCGTTCATGTGGGTCTCGAACACCGCCCAGTTGGCGTCGTCGGCCGCGACGTGGCGGCGGCACGTGAACGTGCCCCACGCCATGTGCCTGCGCTCGTCGTCGCCGATGCGGCGCACCAGTTCCTGCATGCCGGGAAGAATGCCGCGGTCGACGCAAATGCGGTGCCACGCATAGTAACCCGTCAACGCGAGCATGCCCTCGACCACGTGGTTGTACACCACAGAGGCACGCACCTGCGCAGCCGGGGACGGATCGGAGGTGAGCGCTTCGAGGGCCGCGGGCAGTTCCTCGCAGAAGATCTGGACGTAGGCGGGCACGTCCTCGATGAGGGAGTGCAGGTCGTCGGTGACCCCGACCGCGTCCAGCCACATGCGGAACACCTGCGTGTGCTTGGCCTCCTCGAACGCGAACTGCGTCAGGTACATCTCGTCGCCGAGTCGACCCTCTGCGCGCATCGCCGACATGAACGGCTGGATGTCCTTGGTGACCGCTTCCTCGCCTGCGATGAACTCCGCGCACAGGCGCGTCGCGTACTCGCGTTCACGCTCGGTCAGCGCCTCCCAGTCGGCCCGGTCGCGTGAGAAGTCGATGTCGGCCGGGTCCCAGAACTTGGCGTTGCCGCCCGCGAAGAGTTTCAGGGGCAGGCTGCTCCAGTTGAGACCGCCGGCCCTGATGGAGTCGAAGTGTGTCCGCGTCATCGACGACCTCCTGAATGTGCTGAGGTGACACAATTCACACTAATGCGTCTTGGCGGCGATGAGGTGCTGCGAGGTGGGTTCGCCGACCGTGAACCGTCTGACCGTCTCCTCCACGAGCAGATCGTGGCCGGTCAGCCGGGTGTGGTGCTGACGCAGATGTTCCTCCCACGACCGGACGATGAAGGCCTCCACGAAGGTGCCCGCGTGCTCGCCGCTGCGGAACAGCTGCCACTGAGATGCCCCGGTGCGCTGCCGCGACCGGCCGAGCGCGGCCATGGCCTCGAAGAACCCGGTTTCCTGTGCCGGCTCGACACGGTAGGACACCAGGACCACCACGGGACCGTCCAGGGGTTCGGGTTCGAAGATCAGCGCGGGTTCCGGCCAGTGCGCCGACGGTGTCATGTCCAGGTTGCCGGTGCGTGCGTGCAGGGGCCACCAGATCGCCGAGACCGCGCACACACCCATCAGACCGGCACTGACCAGAAGCGCCGTCACACTGCCCGCCGCACCCGCGATCAGGCCCCACAACAGCGAGCCGAGCGCCTGCCCGCCCATGAACACCAGTTGGTAGACCGAAAGGCCGCGCGCACGCACCCATCCGGGCAGGCTCAGCTGCATCGAGGCGTTCAGCGTCGAGAGCGCCAGCAGCCATGCGGTGCCGCCGAGGACGAGGGC